>Ga0209536_100000167_pt1 | contig 99972 bp, 83 predicted proteins | sample DeeMarSeWOR28_12_FD_187461 | JGI IMG/M metagenome (GOLD analysis project Ga0209536, IMG submission 187461) | Marine sediment microbial communities from White Oak River estuary, North Carolina - WOR-2-8_12 (SPAdes) (version 2) | ecosystem: Environmental > Aquatic > Marine > Intertidal zone >... | reverse complement strand
GCGTCTTTCACTGCTTTGATCATCACATGGAAATGGAAGATATCGCTTCACATGATGGGGATAGGAGCATTGACCGGGGCATATCTGGCCATTGCATTCAAATATGGGTCCGATATCACATGGTATATTGTATTTTTAATTCTGGTATCAGGCATCCTGGGATTTTCTAGACTGCGTAATAATGACCATACTGCTAACCAGGTGGGAATGGGTTATTTTCTGGGTTTTATTACGGGTGCCATTATGATGTATTTTTATTAATAACCTGGCTGATGGCCCTGTCTAACCAGTCTTCCCGTATCTCCATTTTGATAGGATGGAGTGATTTAACCTTCTCAAAAGCAAGGTCCAGATTTAGCCTGGATTGTGGCAGATAATAGAAACATTTTTTCGAATCTAAATAAGAAGCCAGATATTCTTGCTCTGGTTGGCCAGGAGTGGGAATGAGGATGGCGGTTTTTTCCAATGCTACCAGGTCCATAATACTGCTGTAACCGGATCGGCAAATGATGTATTTTGAATTTAAAAGGTGGTGTTTCAAAAGGGGGGCATCCATATGAGAAACCAAATGAATATTATGATGTTTATGGATTTCATGGTCATCTCCGGGCAGCCCCCTGAGCATGAGGACTGATTCTTGCCTCTTTAAAAGCTGCTTCATGAGCATCTGTTCAAGAATGGTACGCTGAGGTTCAGGTCCGGAGAGCACAGCTACAATATCATATCCAGAGTTTATTTTTGATCCCTCCCATTTAATAAGAAACCTGGATAAGGGGCCAATGTACTTAACTTGGGAAGGGATCTTAGCAGGATGGGAAAGACGTCCACCAATAGAGTCTGTTTCCGGAGTATCCGGTATCCAGCAGAAATCATATTTATTGATGAACCAATAATTGATCTTTTGACCTAATGGTTCCAGCCATCTGAAAATTCCTGGAAACGGAATTCTTAACTGATGCGTGAGAAATATGGTGTGGATGTCTTTATGGTATAAACCATATCGGTTATCACTCAGCACCAGATCGATATTGTAATCAATAATGATTTTTTTTAAATACTGATGTTCTCGACAGATATTCCAAAAGATTTTTGGTAGTGATAACATCATGGAAAAACCTGAACCGAAATATCTACTGTACCGGATGGTTATGGAAGGCAGGCGGACCAGAGGGACTCCCGGGAACGTGGATTGCAGAAGATCATAAGCAATACCATCTGCAGCCATCATGACTTCGAACCGGGGGTGCTCAAGAAATTTTTGTATCAGGAATATGACCCTGCTGGCATGGCCCAGTCCCCAGTTCATTGGACATACCAGGATCCGCCGTCTGATTGTTTTTTTTTTCGCAAGCATGCTCAGGGTGTCACCCGGGTTTTGATGCCCAGTTGATTGACTTTTATTGCGATGGAATTTAGTTCATTTTCAGGGATCCGTTCAAGACCCCTTTCTGGTGTTGCTCTATGAAATGAATACAACATGACTTCTTCTGGCCTGACTTCATCAATGATCTGAAGCCACGCTTTAATTTCTTCCGGAGAGGTGTTGTCTATCGCTTTGCCATGATATAAACCACGAAAGAAAAGTGTTTGGATCATGAAACGGTTGTCGAACTTTTTAAGATCCTCTGTAAAACGACGCAAATCAAAATCACGACGTGGTTGATTGATCAAACGGATGGTATCCTGGATTCCCGAATCCAGTTTAATGATATTCTGATCCACTGCATTCAACGCATGGAATACATGATCAAGGTAAATAAGCGTGCCATTGGTCAGCACTGCAACCTGTGCCTGGGGGGCCCACTCATTGCGCATTTGTATAGTCTGGTAGACCAAGGTGCTGAAATCGGGATGCAGGGTAGGCTCACCATTTCCGGCAAACGTGATGGCATCAGGTTCTGAGGCTGAGGCCTTCAATTCTGTTAGGCGTGCCCTTAAAGCATCGATTATATTGCCTGCATCCGGATAAGACATTTGCTCCGGATCCGTATTCTCGGTCCAACCACACTCACAATAGATACAATTGAAATTGCATATTTTCCGGTTCGCAGGCAATACATTGATTCCAAGTGAACGTCCGAGTCGACGACTGCTTACCGGACCAAAAATAGTATGTTTGAACAGGAATGTGCCCATCATGAATCAAAACCTAAAATTAGGTTGAATAATCCAGATATAAAAAGATAGATGATGAATTGGCACCTCATAAAAAATGGAGCCCATGATAATTGTCATTGTATGGGTTCGGGTGCAAAGTACTTTTGTTTAAGTAAATTAATGTTGTTTGAATATGGAATCAAAACAACCATTCCAGGCAATTGAATGGAATGATAAATATAATGTCAATGTGAGTTTCATTGATGAGCATCATAAAAAATTTATTGACATAATGAACCGTTTCCAGGAAGCCAGCGAAACGGGATTTTGTTCTGATAAGATGTCAGAAATATTTTTTTCACTCGTACACTATACCGAGCACTATCTATTGAAAGAGATCATATTTTTCAAGGAATATCCCAACTTTGCCCATCATCAGAATGCCCACAATGAATTCATTGATCGGATTACTAAGTTTCAGTCTGATTACCGGTCCGGTAAGGATGGTGTTTGCAAGGAAATGTATTTCTATTTGTACGATTGGTTTCAGAACCATATCCTGAAATATGATAAAGAAGCTGTGGATTACCTGCGCTCGAAAGGGCTGACCTGACCCCTCCCTTGTTATATTATTTTCTTTACTTTGCTTTCCGGTGTCAGTTTTAGATCCGGAAGATTGAGTTCGTAGATCAGGTTGAGACCTGGTTTCTTGCCGGTATGAATGGATCCCAGAAAATGATCCATTTCCAATGCCCTGGCACCATTCAACGTTCCCCACTCGATGCAGCTCTGAATTGGGATGTCCGGAAAATAATATTGCAGCGTTTTCATTTCTTCCAGGATCGATAAATGATGATTTGAAGCCAGGCTATCTGTTCCAAGTGCAATGTTTTGATCCCGATGTATCAGTAGGTTTACATCTGGCAATTGATTTTCAATGTATAAATTGGCATTGGGACAAAGAATCCAAAAAATTTGCGGTTTACTATTTGAAGCCAGACGGATATCATCATCGGTACTGTATGTATTGTGTACCAGTAGGATCTTCCTGGCTGCAGAGAGATAATGCAATGAATGATCCAGGGAATTCAGACTGATGGGCTGCCAATTTTGTATGTACGAACCCATCGATAATAACAAATCTAATAAGGGGCCTTCTTTATTTTTAAACAATTGCAATTCACCTTCACTTTCCTGATTATGAATGGTAACAATTTGGTTTGTAGCGTATACCGACAAGGATTTAAATAACACCTCTGAAATGGTGTAGGGTGCATGTGGCACTATTGCATGCGGGTGTGGTGCAGATCGTTTTATTATTGAGGCCAGATCCAAGGCCTTTTGAACCAGGATATCTGCTTTTTCTGGATTCAGGCCAAATACTTCAAGAAAACTGAAATAATAAATACCATCCTGGTTTTTTACCTCAAAACTATCCGCTGTATTGCAAATATCACCCACTGCGACAATACCATTCTGTAACATCTCGCTATGGCCTTCAATGACCCTTTTCCTGATCAGGTTGGTCTCAAAATATCGGTCCTGATTAATTTTTAACAAAAATTTTTCCAGACCCGTATGTTCCGGCACCATGCCTTTCAGGTGTGACAATTCAAGGTGGCAATGGGCATTCACAAAACCGGGGGTAATGATGCCATTGTAAAATTCCAGTGAAGCTTCCTCTCTCAGGTTTCCGCCGGTATCAATCACATCCAATATGGTCCCATCATCATCGACATGGATGATCCCGTTTTTTAATGGCGGTTTATCCCCCGGAAAAATATAATTGGCTGATAATCTCCTCATTCCAGAGCATTTCTTCTTTTAGATATTGCCTAATTGAGTATTCTGACAGAAATATTATCCACATCCACATGTTTGTTCCAAAATCCTTCCTTGCGGGCATGGTTGAGAAGAAAACCTTTGATATGAGTAACTTTTGGATCTGGGACCCGCAATGTCATGGCATGGAATTTCCAGGCATCAGATTTGGGGATCTTACTTTCCGGAAAGGGAAACGTTTTACCCTCCTCTGTCCCGTCATCATACCAGAACCAGGCCGACACAACAGGATCTACAGACTGATCATCCTGATACATTTTAATACGGACACGAATAACATAGAACCCATCCTCCTGAATTTCAATGGAAAATGGGATCTTATTCTGGGGCCCGTCAGCTGGCAGATGCCATTCCATTTTATCATTCCAGAGATTACCAGGGCTATCAGAAGCACCCCCTGACAAATTTTGATTCTTGATGGCCCCTTCTATTTCACTAAGCTGATTCAAAACCTGTTCGTAAATGAGCTCAAAATCATCAGGCCTGTCGGCATAGTAATCAATGGAATTTTTAAAATCCTCAATGCTGTAACCATAGGAATCGAAAATATTCTTATAGTTACTGATGGAATCAGTTCCCGGAAACATGCTGAGAATCGACCGGTTACTCATCAGATTATCTGTCAGATGGATGTCAACAATGATTTGAGTCAGATCATCCGGGGGGATGGTGTCTTTTTTCCTGGTTTTATTTGGATCGTCGGAGCAGGAAACCACAATCATGATGAGTACCAGGCCAAGAAAAAAAATCGTTCTCATGGTTTGAAATTACAATAATTCGAGAATTTATCCAGCCAGGATTTGGCTTTTATCGATTTTGAACCAGGAATTTTCTGGTAATGTATCGAACCGGGTACCAGGCTGCAAAATAACCAATGGCCAGGACGGTTAAAAATACCAGCAGGAAATCAGTCAATACCATTTGCACAGGGTAGGCATCAATCACAAAAGATCCACTGCCACCCAATTTTATGATTTCAAAGGCTTGCTGTGCCCAGCAAATGATGATTCCCAGAATTAAACCGGCAATTGCCCCGATAATGGTGATCATCCAACCTTCATAAAGAAATATTTTCCTGATGCGGACCAGGTCCGTACCCATGCTTTGTAAAATTGAAATGTCTTTTTTCTTTTCAATAATGAGCATGGTGAGTGACCCGATAATATTAAATGATGCCACGATCAGAATGAAAGAAAGGATAAAAAAAATGGCCCATTTTTCCGTTTTCATGATCTTAAATAGTAATTCTTCCTGTTCATATCTGTTCTTTACATCAAAATCCGGCCCCATAATATTCCTGGCCTCCTGCTGGATCGATTCAACTTGAAAGGCTGGATCCACCTTAATTTCAATTGCACTGACTTCATTGGTATAATCAACCAGGCTCCGGGCAAATTCTAAGGGGACAATCATATATTTTGAATCGAAATCCTGTTGTATGGCAAAAATTCCTGAAGGGAAAATATACCTTCGATTGAATGCCTGATCTGGACTGAGCGTGGTCGTCGTCAACCGTCGGGGCACATACACTATGATCGGATTAATAAAATTCAGCCCAATGGCCAGTTTAATGGCAATTCCCTGTCCTACCACTGCATATTCATTATTGCTCTCATTCAAAACAAACGCTCCATCAATGATCATGCTGTCAATGCCACTCATCTTAACAAAATCGGAACTGACCCCTTTAATGGTTGCGATATATTGCTTGTCATCATAACGTAACAGGGCATTTTCCTCAACAACATCAGTGCTGTATAAGATGCCCTTTATTTCTTTTAATCGTTTTACAGAAGGAAGATCAGAGGAAAAGCGTTTCCCCTCTTTTATGGTTATTTTCAGATCGGGATTAAAAGCGTTAAAAAGCGATTGTACCAATGAGTCAAACCCATTAAAAACAGAGAGTACCACAATCAGGGCCATCGTACCTACTGCCACTCCAACAACTGAAATGGCCGAAATCAGATTGATGGTATTTTGCGATTTCTTTGCAAATAAATAACGTCGTGCGACAAAAAATGGAAAATCCAAAGAGGTATGGTTTTATTGAACCAGATAAAGTTAAAAACTTCATCAGATTTATTAGCAAACATTATCATTTGGTTTATTTTTCCACAAAATCTGAGGAAATGAAATGGTGGGTGTACGACGCAAGGAGTAACAAAAGAAAGATCTCCGACCGGACTTTAACCTGCACCTATCTGCATGATTTGCAGATTATTCTGTCAATTAAACTACGGAGATCTTTCAGGTTTGTTTTGCAAAAAGTCGGGCAAAAATACAATTATTTTATGGCCTTTACAATAAGTCCAGTCCCTGACTTATGAAAGTTATGAACATCCAGGAGGTTGAGAATAAGACAAAATGGGAAGGTGAAAAAGTAATAGAAAGGTAGTATAAAATAGAATAATTTGCTTTTGTGAATCATCAGAATGGGATACTTAATCGAAAATTTCCAGGAAATATGGCCGGGAATCCCATACGAATACCTGGCCTGAATTTGAGAAAATCCGGCAGAACGAAGTTTTGAGGTTATTTCATCAATAGCATATCCATCCCGAACATGTTCTTCAATGAATGATACATCTTCTTCCCCATGTACATCCGATCCGCCTTTGTCGGATGGGGTTGATATTAATAAAATACCGCCGGGTTTTAGTGATTTCCAAATGTTTTTTAAAACACGAACATCATCCTCTATATGCTCTAGTACATCAATAGATAAAGCCAGTTCAAACGTTTCAGGAGAATTAAAATCCAAGAGGTCTGCTTCTGTGAACTGTACCTGTGGTGCTTTTCCAATAGTATTAAAAAAAGCATTGTTTTCTTCAACCTGGTCTTTTTTCAGATCAATGGCTGTAATGGATGATTCCGGAAACTTTTTCGCAAGAAAATAACTGTATTGACCAAAACCCGCACCAGCGTCCAGAATCGATATGCCGGGGGTGACGGATTTTCGTACAGAACGTAACAATTTTCTGATATGCCATGTTCTGAGAAGGATCAGATCCAGTAGTTTGTAGAAAATTATCCGGGTGCGTGGCGTCGTGTTAAATATGGTGCCCAGGGAACTTTTAATCGGATCGTACTGCATACACCATTTATTTTTTCAAAAGTCGCTCAATATTCTCAATATAATCAAGAGAATCGTCAATAAAAAACGATAATTCCGGGATACTTTTTACCTGGTGGCGGATTTTCTTGGATAATTCATGCCGTATCCATTTATGTTTATCGTCGATTACTTCCATAATGGATTCTTTTTCCTTGCCGGGGAATAAACTCAGATATACTTTGGCCAAAGCCAGATCTGGGGTCACATGAACCACGGTTACAGATACCATTTTCCCATCAAACACGGTACGGGATGCCTGTTGAAATATGACAGCCAATTCTTTCTGGATTAATCTGGCTACCCGTTTTTGTCTGGTTGATTCCATAATAAGGATATTGGAAGGGCAAAAGTACTATTTTTAATTGATTTGGAATTTGCAGATTGGGATCAGCAGGTTTTATCCCAAGCAGAATAATTTAATAATGTCGGTGAAGAAGGTTATTGAAAGGATATAAAATGGGAAACAATTTTATAGCTTTGCACAGGCATTTCACTTTAATTAAAACAGAACATGGAAACAGTTGTGAGTGGCATACGTTCGACGGGAAATTTGCATTTGGGGAATTACTTCGGGGCCATCAAGAATTTCTTGAAAATGCAACATGAGAATCAATGTTTCTTTTTTATTGCAGATTACCATTCATTAACCACCCATCCCACACCGACCGATCTGCATGGAAGTGTTAAGCAGGTGTTATCGGAATACCTGGCATGTGGCATTGATCCGGAAGCAGCCACGGTGTATCTTCAGAGTGATGTACCGGAAGTTACAGAATTGTATTTGCTGCTGAATATGAACGCTTATATTGGGGAATTAGAACGCACGACATCGTTTAAAGATAAAGTACGCCTGCAACCTAATAATGTCAATGCCGGATTATTAACATACCCGGTGTTAATGGCGGCAGATATCATTATTCATAAGGCCAGTAAAGTACCGGTTGGTAAAGACCAGGAACAAAATCTCGAAATGACCCGCAAATTTGCCAAGCGGTTCAACCATATGTATCATGTCGATTTTTTCCCTGAGCCATCGGCTTATAACTTTGGGCAGGAACTGATTAAAATTCCAGGGTTGGATGGAACCGGAAAGATGGGAAAATCGGAAGGTAATGGCATTTTCCTGGCGGATACTCCGGATGTCATCCAAAAAAAAGTAATGAGAGCCGTTACCGATAGTGGACCTGAACGACCCAACCAAACCATGAGTGAACCCATCCAAAACCTCTTTACCCTCATGAAGGTGGTGTCCTCCAGGGACACCCTTGAATATTTTCTGGATCAGTATAATACCTGCAAAATACGGTATGGTGATCTTAAGAAACAGCTTGCAGAAGATATTACTGAATTTACTAACCCCATCCGGGAAAAAATCCAGGCCATTCATTCCGACGGGGTCTATTTAAGAAAAGTGATTGGCAACGGTGCAGAAAAAGCCCGGGAAAGTGCCAGTAAAACAATCCGGGAGGTTCGAGAGATCATCGGATTCAAACCCTTTTAATAAATAAAGCCAGGATTGGAGTCCTGGCTGCCCTGAAATGTTTCAAGTATATTTGGAAGATTGCCTGTTAGTAAACAATTTTCAAATACTGTGCCAAAAACACCAACTTTTTGTTAAGAATTAGTTAATGTGGCTCCAGGGTGTTCTTAATGGCATGCTTGGCTTCTTCCAGATTCCGTACCACATGGTTGTTTTGGGTGTTTAAACGGTTGAAATTCTGGTGTCCTGCTGCAACAAGTATGCATGGTATATTCAGTTGATCAGCGACGTGCTGGTCATGTAACGTGTCACCCACCAGGCAGGATGTTGATAGATCCAGCTCATGTTCTTTCAAAAGGATTTTCGCTTGCTCCAGCTTGCCTTTTGCCAGGATGTTCTCAGCACCGACTATGGCCTCAAAATAGTGGATGATATTAAAATGATCGATCGATTCTTTCAGCGAATGCACATCCATTGCTGAGAGAATAAATTGCCGATAGTTTTTATTATTAAAATAATCCAGCACCTCGATTACATGGGGAAATAACCGTGTCTGGTTAAAATTTTTAAAGTATGCATCAAGAAACTGAACAGACAGGGCCTCAAACGATTCATTCTCGAAATCAAAACCAATGGCAGTATAGTACTTTTGTATGGGAAAATCAAATACCCTGCGATACCGCTTACGATCCAGTGTTTTTAAGTGACGCTCTCGGAGGTAGTGATTGATACCGAGTATACATATATCCAGGTCATCGAGTAATGTACCATTCCAGTCCCAGATTATGGCTTTTTTATTTTTCATGCCCGCATGGAGGTTCGGGTGGTGTATACCAATACGAAAATACCAAATTCCGGGTTGTAAGAGATTTCGGGATCAGAATTTTGCATGCATTTTTAATGGGTATTCGAACAGTGGATCATTGGAATCCAGTCTGTTCTTAATCAGTGTTCTTTACCGCACATCCACATCTCTTGAAATGCCACGGTTATTGCCGGTCCAATGGATTACCTTTCGGGATTTCAGATCGTATTGATCGCCTGAACGGAGCAGGAAAAATCGGCCCCCATTCGGAAGTACCGGTTTTTCATCCAGGGTTGTCATGCGATTCCATAAATGCGGATCATATATGGCTACAAAACTCTCACCCAGAACTTCAAATGTATCACCCTGAACGACAATGGCTGTATTTTCATCCAATCCGATACCCAGCAATTCAGGGTGGGACTCGATCACCTCGATCAGGTCAAATTGACGGTTTCGTACCAACAGGTGTTGATCGATGGCCACATTTCGCAGGTAGCCAAATCCTTTTTCATGGTCCCCCATCATGATGCGATTGGTCTTAGTATCTCCCCGAACCAGGTACGATCCCTGAATGGTTGCACCAGCAGAACTACCTCCGATCACACCGCCTCTTTCCAAAACACTTTTGATGGCTTTTTCCGTTAACGTGTTGGCATAAGCATCTACGATCCGCCATTGTCGCCCCCCGGTAAACCAAACGCCCTGTGCCTGATACAGGTGATGTACAAATGCTTTGGTATTGGCTTCCCCGGGATCATAGGTGTGCACCACGGTCACATTTGTGGCCCCAAGGCGGGTCAGGAAACGGATAACACGCTCTTCCTGAATGCTATCAGAACCTGAGGCGGTGGGGATCACCACAATAGGTGCATCTTTACCACCGGCCAGCTCCAGAAATTTTAAAGTAATCGCAGTATCCCGCATGGCACCACCAACGACAACCAGGCTTCCTGTCTCAGGACCAACGACGGGTGTATTTATTGTGTTGTCAGAATCCTGGCCAAACGCATGCCCTTGCATAGTACAGTTAATCCAGAGGATTCCAAATAAAAAGATGATTTTCGGAAGTAAGATTTTTTTCATGGTATTCCTATTTTAACTTATAAACTCGTCTTTTTGTTGACCCCATTCCAATAAAATTCGTGCCACGTTCGTGGCGTGACTGGTGATGATTTTAAAACTGGTCATGAGCTCGAGGTGAATCTCGCTACTCTCTATGGTCTGCCTGATATCTTTTTTAATCCGCTCATAATGTTGCCGTTCAAGGTCCAGAGCCAACTGCCGATTTTTCTTATTCTTTTCTTTCATTTTCTCGGCCTTTTCCAGATTCACATCACGAAATACCTCAATGGCCCGGCTAATTTGTTTTTGTGTTTGGGTATGATATTCCAGGAGTTCTTTTTTTCCCTCCATGGTAAATGATTGCGGAGAATCAATCCATTTTTCAGCGCGCCGGATCAGATTTTTAGAAGCCAGGTCAGCAATGTGTTCAAATTCCTTCACAGTATACATGATCTGGAAGGCCTCATTTATCCGCTCTTCTTTGATATCAAAACGCAATATATTCCTGATATAATCATTGATTTCTATTTGCAGGTAATCCACTAATTTTTCTTTGGCAATGATACCATTCAATACATTTCGCTCCTTCACCAGAAAAGGCAAGATGATGTCATTGACCATATCCTGAACCATGTACCCCATCCGAATGACTTCCTGCTTGGCCACTGCCAGTGCCAGTGCAGGTGTACTGAGAAGATTTTCATCCAGATATTGCACTCTTAAAACAAACTCTTCCCGGGGTTCTTTTTTGGGTAAAATATATTCTATGAGCCTGGCAAAATGATTAATAAATGGCAGCACCATGATGGTCAGTGCCACATTAAAAATGGTATGCGCGTTCGCAATTTGCCGGGGTACCACCTGGGCCATATATTCCATTTGAGGTAAACCGGGATTCCCTTTTGGTGAAATGGTCTGGATCAGTTCAGAGAATTTTGGAATCCACCATACGAATACCAATATCCCAAATACTTTAAACAAGGTATTGGCAAGGGCCACTTTTTTCGCTTCTCGACTTGATTTTAAGCTGGCCAGGATGGCCGTAACAGCGGTTCCCATATTGGCTCCCAGCAGTAATCCGATCGAAGACTCCAACGAAATCAATCCCTGACTGGCAATTACAATAATGACCCCGACAAATGCACTACTGCTCTGGAACAAAGCCGTCAGACATGTGCCAATCAGGATACCTATCCATGGATTCTCCATCGTAAGAAGGATGTTTATGAAGGGATCGAAAGATCGTAGAGGAATCATGGATTTTGACATCAGATCAAACCCGAAAAACAAAATTCCAAAACCCAGTATGCCAGTCCCCAGATTCTTGATTTTTTGTTTCTTTGAGGCCAGTTGCAGGGCGAAACCGAATGCGATGAACCAGAGGGCATAATCCGTTATTTTGAAAGCGATGATCTGAGCGGTAATGGTGGTTCCAATGTCGGCACCCAAAATGATTCCCAGTGATTGAAAGAAGGTCATCAATCCGGACTGAACAAAGCTGACCAGCATGACTGTAGTTGCACTGCTGCTTTGAATGATCATGGTAACCACCGCACCAATACCGACAGCCATAAAACGGTTATTGGTAATGCTGGTAAGGATGGTGCGCATTTTTTCACCGGTCGCCTTTTTCAAACCATCACTCATCATGAACATGCCAATAAGAAAGAAGCTCAGACCACCCAATAATCCTGCGATCAAATAAATAATCCATCCGGCATCCCTGGCATTCATTTCAAATAGCAAAAAGTTCTCAGCAGCCCCTTCAATTCTCGCTGTAATGAAATACAGACCTGGTTCAGACCCAATGGTTACTGAAGTTTCAGCCAGCCCAAGCGTGTCTGTCAGTACCTTTGGAGTGTGAATTATAGTGCCGGAGCTATTTTCAGGTTTTGAAACCAGGGTGAAAATGACCATGCATCCCTGTACCGGTTTTGATTGATGGTCTATAACTTGTATTCTGAGGGGCCGGGAGGTGGTTTGAAGAACATTTAAATACTGGGAATCACCGGAAAAATTATAAATTACCTGTGAAACGGGTTTTATTATCTGATACGTCTGGGTGGAATCCGGGGATCCAATGGCGGCATGACTCAGGAGCAAAAACAAAAGCACGTGCCCCCAAATCACATATACCTTATGGTTTTCTTTTTGTATGAATTTCAATACCAGGATCATCATGGCTAAAATACTAAAATGTAGTTTGTATTGTGCCAATGATCATAGTAAATGTAAAAGGATGGGATCAAAAAAGTAATTCTTAATCCAATGTCAATCTTAAGGCGATGTAAACATTGCGACCAGGTGCAACAATTCCAGAGGAATAAGGTCGGTAGCGGTGGTTGAAAATATTTTCAATACCGGACTGGATCATAAATATGTCGGTTGGATTTATCGAGAACTTAACATTCAGTGTAAACCAGCCAGGTGAATATGGCCGACCCGCCTCATTGAGTTCATACATATGGGTTTTTGATTGTTCTTCGGGGGTTAAATCGTCTGCTGATATTTTCCCGTTATACAAAAGGTAGGTATCGGCATGCCAATATTTTCGCTTCCATTTTAAATGGAATCCGCCATAAAATGGCGGCACATGGCGAAGTGTATTTTGATCACTATCCATACCCCACATCAGGGTAAAATCTGTTGTTAAGGCCACGGCTTGTGACAGGTTGGCTTCAGCATTCAGACTCACCCCGTAAATATTTGCCTCGCTGCCATTGATGAGTGCATACACCTCACTCATTTCATTATCATAAAAAATAGAATCCTGCCCTTCAAATAAATATGGCTGGCGTATCATCACGTTTCTTACCAGTGTGTAAAATCCGGTTAACTCGAAATTTATAGATTCACCTATCAATTGTATCCAGCTCAGGTCCAGGTTGTAAGAGTATTCAGGTTTGAGGTTTTCATTGGGTACGATCACCCGACCTGGTTCTGAATCAAAAACTTTTGCAGCATCATCCAGATTGGGCGCCCTGAATCCGGAAGACAGATTCATTTTTAAATGGGCCCCATCGAAGGGTTGGTATGTCCATCCCAGAGAACCATTTAAGGCCCCATTTGAAAGTCGTATCTGATTAAATGGAAAATTGTAAAAAGAATTGTCTTCAATAGTCGAATGAAGTTGGATATAGTTGTATCGCAAGCCGGCATTGAAAATAAATTTTTCATTCATACGATATTTAAACGTACTGTAGAATGCCAGGGTAAAATAATGGTTAAACCCATCAGGGTACCGGGTCGATTCAGGAAATATGTCCCCGCTGAGTATCTGTTCACCGTAAGCCCGGGATGCAATATTGTTATATAGTATTTCTGTTCCGTAGAAAAAGGTCCATGGCTCAGAGAGATCTTTTCTTAAATCCACATTCAAAGAGAATACATCCACCTTTTCTATTCGATGCGATAAATTCAGGTTGTTCAGTTTCCGGCTGTGCCGGCTCTCCTCCAGGTTCTGATAGGCCAATACGACCTGCAGGTCATCTGAAATTACTGAAGATTTCTCAGAGACCAATGAAATGTTATGCATGAGCCATTTTTGCGGACCATAATACCATTGTGCATAACGCAATTCGTCATTTTGATATTGAATAAGCCGGTCATAACGGGGAATATTGGATGAGTTGGAATAGAAAAAGGAATAATTAAAATTCAAAAACGTATTGGCCCGAAACCTGATTTTTTGAGTTAAATTGAATTGATTATAACCTGAAAAACGTTGAATGTTTGCATTTTTATTGATCATTACAGAATCAGAATCTTCATGCCGCTGAACATATTCTGGTCTCTGGTAGGAGGGATGTCCTGCATTTCCCATACGTAGATCGCCAAAATCGCTATACGTCAAACTGGTTAGGAAAGCCCATTTTTCAAATCCCAGATTAAAATGAATATGCCCCGTTTTTTCATTATTTGCTGAGGCAAATCTGGCCAGGGCGCTGGTGGTGAACAGGGGTTTGTTATCAAGGGAAAGACTGGGATTCAGAGTGTAAAAGCTCATGACACCACCCAGGGCATCACTCCCATAAACGACCGATCCCGGTCCATAGATAATATCGGCCTCCTGAATGATATGAGGATCCAGGTTAATGACGTTTTGAAGATTGCCGCTCCGGTAAATGGCATTATTCATTCGAACCCCATCAATAACCAGAAGAACTGAATTCGCAGCAAATCCTCTGATCATGGGACTGCCACCTCCCAATTGGCTTTTTTGAATATATACAGTATTTGAAATGCCTAATAGATCAGCGGTGGTTTGAGGATTGTATAATTCCACTTCTTTGCGCGTCAATACCTTGATTTTATTCGGCACCTCTTTTTTTTCCTGCTTCCATTTGTTTGCAGCAATAACAAATTCCTCAATCATCCGCACATTTTTTTCAAGAGTGATCAGGTCATTATTCATGTCGCCCCTGAAAACGACAAGGCGTTTATAAGAAGGATGCTGAAAGTATATGCTATCCGATTCGGAGAAAATAGAAATATCTACTTTTCCAGCCAGATTGGAAATAACAGCCTTATTTCTTAATTGGTTGTATAAAGCCACATCTGAAACCGGCGAACCAGTTGCTTTATCAAGAATTGTGATTTCCTGGGCAAAAAGAAGGCCATCCGCAAAATATAACAATATCAATAAGGATGCAATGGACTTGAAACAGGATCTATGCATAGCTCCGATGACGAAAGAACTTTAATCCACTTCAAAAATTATTCCAATACATTATGACAACCAAACAATAGTTGCTAAACTGCTTTATAACAGACTGGTTTTGTTGATACAGGTACCATTCGCTTCAAATAATCCATTTTCTGAATTCCTCAGCCTGATTTCATGGATTCAATAAATAAATTTTTACTTTTGAAAGAGGGCAAAATCGTACGAATTACATGGTTAAGAAATACTGGCTTTTTGGACTTGCGGTTATATTAATATTCGTTATAATCCTTGCTTTCATTCTCTTAAAAGAACGATTTGCACCACAGGCCGATCCGTTTAAAGCCGTTCCCACCGATGCTTTTTTCATTCTGGAAACCCATGATTTTTTTGAAATTACGGAGAAACTGATTTTTGAGAATCAAATCTGGGAATCGTTGACCGCATTGGGAGCTGTAAACAAAGTGGATTCAGATATCGAAAAATTTGATTCCGTTTTACGATCTGAGAAAGCCCTCGAAAACATGTTCGATAATCGCCCCTTCCTGATCTCGGGACACATCAGCGGGAACCAAACAATCGATTTACTTTACCTGACACTCCCTCAAACTAATCAGAATATCAATTTCATTCATAATCTCCTGGAAAAAACCTACACTACAGGTGTGACGGTACGTGAAAAGGAATATCAAAGAACACAGATACTGGACATCCTGGATCTGAAAAACGACTATCGAATGTTTGTAGCATCATACCGGGGTATGCTCATTTTTAGTTCTTCATCCATACTGGTAGAACGGGCCATACGTCAATTGGATCTGGATGACAATGTGCTGGCTCAGGATGGCTTTTCCCAGGTGCGAAGAACGTCTGGCAGAAATGTGGAAGGGAACATATTTATTAATTTTAATTCTCTTCCCCAATTTATTTCCATTCTCCTAAACGCCCAATACAGGACACAGAGTCAATCCTTTTCAAGTTTTGCCAGCTGGGCGGAACTGGATGTTTCACTCCTTCAGGATGCTTTATTGTTTAATGGATTTACACATTTCAGTGACTCAGCAAATCATTTTTTTAGCCTTTTCAGGGACCAGACATCTCAGCGGTTGCTCATGGAAGAAATCCTGCCTGCCAATACCATTGCTTATTTTGGACTGGGATTGAGTGATGTACATGAGTATACAGTCGCATTAAAAAAATACCTGTCAGCACAGGGTCAGATTAATGCATTAGATCAAAAATTGAATGCCCTGAGGAAGGCGTGGGATCCCAACATTGACAAAACACTGATAGCTCTTATGAAGAATGAAATAGGTGTTGCTTTCACCGGCATCAAAAATCTTTCATTTTCCCAGAATATGTATGCAGTCTTCGGGTTGGTCAGTCAATCTCAAGCCATGGATGCTTTAAGAGATGCCCTGGAAAGCCATTATCTCAAAAATAATGCTTCGCTCGCAGACTATACCAGATGGGTGGAAGTGGATGAACAAACACAATTTCCCATTTATGAATTGCCCGTTGCAGGTATACCTCAAACACTGTTTGGAAATGTGTTTGGAGGAGGCGATTACAAATATCTGACCCTGCTTGGGAATTATATGGTATTTGGAAATTCTACGGTGGCATTATCAAGTTTAATTCATAATCATGTTTTGCAGAAGACACTTTCTAATGATTTTGAATATAGGACCTTTAACGAATCACTGTCAAGTCGGTCCAATTTTAGTTTTTATTTAAATATTCCACGTTCTGCTGATTTTATTGGTCGGTTTATCAGGGAGGATTATCAGAAAAATCTTAAAAATATTGCCGAAGTATTCAAGAAAATTCAGGCTGTAGGATTCCAATTTTCTTCCGAAAATGACATGGTCTATAACAATATCTATCTCAATTATTTGCCTGAATATCAAGAAAAAGCCGAAACACAATGGGAGAGCCTGCTGGATTCATCTGTCCAATCCAAACCGTATTTTGTATCCAACCATTATACGAAGGAAAAAGAAATCTTTGTTCAGGATAAAAAGAACAATATTTATTTAATCAATGAGGCGGGTCGGATTTTATGGAAAGTACATATCCGGGAACAGATCCTTGGAGACATATTCCAGATCGATTACTATAAAAATGGGAAATTACAATATCTTTTTAATACCTCTGAGGAAATTTATCTGATGGATCGAAATGGAAACAACGTGGAACAATATCCGGTCGAGTTGCGATCAAAAGCTGTAAACGGATTGTCTTTGTTCGATTACGATAATAACCGCGATTATAGAATTTGCCTGGCCTGTGAGGATAAAAATATTTATATGCTGACCAAGGAAGGGCGCACGGTGAAGGGCTGGACCATGCCTCAAACAGAGCATCCATTACATACCCCGATTTACCATTTCAGAGAAGGGAATAAAGATTACATTGTATTCTCAGATCAATATAAAATGCATATTCTTAATCGCAGGGGGAATCCCAGGATCAATGTAAAAGAGAGTATTTCAAAACCAGAAAACCAATCCATTTACCTCGACCGCCAAAGGTCAGGTGCACGATTTATTACAACCAATGCGGAAGGGACCATTTTCATTATCAACCTGGATGGCAATGTGTTGAAAAAGACCATTAAAACATTTACAAAAGATCACTTTTTTGAATTTAGCGATCTGGATGGAAATGGTTCTGATGAATTTATTTTCGTGGATGGGAATAATCTAGAAGTGTATAAGTTTAATGGAGCACCCATGTTTTCTTATAAATTTGAGTCCGAAATCCTTTTAAAACCCACGTTGTATACCTTTTCTGCAAATGATAAGAAAATCGGTGTCGTCTCCTCCGAGGACCGCCTCATTTATTTATTTAATAATGACGGACAACTCTATACCAATTTTCCGCTCCGGGGTCAGACCCACTTTTCGATTGGGAAATTTCAATACGGATCATCGGGCTATAGCTTAATAGTTGGGGGAGATGATAACTTTTTATATCATTACTCCGTAAAATGAATAATGTTTATTTTAAAGCTATTTCAGATGAAACCACAAACCTGGTTTGCTTCCCTTTTTTTTGTTTTTTTATTCCTTGTCACCTCTTGTGTTAAGGAAGAATACGACTTTGAAAAGCTTTCAACACATGCACGGATCAATCCTGCCATCGTTGCTCCTGTCATCAATGGAAATCTCACCCTGTCAAATGCCTTGGAGGAGATAGAAGATACACTTGTGTTTAATGAAGACGGCACCATAAAGCTTATTTATGGTGAGGACTCCATTTTTAGTTTTGATGTTTCAGAAGTTGTGGACATACCAGATCCTTCACCGGAATCTCATGTGGTTGAAGTTGGCCCCCTTATGATTGATGACTTTGCCTATGATGGTTCTTTATCCCTGGGTGCTATGGCTGCTGCTATGGCGGCACCTGAAGGTCCTGAGATCATATCTAAAGACGGTACTAATGCGACCTTCCCAGCTGTTCCGGTTCAGGATCTGGGCACCTTTGCCATCCCCACTTTCGCACATTTTACTTATATCACCATCAATGAAGGAAATGTAAGTATCACCCTTACCAATAATTGGCCGGTCGAAATTTCATTGACCATTGGATTGAAAAACCATTCGGATAATTCTCCCGTAGGAGCTGACTTTATCTTTACCAATATTCCGCCAGGAGGCAGCCAGGTACAAACCGTGGATATGGCTGGTATATATGTGACCAATACCCTGGATTTTGATATCAGGGACTTTTCTTCACCGGGTAGTTCTGCCAGCACAGTACCTATTGATCTTTCAGATCACATTGAATTTTCCCTGACATCAAATGGAATCAAAGCTTCCAGTGGTTTGGCGGTGATTCCTGACCAGTTGTTTTATTCGGATACTGATATGGTCGACGTGGATCCAGATCCCGGAATTGAAATAACACTGGTTGAAATCGAAACTGCAGATTTGAATTATACACTGAATTCAGGTTTTGGTGAAGGCGTGATATTTGATTTTATTCTACCCAGCGCTATGGATGGTAATGACACGGCAGCATACCAGATCCCCCTGACCGGTAATGGAAATGCATCCAGCAATGTATCTCTGGCCGGTATTGAAGCCGATTTGTCCACCGATCCGGCTCAACCATATAACCTGCTGCCATTTATAGTAAATATTAGCGTTAGTTCATCGGGTAACCAGATTTTGTTTGACCTCACCGACAGTTTTACGGCAGACTATCAGATTCAAAATGTCGTATTCCGATATTTGGAGGGGTATTTCGGGCAGCAAACCTTGACCGTGGACCAGGATTCAATCAGGATAGAACTGGATGAATTCTATGAACGAATTTCGGGTGATCTGATTTTCACAAATCCGATGGTTCGATTTCCATATATGAATTCACTCGGGATTCCTGCCAACCTGGATGTGATCGCTATCGGAGAAAATATCTCAGGAGAAACCCAGGATTTAAATGCTTCAGCACAATCCATTTCCCCAATGGAAAACAGAGATGGTCCTGCAGCAGATGGGGCCGTTATCTTTGATCGCACCAATTCCGATATCGTAGAAATGATCCAGATCCGGCCTAATCTCATCGTCTTTTCCGGTGAGGTTTTAATTAATCCGGGTGGCAATACCGGGTCCCGGGATAATTTTGTGCTTGGAGACAGTAAGATCACCGGGGGTGTGGAACTTGAATTACCCTGGAATGTTCAGGCTGAGAATCTGACCTTAAGAGATACTGTAGAAAATCCTTTATTCGAATCTTCTGACAATGATTTTACACTCAGCGACCTGGAGTTTTTTAGATTGTATTTCTATTGTGCAAATGGATTCCCATTGGATGCAGAGGTCACGCTGATTCCTTACGATAGAATGACCGATACAGAAAGTGATGCCATCATAATTCCAGAACTCATTTCAGCTGCGCCTGTTGATGCCGATGGAAAGGTGACGGGACCCAATGAAACCACCATTACGATCAACCTTACAAATCAGAACCTGATCGATTTGGAACAATCTGAAGACCTGATTATTCGATTCCGGTTTAATACGACGGATAATGGGTCGCGCGAGGTGGTCATATATACGGATTATGCCATTGATTTTCGATTATCGGTTGAAACAGAAATTGATTATGAATTTAATTTTGACAATTAAAATCCAATGATCATGAATTTTATCCAAGACATGTTACATTTCACACGACATATCAGGTTTTTGATTTTCGTGATCATGATGGGGAGTGTGTCCATACCTGGAATTGCCCAACAAAATCAAACCATGTATTTCATGAAGATCCCTCAGGCCCGTTTTATGAATCCGGCATTTCAGAATGAGTGTAATTTTTATCTTGGGTTTCCGGGTATCAATTCCACCTATCTGGGTGTAAATAATAATTCAATCGGATTCAATGATGTGATATTCCCGGGTACCGGCGAACAGGCGGATTCACTGATCACCTTTCTCCATCCGTCATATAATGTGGATGATTTTCTCAATAAACTCAAACCGTACAACCAAATCGCACCTGAAATGAACCTGACCGCTTTCAGTTTGGGATTTTGGTCAGGCAATGCATATATTTCCATTGATATCACTGAAAAATTTGCCAGTAACCTGGCTTTTCCTGATGATTTATTCATTCTGGCTTTGAAGGGGAATGCTTCATTTGCAGGAAGTTATATCGATCTGGATAAACTGGCCGTGGATGCCATGTATTACCGGGAATTCGGTTTCGGATATTCCCGGGAGTTCATACCCGGTTTAACCATTGGTATACGCCCAAAACTACTTTTTGGAATGGCCAATCTTACCCTGAAAAACCAGGAATTGAAAATTGAGATCGATGAAAATAATTTGTATGCCCACAATATCATTGCCGATGCGAGTATGAATATTTCATTTCCAATGAATGTTTACACAGATGATGAAGGATATGTTGATTCCATTGAGGTTGGAGAGCCTGAGATGCCTGGGTTCTTATTGGATTTCAACAATCCTGGAGCCGGCATTGATATTGGAGCCACATTTGATATCAATGAGCGGTTTTCTGTTTCTGCCAGTGTCGTTGATATCGGTTTTATTCGATGGAAAAATGATGTGACCAACCTCACTTCAAAAGGAACGTTTTTATTCCAGGGAATCGATGTAACACCACTCTTTGATGCAGTCGATCCGGGTGATTTTGATACGATCGCAGATCATTTTCTGGATTCTTTAAAAGCCACATTCAATCCGATAGCCACCAGCGATCCATACACCACATGGCTTCCCATGAAGGTGTATATTGGCGGCGTGTTTCATTTGACTGATAAAGTCCATTTCGGACTTCTGTCTAAAACAACGTTCCAGGGTAAACGAATCTGGCCATCATTCACCGCATCGGTCAATGCTGAAGCTGGACGATTTCTGACCACCAGCTTCAGTTATACAATCGCTACTGGAACATACGATAACCTGGGAATCGGAATAGGTATCAGGGGAGGTCCATTTCAATTTTATTTTATTACGGACAAGATCATTTATAACCTGTCGAGGTATAAATTCGAAGGTGATAATACCATCTTACTTCCTGATAATCTCAGCAGTTTTAATTTTCGGTTTGGCCTGAATCTCATGTTTGGATGCAAGCCTAAAAAACTGACTGACAGACCATTATACTAACATCTATAGTACATCCAATAATCTGAAGCAGGAATTTTGAGTCTTGGTGTATCTTAATAAATTAAGTACCTTCGCCACGATCAAAACCATATAGATATGATCGTTGGTCTATTCCGCATCCTGCTATTCATTCTGATATTCTATCTTTTGATCAGGTTGATCCGGTATATCTTTATGCCGCGCTCATCAAACCGTGTTGATCCCTCATCCAGGCGTCCATCGCCCAGGAGTGAAGGTGAAGTGACCATTGATCATATTCCTGAAACAGAAAAAAAGGTGGACAAAGAAAGTGGTGACTATGTTGATTTCGAAGAAATGGAGAACCCGTAACCATTAATTTAATGAGTGATGAAAAATCCAATCCTGCTTAAACTATTACCCCACTTAACGGCAGTCATTCTATTTTTAATCCTCTGCTTTGCATATTTTTCCCCCATGCTTGAAGGCAAACAGCTTCGCCAGGGCGACATTATTCAGTTCAGAGGCATGTCGAAAGAGATCAATGATTACAGGGACGCAGAGCATGAAGAGCCGTTATGGACAAACGGCATGTTTGGTGGTATGCCGGCCTACCTGATCAGTGTCAGGTATCCATCAAACCTGCTAAAACATATTGATCGCATTGTTTCATTGAAATTAAACATACCTGCGAAACATCTTTTCCTCACGTTATTCGGATTTTACCTGCTCCTGGTGGTTGGGTTCCGGGTCGATCCCTGGTTAAGCATTGCAGGTGCCATCGCGTTTGGCTTCTCTTCTTATTTTTTCATTATCGGTGTGGCCGGTCATAATTCCAAAGCACATGCCATTGCCTATATGGCCCCGGTCATGTTGGGCATTATCTTAAGTTCACGGGGAAAATATCTTTGGGGTGGGGTGATCACAGGACTGTTTCTGGGATTGCAAATTGCAGCTGGACACCCGCAGATTACCTATTACACCCTGCTGATGGTCTTGGTATTCGGGATTTTTTGGTTGATAGAGGTGATCAAGAAGAAAAACTATGGGATATTCCTGAAATCATTGGGTGTACTGTTCGTTTCGGTATTTCTGGCAGTAGGAGCCAATATTACCAATCTGTGGTTGACGTATGAATATGGGAAGGTTTCGATCAGGGGACCGTCTGAATTAACATCGGAGTCTGAAAATCGTACTTCAGGACTGGATAAGGATTATATCCTGAATGACTATTCTTATGGCATCACCGAAACATTCAATCTCCTGATCCCAAATTTCAAAGGTGGGGCATCCACAGGATTTGACTTGAAATCCAAAACATACCAGGAGTTCAGGAGAAATAATATACCCAATGCCAGGCAAATGGTGGAAGGTTTGCCTCTGGCGTATTGGGGAAATCAGCGGAGTACATCCGGCCCGGTATACATCGGTGCGGCCATCATATTCTTTTTTGTACTGGGACTGTTCCAGGTAAAAGGCCTCCAGAAGTGGTGGCTGTTTGCGGTGGTGATTGTATCCATAGTTCTTGCATGGGGCAAAAATTTCATGCCGGTTTCTGAGTTTTTTATCAATTATGTTCCCGGGTATAATAAATTTCGGACCGTATCCATGATCCTGGTGTTGGCAGAATTTGCCATTCCATTATTGGGAATATTAATGCTGGCACAACTCATTCAGGAAAAAATAAACAAAAAAGACTGGATTAAATCCCTCAAATGGTCATTATATTTTGTGGGCGGAATTTGTTTGTTTTTTACACTGTTCCCGGGTTGGTTATTTAATTTCTCAACACCTTTCGATGAGCAACTCCTTTCTGCAGGCTGGCCTTCTCAATTTATTGATGCCATACATGAAGACCGGCAACATTTATTGCGTATGGATGCGTTCAGATCACTGGCAATGGTTTTATTGGCTGCCGGACTGATCGTGGGTTTTCTGTACGGAAAAATAAAACAACATGTTTTGATCATCGGGATCGCGTTCCTTTTCCTGATAGATATGTGGCCTGTCAACAAAAGGTATATAAATAATGATGATTTTATCGCTAAAAGAGAAGTTCAGGAACCATTTCAACCGACCAGTGCGGACCTTTCTATCCTGCAGGATACAGATCCTCACTACAGGGTGTTTAATTTGACTCAGGACCCGTTCAACGAAGCCAGGACCTCCTATTTTCATAAATCCATTGGTGGTTATCATGGAGCCAAATTGCGCAGATACCAGGAGCTTATAGAACATCATATCAGCCAGAATAATATGGATGTGCTGAATATGTTGAACACCAAATATTTTATTGTTCCGGGTAATGATAATCAGCCCGTGGCACAAAGAAATCAGGGTGCCCTGGGCAATGCATGGTTTGTGACATCGGTAAAGTGGGTCCAAAATGCGGATGAGGAAATTGAAGCTTTAAATGATTTTAATCCAGCTGAGGAGGCCATTATTGACACCCGTTTTGAAAATAATGTTACGGAATTAAGCCCAATGATTGATTCTATCTCATCTATTGAATTGGTGAGCTACAAACCAAATGAATTAATTTATGAAAGTCAGTCGGATCAACCTCATCTGGCTGTGTTTTCAGAGATCTACTACGATAGAGGCTGGAATGCCTTCCTGGATGGCGAACCCGCACCATACATCAGGGTAAATTATGTATTACGGGGCATGATGGTACCAGCAGGCCAGCACGACATACGGTTTGAATTTCATCCAAAGGCCTACTTTATGGGTGAAAAGATATCGTTCATATCCTCCCTTCTCCTGATCATATTATTTGTTGCCATGGCCATTTTTGAATTGAAAAAGAGTGGCATTATTAAACCATCAACCGCAGGATCCTGAAATATCAGGGATTTCCCTGATGGTACTGTCTAAATAATGCTTCAGCCTTTGAAAGATCGTCGGGTGAGTTGACATTTAAAAACAGGCCGGGAAAAAAAATGGATGGATGATCTGTCGTTTGGATATAATGAACCGGAATATGGCTTAAAAAATCTGAAAGAGCCCATTGCCGGTTTTCAATCAACTCCCGGATTTTATCAAGGAATTTGTTAGGATAACAACCGCACAGTGGTTCGATCTGGTGGGCACCATGAACTGGAATGGTAACCGTGTTTTCTGATCTGTATTTTAGCAGCAGTCTGATCATTCCTTGCGTCAGCAGTGGCATATCACAGGAAAGGATGATATTATGTAGTGTGGATGATACCGTGAGTCCGGAAAAAATACCACCCAAGGGTCCGCAATGGCTGATGATATCGGGTTGTACAGGGTATCCAAATCGTTTATATCCGTTATGATTGGCGCTGATGATGATATCATCACAAACGGGTTTTAATAAATTGATGGCATATAAAACCATAGGGGATCCAAGAAATGGTACCAGGCCTTTGTCTGTTCCCATGCGACTGCTTTTCCCTCCTGAAAGGATAATTCCTGTAATCTTTTCCTGGTTCATAAATGATGGCGCATTTATTAAAAATAAAAAAATCCCTGCAGGAATACAGGGATTAAACTGATAATACTGAATAATTATCAGGTAAAAATTATCTGTGTGTTCTCACCTCCTGCCATGGCGTAAAATTCACCAATGGTGATGATATCAATCACATGATCAGATAGATCTTCTTTTTTCAATTTAAACATATCCACGGCGAGTTTACATGCATAAATTTCTCCACCTCCGGCTGTGATCATATCCAGAAATTCATCAACTGGAGGTATGTCCAGTGCTTCCATTTGACTTTTCATCATGGCCGACACACCGGCTTCCACACCTGGTATTGTTCCAAGTAGTGTCGGAAAGGGCAATCCGCCCGGCATCCTCATTGCCGGATTTCCAACTGTGGATGTATGCAGCTTGTTCATCTGTTTTTTGGTAATGGCATCCAATCCAAAAAATGTAAAGAATACCTTGGCTTCTATACCTTCCATTACCGCTCCATTGGCCATAATGAGCGAGGCATAAACATCTTCTATCGATCCTTTTGCGCAGATAATACAAACCTTTTTTAATGGTTTTGTTTCGGTTGTTGCACTCATGATTACATTGTTTTAATGATGATTAAACGCAACTGGATGGTTTTGGAATACCAGCAATCCGCGAGGATTTCTTCAAAGGACCTCCGGGAAATAGTTCATACAGACCTTTAATATCTGTAATGCCTGATTTGCCAACCTTTCGTATGGTCAGCTGGCTTCCTTTGGCATGTTCATCCCTGAGGAAATTCAAAACCTCAAAATGTTTATCGGTCAGTTCAATGCCCTCTTCTTTAGCAATTTCTGCTGCGACCTCTTTGGTCCATTGAGAAGGATCGTTCAGGTAACCTTCATCGTTGACATCTACGCTGGTACCTGCATAAGTTTTATTTGCCATAATTTAAAAATTTATGATGATTAATTAATTTTTATTATTCGTATTGACCAAAGGTGTAAGACTTTTCATGAAGGTGACTAAAAATCCAATACCTCGCTTTATTTCAGGACTATTCATTTCTTTCATCAGCTTCCATACAGAGTATTCCGGAACATTATTCGGATCCAGGTCTTTGAAAATCTGGACACCATTATTAATGGCGCGGAGCATATCCGGTTGGGTCACATTCTTGACTGTATCCAATATGGTTACGACATTGTCTGCAAGCATACGAACCTCATCGATTGAATAATTGGTCACAATATTGTCCAGAATTTTAAAGACTTCAGAAATGAACTCAAAATATCCTTTTTGTTCCAGTTCATGGAATTTATCGATGACATCATAGCCCATTTCCTTGAGGATGGGACCCATATCTTTCATCAGATCTACAAAGCTTTCAAACATGGTCAGGATCATGGAAAAATTGTTCGCATTCTTCATGAGTTTCAGGATGAAATGCTGCAGCGCTTCTCCATCTAACTGAATGCCTTGATCCTGAAGTATTTCTACAGAACTTTGATAGGCGTCTTTTCCGATTACGGCGACGTCCGCAATCAAATCATTCATCATCTCTGTCTTCATCCTTTGTTGGTTCATATGGGCCAACAGGAGATCAAGCTTCTGATTTATTTCTTGTATCTGGTCTTGTGCCATGGTGTTGTCATTTAAAAGTAAAATACAATATTATGATACTTTTTTACCGGCCATGGACATTTCAGGCCCTATAGGTAACTCTCTGCCTCTGAGTAGAATATGCCAGTAGATCCATCTGAAAATGACTTTCCCATAATGGTTGAACTTGGTGTTTTTTAACAGTCCGAACGGTCCCACACCCGGCAATGGGAATGTGCCTGGCAAGGGTTCGGTATCATAGTTAAAATCGATTATGGATCCCTTTCCAAAACCGGTTTCAATATAGCAATTGGCATGACCATCAAATTGGGCTTTTAAGGGGCGTCCCTCAATCGCGTTCATCAGGTTCTCAAAAAGAACTTCTGCTGCGAAATGCACAACCGATCCGGCTTTGGATGTAGGAATATTTGAGGCATCACCCAGAACAAACATATTTTCAAATTGTTCAGACTGCAAGGTATGCTTGTTCGTCGGTATAAAATTCAGATCATCTCCAAGTCCACTTTTTTCAATCACGTCACTGCCCATATTCACCGGAACAATGGTCAAAACATCAAAAGGGATCTCCTGTCCGTCATATGAGATGATTTTTTGATTTTTATTATCCACGCGCTCCAGATAAAATTCGGGTATTACATTGATATTCTTTTCTTCGAGTAAACCGCTTAACATTTTTGTGGCGCGTGGTTTGGTAAATGCACCAGGCAGCGGAGTGACATAGGTAATATCCACTTTATCACGGATGCCTTTTTCATGGAAATAAGCATCGGCTAAAAACACAAACTCCAGAGGAGCCACCGGACATTTAAAGGGTAGCTCGGCGATATTCATGACCAACCGGCCACCTTCCCAGCTTTTAAAGAAATCACTTAATGCCACGGCCCCCTCAATTGTATAAAAATCAAAAATCTTTTGATACCATAGATCCTCTTTCAGACCCGGTGTTTCTTCCGGAGCCGTATGAGTTCCGGTGGCCACGATGAGAAAGTCGTACTTCAGAATTTTTCCTCCATTCAGAACGACCTGGTTTTTGCTTCCTTCGATCAAATCGATTTTGGAATAGATAACCTGTACACCAGGAGGAAAGAAATCACTTTTTGGTTTGATCACATCGTATTTATTGTAGATACCAAACGGTATAAATAGAAATCCCGGCTGGTAATAGTGGGTTTTATGTTGATCAACAATGGTGATTTCCCATTGCTCCCTGTCCAAACCGGCTCTGAGTTTATTTGCCATGATGGTCCCGCCCGTTCCGCCTCCTAGTATGACTATTTTTTTCATTATTTGTGTATTGAAAATGAGTGAATTGTTAAGTTGTATAATCCTGAATTATTTTTGAGGCAAAATTAGCCTATGTTTTGTATCTTGATGGTTGGTTTCTTATGATATATATCAACATTGTTTTATAACATAATATGTAGATATATCGATATATTTAAAATATACTGGATGTGAGTACCACATGTGAAGTTTGTATATACAGGTCATATCTTTTCGATAATTTAAATGACCAGGAGTTTGGATTGCTAAACCTCTCAAAAAAGGAAGTACGTTATGAAAAAGGCGAAGTCATTTGCAGGGAAGGTGAACCCATTGACCGGTTCCTATATCTAAAGGAGGGCTTGTTAAAAGTATATAAAACAATTGATGGGAATAAAGAACAAATCATCGGTATTACCAGCCCCCGTGATTTTATCGGATTATTAAGCGCATTCTCACAATCCAATTATATTTATTCCATTGCTGCCATTGAGCCTTCTGAAATATGCGCAATTGAATTAGATACCATCCTGAAGATCGTTGAATCGAACGGGGCATTTGCCATGACCCTACTCATTAAATTAAGTCAGATGCACGATCAGCTTCTGGAGACACGTCTATCCATCAGTCAGAAGAACCTGCGTGGACGCACAGCGTATATCATATTAATGTTTGCAAATGACATATACAGATCGAACCGCTTCGATCTTCCTATTTCAAGGAAAGAAATTGGTGAACTGATCGATATGCGCACTGAGAATGTCATCCGCATCTTATCTGAATTCAGGAAGGATAAGATCATAAAAATTGAAGGGAAGGGCATTCAAATCCTCGAGATGGACCGGTTGAAACGTATTGCTGATTTCGGGTAATACTATTCGGATATCAGGCCGTATTGGTATTTATTTTTGTTCCGGTGTCAAACATCATATTTTCCTATATCATTCAGACCGAACGGTCCCCATTCGAAATAGATATGAAGAGTTTCTCAGTGGTATTTCTTTAATTGCTTGGCCAGATTATTTGCAAAAACAAATTCGTTTAGCTCTTTATTATCAGAGTATAGAATTTCCTTGTTGGTGCCTTCCCAGAATTTTTGGCCTTTATGAATAAAAATTACTTTGGCCCCAATTTCCATAACCGAATTCATGTCGTGTGTATTGACAATGGTTGTGGTATTGAACTCTTCAGTAATTTCTTTAATCAGGAAATCGATTAGAATTGCAGTCTTGGGGTCCAATCCGGAGTTGGGTTCATCACAAAAGAGATATTTTGGATTCAATGCAATAGCCCGGGCCAGGGCCACTCTTTTTTTCATGCCACCACTGATCTCAGATGGATACATATCATTGGCATTCATGATGTTGACCCGATTCAGACAGAAATTCACCCGGTCTTTTTTTTCTTCCATGGTCATATCTGTAAACATTTCCAGTGGGTACATAACATTCTGCTCCACAGTTTCAGAATCAAAAAGGGCCCCCCCCTGAAACATCATGCCCATTTTTTTTCGGATCTTTTTCTGTTCTGAGAAACTGAGTTTATTAAAAGTAATGTCATCAAAAACGACCTCTCCACTGGTGGGTTGATGCAAGCCAATAATGCATTTCAGAAATACAGTCTTCCCCGATCCACTCTGTCCAATAATAAGATTGGTTTTCCCGGGCTCAAACGTAGCCGAAATATGATCCAGGATCATATTCTCACCAAAGCTTTTGGAGATATTTATAGCCTGTATCATGACAACAGCAATTGGGTTAAGATAACATTGAATAAGAGAACCACGACACTACTATATACAACAGCATGGGTGCTGGAACGACCCACTTCAAGAGAACCCCCATGGGCAAAATAGCCATGGTAAGAAGAAACAGAAGTAATGATAAATGCAAATACCACGGTTTTAATCAAGGCATAGGTAACATAATAGGGTATAAATGCGTACTGTATCCCATACAGATAATCTTCTGACGAAATAACCCCTGTGGCAATCACAGCCAGCCAGCCACCTGTTACCCCGATAATGATACTGATCATGGTCAGTAGGGGATTGAATAGGACAGCCGCAAGAATCTTCGGCAGGATCAGGTAACTGGCAGAATTCACGCCCATCATCTCCAGTGCATCAATTTGTTCCGATACTCTCATGGTTCCCAGTTCAGAGGCAATATTTGAACCCACTTTGCCTGCCAGGATCAATGCAATCATGGTTGATGAAAATTCCAGGATCATGGAATCACGGCATCCCAATCCGATCAGGTATGTTGGCAGGAACGGATTCTCAATATTGTATGCGGTTTGAAGGGTAATGACCGCACCCATAAATGCCGATAAAATAATAACGATACCAATGGAATCCAAACCCAGCTTTTGGATCTCCTTCATAAATTGCCGGTAATAAATCCGCTGCTTTTCAGGTTTTGCAAAAACCTTTAGCAGCAGAAGAAAATATCTGCCAATATGATACAGAATATTCATGAGTCTCTTATTGCCAATAAAATTACGAATAATTTACAAACCATCTTTTAATCATTTGGATATGATATAATAGAAGGTCTTAATCAAAGTATGATCCACCTGAACAGTTCATCACCGATATTCGCGACGCAATAGCATCAGACCATCCGCCTTATGATTGTTCTAAATACCTTCATTATACCATGTTTTTTCTTACCTTTAAATGTCATGAATCATTAGAGATTAATATGGACAAATCAAACTTTTGTGTGATCATGGCCGGAGGCATTGGCAGCAGATTCTGGCCACTTAGTAAAACATCCCGACCAAAACAATTCCTGGATATACTCGGTACAGGGAAAACGCTCCTTCAACAAACATTCGAACGGTTTGTATCCATTTGCCCGGGCGATCATATCTTCATTGTTACGAACAAGGAATATGCGGCCATGGTACGGGAACAATTGCCTGATATTGATGACAGGCAGATACTTCTGGAACCAATGCGAAAAAATACAGCACCTTGCATTGCCTATGCCAACTACCGTATCCAACAGATCGATCCAGATGCCAATATTATTGTTGCGCCCTCCGATCATCTCATTTTAAAAGAGAATGAATTTCATAAGGTCCTGCGACAGGGATTGGAATTTGTAAAAACCCATGATGCTTTGCTCACCCTTGGCATTCAGCCCAATCGGCCTGAAACTGGATATGGTTATATTCAGGTCAATTCAGGAAAGGTGAGTGATATCAGTCCCCATTTAATGAAGGTGAAAACATTTACTGAAAAACCCGATATTGAAATGGCCAGGGTTTTTATTGAAAGTGGCGAATTTTACTGGAATTCCGGCCTTTTTATGTGGTCATTAAGAGCCATTCAATCCGCTTTTAATCAGCATCTATCGGAAGTTGCCATATTATTTAATGAGCTCCAGGAAGGGATGCCACCGGAAGATGAGGAAGAGGCCATACTTCAGGCCTATTCTGATACACGAAATATTTCTATTGACTATGGTGTTATGGAAAAAGCTGAAAATGTATTTGTTCTATGTTCTGATTTTGGATGGTCTGACCTGGGCACCTGGAGTTCATTGTATGATCATTCTGAGAAAGATCATAATGGTAATGCTATCAATGGTGAGAATGTATTGCTCTATGATTCAAAGAACAATATCATCAATACGCAGGAAGAAAAACTGGTGGCCATTCAGGGCCTGGAAGATTGCATCGTCGTTGAATCGGATAAGGTTTTATTGATTTGCCGAAAACAGGATGAACAGAAAATAAAGCAAATGGTTAACGATGTTAAAATTCTGAAAGGCGACACCTACATATGAAAAAACCCTGGTTGTTGCCAGGGTTTCAGTATCTTATTGGATAACACAATTAGTATTCCCAGAGATCTTGTTCGAAATTAAAAATTTCCTGCTTGATCCGTTCTGACTCAAGAAGTGCTCCACGCCCCGTTTCATAAGAGGTCACCAAGCGGTTATTGTACACATTGGATTCGGCAAATATGTAACTTGAGAATCGCCTTTGCAGAAATAAATCATCATAAGAAATTCTCCTGGCGTCATTAAAGGTATTAAAGGATTCATGATTTGCGAAAGTGCTCCGAAAATCCGGATAATAGATCCAGAATAATTTCCTTTTTTCTTTCTCTCCGGTTTCAGGATTCGTGGATATCCGAATGGGGCATATGCCTAGAATCCGGACTTGCAATGAAGACAGTTTACTATCGAAATACCAGATTTCCTGAATAATATATTGTTGAATTTCATCGGTCCGCCGTTCATTAACCTGTATCGATTCAATCATCCTGGATGGGTTGTCAGGATCTGGAACCATGATGGTATCGGTGCCTGCATTAAAAATTTTGTCGATATCATTCTGGGTTACCAGCAAAGTCATATTACTTCCATCCTCATCGTAGGTGGCATCATACGCATTGATGGTTCCGGAGTTGATCTCTCCCAATATCACATCTATCATACTTTTCCAGGTGCCTTTTGGTTCGGTGGGAAAGTATAAAGGATGGTTCATTTTTTCTCTCAAGTCAACAAGCCGCCATACTTTTTTTGCCCACAAAACATCTGCTTCCCGTAAATACGGATATGGTGCAGGTCTCCTCTGTCCGATCTGTTTCTCATATATCCATTTTCCCTCAGTCTGGCTGCTCTGAGACTGGGCTTGAACGAATTGCGAAAGCCCGAGGGAAATCACGAATAAAAAAGAGAATATACCAATGATCTTTTTCATATCTCAAGGTTTTTTAATATCACATTATTGAATTTTAAAAGCAATGGGGGGAAGCTGTCTGGTACTTCCATCTGGTCCGACTGCTTGAATATCACTTATCAATACCGATTGGTTTCTTCTCAGCCTGTCAAGAAGCGCTTTCTGGGCATCCGTGAACCGGTTATTGTTTGATTCCTCATCGATCATATATCCCTGTGAGTTAATGGACACTTTGAATCCGGTAACGCGGAATGTCAGGTCGAAATCAAAATTTTCAAGTTCTGCTATCACACCGACGTTGGCAGTCAGTTCTCCCTTACTAATATTACCACCTTTACTGTTTCCAACTTTTGCCACCGGATCAGGGACTCTTTTTACTCTGAAACTAATGGGAGGGAAGGTCCTTCTAACACCATTTACTTCTGCAGAAACTGTTATATTGGCATCGACACCGGGACGTTGGGGTTGTACAATAAACGTACTCCTGAATCGCGGATGTTGACCGGGCCGAATCCTTCCGTTCGTCATGTTGGCCTGTATGCGTTGTCCACCAGGAACGGAGATGTCGACAGGATTATCCACACCCACGTAAAAAACGTTCATGGCCGTTGGAGAGACCACCACGTTTGGTGGAGCCACTGTGTAGGAGCCTTCAAACGGGTATGAAATGACCGAACCGTCGGGTGCTTTAACTTTGATCAGACCACCCCATGTTTTATCACCCAGCGAGCTGGCCCGTGTCTTGAAAATACCCATCCCACTTTCATCAATTGGCAGGGTCTCATATTCACCGATCATTTTATAATCTTTAATTCCGGATGCCGTTTGCACTTCTTCATAATTACCCACGAGTATTTCAGGCTTGGATGTGGAGTCCATTGCAGCAATAAAGACCTTAGCGTCATATTCTCCTCCACTCAGAACATAATTGGATCCAATGACCACTGGTTCCAATTTGTTCACCCTGATGTCGGCAGCTCCGATTTGACTGTAGAAGAAATCAAGGGCGTCGGCTTCTGCATTTCGTACATCATTCTGCATTTTTGAAAGGAGCGTGATTACAGCCACCAGTGGCATGGATTGGAAATGTCGTGTTTCCCAAAGTTCCCGTCCTTTAGTGCTTTGGAAATCCTCTGTTAAAAGACTATTTTCAATGGATTCGGAAATATTCGGATGGCCTTCTCCGATTTGTTCTGTTAAAAAACCTCTGTAATCCACAATGGCGGCCTTAAGATCAAAAGCTTTTCCATTGTTATTGGAACCGATCATGATCTCAGAGGGGATGTTCATGTCATCAAACTTCCTGATTTTTTCAGTAATGACAGCATTTCCTTCGATCGCCTCACTGTCTTCCCCTTCAGCCCTGGTTACAATCTGAAGCTTTAAATCCTGAATATAATTATACAGCTCATCTGAACGTTCCCTGACGCTGCGGGCAATCTTGACCCATGGCCCTGCTTTGGTGGGATTGGCAATGGCCTTTGCTTCAAAATCTGAATAAGTGATTTCGTTTTTCTGCATGAAGTTGGCAGTCGTTTTGGTCAATCCCTCATCCACACGTTTGAAAGCTTCGACGGCTTCTTTCGATACATTCAGTGCCAGCAATGCGGTGAGCACCAAATACATCATACCAATCATTTTTTGTCTCGGAGTTTCTTTACCGTGAGCCATAATTTAGTTTTTTTTGATCTGAACTGGTTATTTACTCATTACGTTCATGGCAGCGAGCATGTTGCCATATATGGTATTCAGGGCAGATAGATTTTCACTCAATTTGGTGACTTCTTCCTTATAGCGTTTGGTTTGATCGGCCGAACTGGAAAGATCTTCCATGATGTTGGTCAAACCACCATACAGAGCTTCTGTGCTTTTAATATATTCATTTGAACCCTGGAGTTGCAATTCATACACAGCATTCAAAGCAGACAAATTCTTATTCAGCGATTCCAGCTGATCGCTATAGGCTTTGCTGCCATCTTTAATGTGACTGAACGAATCGGAAAGATTCTGATAGCTGGACCCGGACTCCATGATTAAATTAGCGGTTTTATCGTATGATTCTGATAATCGTTCAACCGAGCCTTTCAGACTTTCAGTGGAGGCCACATACGATTCTGTATGAGAATTGATCGTATCGGCCGCTTTTTGTACGTTGTCCACATAGTTATTGGTGGCCACCGCAGCATCAGAAATGGTATTTAAATTTTGTGCGGTGGAATTAAGTTTGGTCAGTCCATCTCCCAATCGTGTGAAAAGCTCCGGACTCAGCTGACCTTGCTCCAGCATGTTATCAAATTTTTCAAGTGCTGAACTACTGCCTCCAATGGGTCGTGCATATGATTCCAGTTCGTCTTCGTCCGATAATCCGGCAAGTTCTGGATAAACAAGTGTCCAGTCGACTTCCTCATGCAGAGGTTCGAAGGCTGAAAAGAAGAAGATAATAGCCTCAGTGGACAATCCTACAGCGAGGAATACCCCAGATAATGGCCAGTGTTGGATTTTAAACAGGGCACCAATAATTACAATGGAAGCACCCCAGCCATAGAGTTTGGCCATAAAAGATTTCCAGCCACTGCTCTGTACAATTTCAGTAAGATTCATAGGTCAAGATTGTTTATTGAAAAATGGTTTTTAATAGAACATACATTTTATTTAAGGCCCATATACGACCTGACATTTCTGAACCCAATCCATGACTTAGCAGAATCCTGATATTCATATGACCGGGTACTGGTTTGCAAGAAATAAGCAACATCTTTCCAGGAACCTCCACGAATGACTTTTCTTTTCATAATGGCAGGATCATCTGGCAGGGCATTGTATTGATAAATAGGATTCATGTCATGGCTGAACATGTATGAAGATTCATCATAAGCGCTGGATGTCCATTCAGCCACGTTGCCCGCCATATCATAGAGTCCATATTCATTGGGATCGTATGATGCGACTTTGTTCGAATACAATGCACCATCGTCAACATAACGCCCCCGCATGGGTTTAAAGTTCGCTATATAGCAACCTTCATTGTTTCTGGTATACAAACCGCCCCATGGATACATAGAGAAATCGAGTCCACCACGTGCTGCATGTTCCCATTCTGCTTCCAAAGGCAAACGGTATTCCTGAACAAATGCATTGCCCTGCTGAGCCAGAAAGGTGTTTAGATATTGTGTTCTCCAGATACTAAAAGCCGATGCCTGTTTCCAGGATACACCAACAACGGGATAATCATCAAAGCTGGGGTGCCAAAAATACATCAATGCCTGAGGTTCATTATACGCAAACGTGAAATCACGGATCCATACCAGGGTATCCGGGTAGCAAGCTACAGCATCGCGCATGATAAACGAACTCCGGTCCTGAATCGGTACCCGTTCACCCTGCAGATTATATACATCTCCTTCGTAGGTCTGTGTTTCGTAATTATACTTGCTGGATTCTTTAGAAGCCTGTTTGTAATCAACCCAGAAATAGGTATACGTGAGTTTTCTGGTATCGATTTGCTTCCGCCCGAAGTAGCGTTCTTCAGGAGGATAATACATTTCTTCCATAATATAACTGATTTCTTCATTATCGCGGGGATCAATTTCCATATCCCAGTCAATAACGGGTGGATCATACGGATCCCCGTTTTCATCAACTTTAAAGAAACCTTCAATCTGAGCCTCTCCGAGTTTATACCTTAAAATAGAATCCCGAACATAATGTACAAACTGGCGGTATTCATTATTGGTGACTTCAGTTTCATCCATCCAGAAAGCATCAACGGTTACTGTTTTGCTCATGGTGTTCATAGCCCAGGCGACATCCTGGTCGCTGGGTCCCATATTAAAACTTCCCTGAGGAACAAATAACATTCCGTAGGGGTCGGGTTCAAACCATTTCTTGCGACCTTGGACTCCTACCAGCTCTCCGTTGTAAGAGCTTCGCCCGCAACTAGTAATGACCAGGGCTATGATGATGCCAACGATTAAATACTTTTTCATGATACGACAAGGTTTAATATTGCAAGTAATATATTTTTTTTAAATAATCATAGAAATCGAATACTTTTGTACCGCCGGGGGCTTCTATCTACGGCCAGTCTGAAACAATAGTTGACCATAAATTCGTGACTCCCGGATGTGCTCTTGATGATGTCTGAAGTAGGAAATTCATATGCATATCCAATTCTTAATCCATTGATCAATTGTATCCCTAATAATCCAACCACAGCAGAGCCTGCCTTGTAAGAAACGCCACCCCAGAATTTTTTATTGTATAACATGTTCGCATTCACTGATATTTCTGAGGTGGTTCCATCTGAAAGCACCTGCAATGTTGGCAGTATCTCAAATAACGGATTGGACAACTGAAAATTATATCCGGCGGTAAGATAGTAATGTCGACGCTGGTAGGGTGTACCTTTTGAATACTTGTATTTAGCCTCGTTCAGATGGGTTGTAGAAATGCCAACATATAATTCATCCAGGGTATAAAACAATCCCAATCCCATATCAAAAACGAAAACACTTTCGTTGCTCTCAGGGATCAGTGGATCCGATGATGGAGGTTGGTGATAATCACTGGATGGTATGTACCAGTTAGGTTCCAGCGATTGGTTTATGAATCCTAAACTGACTCCGATGCCCAATTTTCCATTACCAACATTCAAACGGTAGGCATATGAAGCGGAAATGTTCAGATTGCTTGAAAAACCAGCTTTATCATTCATAATGACCAGACCCACCCCACTACTGATACCAAATGGATTCACAGGTGAATTGGCATGAAATAACGTTGTGGACGGTGCCCCGTCAAAGCCAATCCATTGTTCACGATGCAGCATGCTGGCGCATATCATGTCACTGCTTCCTGCAAACCCTGGATTTATAACCATTTGGTTAAACATATAATGACTGTATTGTGGATCTTGTTGTGTCATACCCAAGGATGATATCCCAACGAACATCAAAATTCCTATAACTAACTTTTTTAAATTGCCCATTTTACCTCCTTTTTTTACGACCTCCAGTTAGCCTTGCACTCGTAGTAAAATAAGCAAAAATATTGATGACATACAAATTTTAAATCCGGGTAAAATGCCCTTGTGTAAAAGCAAAAAAATGTCAATTCAATGTTGTCAACGAACGAATTCTTCAAGGGGATTTAAAAAGTCCCGGCACCTCCTTTATACAGGAAGCGCCTCCATAAGGTTACTGATTTGACAAAGTTTTTTCCTAGTTTATCTTCTGGTAGGCTTTCCACCAGCGATCTGGAATTTCCTTTTTACCAGCTTGAATATAGTCTTCATGAGAACAGGCAATGAGTCTTTTCTTGCCTTTTTTGTTTGGCAGGGGGGGGATTTCGATCCACCACCGGTCGGTATGCTCACTTTTAAAGAATATCAGATCCTGGTCGATCGAATCCATGGTCACGATAAATTTTGTAAAGTGTTCAGAATCATCCGGATGTTCTACTTTGCGTTGTGAAAAGCCGTCTATGAAATACCAAATGATTTCAGCCACCAACTGTGATGTCTGGTTTTCATGGTCATATTCAGGATATACTTCGCCAATAAAAAATACAGACAGATGGTCACTTAGCCCGCAATATTTCGCCAACTGGCAAATATCTTCGCTATAAAATCCATTGGGCGAGGGGTGAAAATATCCCGGTGCATCGGATTGCTTTACGGCACTGATATCCATACTCACCACATCAGCATCCCTGAATACCGGTTCCAGTAATTTCAGATCATGCCTGATCTCACCCAGCCTGTATGCTTCATAATACAAATTTTTCAGTAGCTCCAGGTCATCCCGGTCGACATAGCTGGATTGATGGCCAATATTGGTATAGTTAAACAGGAAAGAGGATTTTTGACGGATGATCTTTTGCAGATAGGTAATGGATGAATACTCTTTTATTTTTGAATTCAGGTCGATTTTTGAATCAGTCGTCACCAGGTTAACCGTTTTTTTGAGCTGCTCAAATGCCAACAATATTCCATATGTAAGATCCTGACTTCCACCAATAACTATCGGAATGACGTGATTGGAAATGAGCCATGATATGACTTCCTGCAAACCATAATAACTGTCTTCTGCTTTGGGTCCTTTTTTAAGGTTCCCGAGATCTGCAATTTTGAGTGATTTATTAAATTTACTCAAGCGATACAGATGTTGCCGGATGATATCAGGCGCACCGGAGCAACCCTTAAAAAATGCATTTCGATCATCCGGCACGCCCAGGATGGCCAGATGGAATTCTTCAATTTTTTTAACGGGTTCGCTGGCCGTGTGGACGGTAATATTCCGTCCAAATTCTGTTTTTGCAGGAACATACCTCAATGGCAACTGATCAAGGCTGACAGGATCAAGAAAATCATGTGGATTCATCCGTATAAACTAAATAAGAATTGATCATTTTTTATCCGATTTCTTTTTGTCACCTTCCGTCATGAGCTTCAAACAGTCTTCAAGAGTCAGTTTGGAGGGATCCATTTTTCTGGGGATCTTGTAATTTTTCTTTTTATAAGCAATATAAGGGCCCCATTTCCCATCAAGGATCTTTATTTCATCGTGATCGCCAAGCGTTTTGATAACCTTTTTCTCATTGGCCTGTCTCTGGTCCAAAATGATCCTTTGCGCCTCCTCAGTATCAATCAGCATTGGATCTGTTCCACCCTTAATTGAATAGAATTTCCCATCATGTCTCAGGTATGGCCCATATCGTCCAATGCCCGCCACCATTTCTTTGTCTTCAAACAGGCCAATTTCTCTTGGTAATTTAAATAAATCTAATGCCTCCTCTAAAGTAATGGTATCGATCCGTTGATTTTTCAGTAAACTTGCAAACTTGGGTTTAAAGTCTTCCCGGGTTCTGCCAATCTGTACGACCGGACCATATCGACCCACCTTTGCCAATACGTCTTCTCCGCTGTTTGGATCCGTACCCAGCAATCTTTCCCCGGTAGTTTTACCCTTCACTTCAAGGGATTTTTCAATTTTTTCATGAAACGGATGGTAAAAACCATCGATCATGTCCACCCAGTGACGCTTGCCATCAGCAATTTCATCGAATTCTTTTTCTACGGAGGCTGTGAAGTTGAAATCAACAATTTCACTGAAGTGTTCCATAAGATAATCATTAACAACCATGCCGATGTCGGTGGGAATAAGTTTCCCTTTCTCGTTCCCCAAGGTGTCGGTCAACTGTTCCTGTATCACGGTCCCGTCTTTCATTTCAATTAGGTGAACCTTTTTTTGAATTCCGGGCACATTTTCCTTTAACACATACCCGCGCTGCTGAATCGTTGAAATTGTGGGCGCATATGTGGATGGACGACCAATACCCAACTCTTCCATTTTTCTAACCAGACTGGCTTCCGAAAATCTGTAGGGAATTTGCGTATATTTTTCACGGGCAGTTAATGCTTGATATTTCAGATCCTGACCCACTGTCAGTCGTGGAAGAAGCGATTTGGATCCATTTTCAGATTCTTCATCCTTGCTTTCCGAATACACTTTCAGGAAACCGTCAAACGTTATGATCTCGCCAGAGGCTGTAAATACGCCCGGATCATTTGAAATGGAAATGGTGGCAGTGGTTTTTTCAATTTCTGCCTGACTCATTTGGGACGCAATGGTTCGTTTCCATATCAATTCGTAGAGTCTTTTTTCAGCAGATGTGCCCTCAATGGATTTTTGATCCATGTAAGTAGGCCGAATGGCCTCGTGGGCTTCCTGGGCTCCTTTGGCTTTGGTTTTATACGTACGAAATTGATGGTACTGTGCGCCGTATTCCTGGGTAATAACCTTTTTGGAGGCATTGGTAGCCAGCGAGGAAAGATTAACAGAGTCGGTTCTCATGTAAGTAATCTTACCCGACTCATAAAGTTTCTGGGCTACAGACATGGAATGGGCGACTGAAAATCCCAATTTCCGGCTGGCTTCCTGCTGCAGTGTTGAGGTTGTAAAGGGAGGTGCCGGGGAACGCTTAATGGGTTTTTTGACCAGATCAGAGATTTTGAAATGCGCGTTTTTTAAAATATTGAATAGGGCCAGAATCTCGTCAGGTTTTTTAAGTTTTTTGGAATATTCGCCCTGGAAAACCACCTCATTCTGACCCTGCATATAATAAAATGTTCCTGAGATCCTGAATTGTGAAGACGATTTGAAATCTTGGATTTCTCGTTCCTTTTCCACAACGAGCCGCACCGCGACAGACTGAACCCGACCGGCAGAAAGCGCTGGTTTGACTTTTTTCCACAATACAGGGGATAGCTCAAATCCCACCAGGCGATCTAAAACCCGCCGGGCTTGTTGAGCCTGAACCAGATTTCGATTGATCTGTCTTGGTTGCTGTACAGCTTTCTGTATGGCTTCTTTGGTAATTTCATGAAAAACAATACGCCGGGTATTATTTTCCTGGAGGCCAAGAACCTCGTATAAATGCCAGGCAATAGCCTCACCTTCACGATCTTCATCAGAAGCCAACCAGACGAATTCTGCTTTTTCTTTCGATTTTTTTAGATCGGCAACAATTTTTTTCTTATCCTCCGGTATAATATATTCCGGTTCAAAACGGTTTTTTATATCGATACCAAAATTCTTCTTCGAAAGATCCCTGATATGACCAAAACTGGATTTCACGAAAAAATCTTTACCCAGAATCCGTTCTATGGTTTTTGCCTTCGCAGGAGATTCAACTATCACCAGATTCACACCCATATCATCTATACTTATATTGGAAAGGTCGCTTTAAAAACACCACAAAGTAAAGTAAATAGGGTAGTAAGTTCAAAATTTATTTCTATTTATTACTAATTTTGGAGCAATTAAAACCGGTCGAAAATGACTCAAATCCCCGCACGATATAAAACCTGGATCTATTGGTTTTGGGGTATTTTTACCCTCCCCGTCATTCTGATCTTGGTATTATTCATACTGATATCGAATGAAAAACTGGGACCCATGCCCGGGTTTGAGGAGCTGGAAAATCCCGAAAATAACCTTGCTGCCGAAGTGTATTCGGAGGATGGCGTACTTTTGGGAAAATTTTATATCCAAAATCGCGTATGGAGTGAATATGAAGAAATTTCACCCTATGTTATTGAAGCCCTCATTGCCACAGAAGATATTCGATTTTATAAACATTCCGGCATTGATATCCGGGGCTTGGGACGGGTGCTCATAAAAACCGTTCTGTTAGGGCAAGAAACAGGAGGGGGCAGTACCATTTCTCAGCAGTTGGCTAAAAATCTTTTTCCACGAGATACTGCAACATATCGTTGGGGCGTTGCCCGAAAAGTACATTTGGGAATTTCAAAATTCAAAGAGTGGCAAACCGCGGTTAAGCTTGAGAAAAGTTATACAAAAGATGAGATCATCACCATGTACCTGAATGTGATCGACTTCCTGTATCAGGCTGTGGGGATTAAATCGGCCGCTCAGGTATATTTTAGCACCACGCCCGATTCATTGAATATTGAACAGGCAACGATGCTGGTGGGCATGGTGAAGAATCCGTCAGTGTATAATCCATTAAGAAATGATTCGTTAATGCTATTGCGCAGAAATGTAGTGATTTCTCAGATGGCGAAATACGGATTTATAAAAATGGAGGAAGCAGATTCCATTAAACAATTGCCAATTGTATTGGAATACAAAGCTGAAGATCACAATCTGGGATTGGCTACCTATTTCAGGGAATATCTTCGGACCACCATGATCAAAGATGAGCCCCGTCGTCGATTCTTCTTCTCGGATGAGCAATATGAGGATGCCCTGTATGAATGGAATAACAATCCCTTATATGGTTGGTGTAAAAAAAACAGGAAACCCGATGGAACCAACTACAACCTGTATAAAGATGGTTTGAAAATTTATACCACCATTAATTCCAAAATGCAACAATATGCTGAGGAAGCGGTGAAGGAGCATCTGGGCCTGGATTTGCAGGACACATTTATGAATCATATCAAAGGATTCCGGAACCCCCCATTCTCAAATGACCTGGATCGCTCGACCATCAATGATTTGATGGCCATATCCATGAGGCGAACAGACCGCTATCGTAGTTTGAGGAATACAGGTGTTCCAATGGATTCAATTAATGCGGTTTTCAATACCCCAGTTGAGATGACCATATTTTCATGGCGGGGCGAAATAGATACCATCATGAGCCCGATGGATTCCATCCTGTACTACAAACATTTTGCGCGAAGTGGCTTGATCAGCTTTGATCCCCATACCGGATATGTTAAGGCATATGTCGGAGGGCCTGATTTTAAATATTTCAAATTTGATGCGGTCATGACCCAGAAACGGCAGGCCGGAAGTACCATAAAACCTTTTCTGTATACGTTGGCCATGCAAGATGGCTATAGTCCATGCTATAAAGTTCCCAATGTACAATACACATTTCAGTTGTATGATTCAATTTGGGCTCCGGCCAGCTCCGGGAACAGGGAATTCTGGGGCAAAATGGTCAGCTTGAAATGGGGGCTCGCCAATTCCGAAAACTATGTCTCCGCCTGGCTTATGAAGCAGTTCAATCCACAATCGGTGATTGAGGTCATGCGAAAAATGGGTATCCGGAGTTATATTGCCCCGGTGGTATCCATTTTTCTCGGGACCTCCGAATTCTCCTTATATGAATTATCCGGAGCCTTCGGAACTTTTTCGAACAAAGGTGTTTATACACAACCGATTTTTGTAAGCCGGATCGAAAATAAAAATGAAGATGTGATATCCATGTTTCATCCGCGGTTTGAAGAGGCTTTAAGCGAAGAGAATGCCTACCTGATGGTCAATCTTCTTCAGGGTGTGATTGACGAAGGTACGGGAAACCGGTTGCGATGGAAATACCAATTACCAGGAGAAATCGGTGGGAAGACGGGAACCACCCAGAACCAGTCGGATGGATGGTTTGTCGGTATCACACCCAACCTGGTTACGGGGATATGGACAGGCTGGGAAGACCGTAGCATTCACTTTGAGAGTTTGTATCTCGGTGGTGGGGCCAACATGGCTCTGCCCATATTTGGTTTGTTTATGCAGAGGATCTATGCTGATGAAACCTTTGCAATCATGGTATCAGATGAATTTGAAACACCCCCCAACTTTAAAATAGAGCTTAATTGCGATAAGTACGACCTGGAGCACGGCCAGAACAATTTCAACGCAGAAGAAGAGGTGATATATTAAAAGCCGTATTTTAAAGCGTATTTAAAATCCATTTATGGGCATGATCATGTGGTTAATCTGTCTTCATTAATTTCTCAAAACCACATTTCATATACCACAACCCAGGATTACATAGTTTTAGAATCTGGTGCTGCCGGATTGGACCTTTAAATTAATGAACAGGGATTTGAAACATGGTTCATGCATCCTTTCGCTCACTCTGGTTAGCGCGTACTTCCAAATACTTTTTTCAGGATCTCTGAAACCCGGGCACCCGGATCTTCCCGTATCCGCTTTTCTTCCTCCTCAATTTTCATGAACAAGCCATCAACTGCTTTTTCAGTAACGTATTGAGGCAAATCGGTCTCAACATCACGGGTAAACGGAATATTATTATAGGTCGTGGTAACCTCATCCCAGTATGATGTTACCTGAACCTGGTCCAATGTGGTTTTTACGTCAGGTTTGAAAGCCGTAATAAGTTGTGAACTGGTTTTGTTGCGAAAATATTCCGTGGCGGCATTTTTCTGGCCGTAAAGGATGTTGCGTGCATCGGTAATGGTCATGGACGTGATGGCTTCGATGAATATGGGAGCGGCTTTATTAACGGCCCGTTCTGCACCCCGGTTCATGGTTAAAATAAAGTCATCAACCAGCTTATTTAAACCCAGAGCTCGAAGTTTTTCTTCCACAATTTTAGCTTCAGGGGGGAATGGTATGCGGAGAATGGTATTACCATAAAAACCATTTTCCCGACTCAATACATGGATGCCATTTTGGGTGCCAACTCTTAATGCTTCTTTCAGACCCTGAATGATATCATCTTCAGTGAGAGATTCATAACCGGATACTTCAATTTGCTGCAGCACATCGCAAGAGGGTAGAATGAGCATGGCCGAGACCAACAAGATCATAATATTTTTTTTCATAAGAAATGGTTTAGGGTTTAAGAATAATTTCAGAGAAAACAGGCATGTGATCTGATGGGCAAATGCCGGCCCACGAATCCGATAAAATGGCATGACGAAGCACACCCACCTGATTCCTGACAAAAATATAATCGATCTTTTTTCCTTCTTTACAGGCTTCATCAAAACCACCTCCATAGGAAGATACAGGCCCATAATGTGGCATTTTGGAAACACCAAAGGCATCCCTGACATGCAACGGATCCTGGGTGTCTGTAAGAATTTGATATGGGTGCTCGGAGGATATAAAATTAAAATCACCGGTTATTAGAACCGGATCTGATCCGGCGATGGCCTCAATTTTTTCAAGCAGAAGAGCAGCACTTTTCTCCCGTGCCACCAAGCCTGCATGATCAAAATGTGTATTGAAAATATAAAACAACTGATCAGATAACCGGTCTTTAAGTGCACCCCAGGTCACAATACGATTCAGAGCAGCATCCCAACCTTTACTTGGTACATCGGATGATTCAGACAACCAGAATGTGCCTGATTTTTGAACTGAAAAACGCGATCTTTTATAGAAAATGGGGGCATATTCTCCCTGCGTCTGACCGTCCGTGCGTCCTACACCAAACCACCCAAATCCCGGCATGAGTTCCGTCAGGTCATTTAACTGATCATTCAAGACTTCCTGGAGGCCGGCCAGATCGGCTTGATGGAATTGTAATAGTGCAGCCACTCTTTCTTTCCGGTATGGCCAGGCGTTTTCTCCATCGTCCGGGTTATTATACCGCACATTGAAAGAGATCAGCGTCATACTTTTACTGGCCCTCTCGTCTGATTTAATTTCTGGCTGCCGGCACCCGGCCACAAAGACACTGACAAGAATAACAGGTATGAGAAGATACCAGGCACACGTTCGGTTCACTTTGTGGATCATGATGATGGTTTATTTAAAAAGTTGTTTGACCAGCTGCTCCATTTTGCCTGCCATAACGATTTGTATTTTATGGCTCTGGAGCGATGATATTTTTTTGTGTGACTCTGAAATGAATAGTTTTTCAAAGCCCAGTTTTTCAGCTTCCTTGATTCTTTGATCAATTCTGCTGACGGGACGTAATTCACCCGAAAGTCCAACCTCGGCAGCAAAACAATGGGTTTTTTTCAAAGGAACATCCAGATTGGAAGAAAGAATGGCACCAACAACTGCCAGATCAATGGCCGGGTCGGTAACGCGGATCCCTCCAGCAATGTTTAAAAAAACATCTTTGGTCGCCAGTTTAAATCCGACCCTTTTTTCCAGAACCGCCAGGAGCATGTTTAACCGCCTTAAATCAAAGCCGGTTGAAGACCGCTGCGGTGTTCCATACACTGCAGAACTGACAAGAGCCTGCACTTCAATTAAAAAAGGACGGTTTCCATCAACAGTGGCAGCAATAGCAATACCGCTTAGATCCTCTGAAAAATGAGAAATAAGCATTTCGGACGGATTGATCACCTCTTTTAAACCTTTCTCATTCATTTCAAATATGCCCAGTTCAGATGTGGATCCGAATCTGTTTTTATTGGCACGCAATATCCGGTAAAGATAATTTCGGTCGCCTTCAAAATAGAGCACGGTATCCACGATGTGTTCCAATACCTTTGGACCTGCCAGGCTTCCGTCCTTGGTAATATGTCCGATCAGGATAACCGGGACAGATGATTCTTTCGAGAACTTCAGCAACTGGCCGGCACATTCCCGGACCTGCGAAACACTTCCCGGGGAAGAATCGATATGGTCAGTATAAACGGTTTGGATGGAATCGATTATGAGAATTTTTGGATGAATGTGCTGCGCATGAGAAATAATGGCTTCAAGCCGGGTTTCATTCAATAAATAACATGATTGGTCTTTTCCACCGATACGCCCAGCGCGAAGTTTAATCTGATCATCACTTTCTTCACCAGATACATAAAGTGTGCTTGCATCATTCATATTCAATGCAATTTGGAGGGCCATGGTCGATTTGCCAATGCCGGGTTCGCCACCCAGTAAGATCAATGATCCTGGAACCAATCCGCCTCCCAGTAATCGGTCAAATTCATTGATATTGGTTTGAATTCTGACGGTTTTCTGAGTCGAAACGTCAGATAATGGCTTTGGTTTGGATGACAACCCGGAAAAATGAGATGCGGGTGTTTTTTTTACAATGATTTCCTCGACATAGGTATTCCATTCCTGGCATGCCGGACATTTACCAATCCATTTTGGAGATTCGGCACCACAGTTCTGACACACAAAAACGGATTTTGATTTCACCATCTTTAATGGTTGTTTTGAAGTCTGATAAAATTAATGAAATTCTGCTGCGATTTAAAGGGAGCAGATATTAAAATTAAAAACCGGATATTGTACAAAGATGGATGATAAAAAATCTGGCTGCGAATCCTTTAAGCCATCTTTTTTATTCTATCAACAATGGCAGAAGTGGAATATCCCTTAAGGATATCAAGTGTTACGATCTCGGGAACCTTGTCTTTAAATACATCTTCTCCCACAGAACCATTTTCAACACAATCGGCACCTCTGACCAGGATATCAGGCTGAATAAACTCCATGAGCTCCAAGGAATTTTCTTCCTCAAAAATAATTACATGATCAACAAATCCGAGCGAGGCCACAATCATTGAACGCGTACCATGATCCTGTATGGGCCGTCCTCCACCTTTATTTTTCCGTACGGAAGAATCAGAATTCATGCCGACAACCAGAACATCCCCCAGGTCGGATGCTTTCGATAAGAATTTAATATGTCCTTTATGAAGCAGGTCAAAGCAACCTTCTGTAAAAACTATTTTTTGCTCTTTGAATCTGTAAAAAGAGAGCATGTATTTAAAGTCGGTTAGATTGGTGATCTTCTCCTGAACTTTGTAATACCTATCCATTATGGAACTGTTTTAGAATCTGGTGCAATATACGTCTTTTTCTTTTTCAGAAAAACTAAAATAAACGCGATGGATCCAAAGATTATCAGTAACAATGTTTGTGATTCGTGATTCAGAGTTGCATAAACCAGTCCTTTTTCCCGGGGTATATCATACAAGGTCAAACCCAGTGCAACAATCCAGTGAAAAGCCCCGATACCACCCTGCACGGGTGCCGCCATGCCCAGCGAACCAATCACCAGGAGGAACATTCCATCGATGGGCTTCAGTGAGGATGTCTCAGGCAGGGCAAAACACATCAGCCATGTCATCAGGAAATACATCGTCCACATAATGATGGTATGAAGGACGAATGATCCGAATTTCTTCATGGTATACACTGATTTCAGCCCCTCAAGTAATCCAATGAGAAGTTTTTTAATCTTTTGAAAAAAAGCGATGTGTGAAAACCGGTGACGGAAAATCCAGAACAACACTAATAATGATAATGCCAGGAAAAAGATCATCCAGGCCCAACCGGATGCAGGTAAGAATTTTCCTACCTTTTCAGAAAGCGGGTTAAATATATTTTGAAGCAGAAAGGATCCAAAAAAATCGATCTTGGCAAAAAAGATTATAAATGTTAAAATTGCGAGGCAAAAAACATCGATAACCCGCTCCACAATAACGGTTCCCACAAGACCCTCAAATGGGATATCATCGGTTTTTGTCAGCGCTCCACATCGGGTAATTTCTCCCAGTCGGGGGGCCGCAAGATTGGCAAAATATCCGATCAATATAGCATAAAATGTATTGATCAGCCGGGGTTTATATCCTAAGGGCTCGATCAGTATCCGCCAGCGTATGGCGCGGCTTAAATGACTGAAAAAACTTATCGCCAGGGCAAATATGACCCATCTGTAATCCGCTTTAATGAGATCCTGCCATAATGTTTTCAGATCAATACCCCGGAACGCGATATACAGAAGTGCCAGTCCAAGCAAAAGGAATATCAGGTATTTAGAAACATTTAGGATTTTCTTTCTCAATGGACCCTATTTGAGCAGTTTGTTGGTGATGGTATCGGGAAATACTAATTTTGGTTGAAAGGTGCGCGCTTCTTCAGAATCCATCAGGGCATAAGCAATGATAATAACCACATCTCCAACGGCGGCTTTACGGGCAGCGGGCCCATTCAAACAAACTTCACCCGAACCTCTTTTCCCCTTTATAACATATGTGTCGAGCCGCTCACCATTGTTGATGTTCACAACCTGAACCTTTTCATTCTGTATGATATTGGCCGCATCCATCAGATCCTCATCAATGGTAATGCTTCCCACATACTGCAGATTGGCCTCCGTGACGGTGACTTTATGAATTTTCGATTTAACGACTTCTAAAAACATAGCGTCACAAAGTTATAGAATATCTACGAATAATAAGCAAATTAAACCCGGGTTATATCGCTTTTGATGAACGGTACCATTCATCCAATATATTAAGCACCCGATCCGGTATGGGGATCAAAATGTCGACACATAAGCCCGATCGAAATAAGGATTATCGAATGTGAATATTATCGATCAGCCGAATACCTCCGGCATAAACCGCGATACAGCCGTAAATACTGGATGCATCATTCCAATTATTGACAGATGAAAGATCTCTGCCGTCCACAATTTCAAAATATTCAACCTCCAGGAAGGGACTCTGATGTATAAATTCAATGGTGATTTTCTTGACATCCCGGACAGGCCGACGGAAAGCCAATTTCTTGGCCCGTTCTAATGATTTAAATATTTTTGGCGTATCCTTACGAACCTCCGGACGGAGCAATACGTTTCTGGAACTCATGGCCAGACCATCGGGTTCCCGGATAATTGGACAGGGCACAATTTCAATGGGTGCCTGCATGTGTTCAGCCAGTTTTTGAACAATGCGCAGTTGCTGAAAATCTTTTTGCCCGAAATAAGCACGATCGGGTCCCACCATTTCAAATAGCTTACTTACAATTTGCGCCACACCATTAAAATGCCCGGGCCGGTGACGACCTTCCATAACCTGCTCCAGGACTCCAAAATAAAACTCGCGCGTGTCTGGTTCCGGATACATTTCTTTGTCTTCCGGCATAAACACCAAATCATCATTCCGTAATAAAGGCTTCATTATGGAAAGATCTTTTTCAAAATTTTTTGGATAACTCTGAAAATCCCGGGCATCATTAAATTGAGTTGGATTCACAAAAATGCTTACCACCGTAATATGATTATCTGCAATGGCTTTTTCGATCAGGGACAGATGTCCGGGATGGAGTGCACCCATGGTAGGCACGAATCCGATAAGGTCATCATGTTTTTTCTTGGAGAGACGGATTTGTAGATCTGATACAGTATGGATTAGAACCATGGCCTGCGAATTATGAAGCAAATATACGTGTTATGGAAATATTATAATGGATTGGGATTTGTCTAATTGATCCGGCCAGGGAAACAGCACCTTAAGTTTCAAGGAAAATGATCCGTGTTTTGAAATCTCTGTTATGATATTACTAGAACTGAAATAGTTAAAGACACATGATTGTATATGGTCTGAATAATTTTTACTAATTTTGCAGAACTTTACATTCAAGTTACCGGATCGATGAAGGACTTTAAGGTCTTATTTATTTCACAGGCTATTGCCCCATATCTTCCTGAAAATGAAATGTCTAAAATAGGCAGATACCTTCCTCAGGGAATCCAGGAAAAAGGAAACAAAATACGCACCTTCATGCCCCGATATGGGGTTGTGAATGAACGCCGACATCAGCTTCATGAAGTGATCAGGTTGTCCGGTATGAATTTGATCATCGACGATACCGATCATCCCTTGATCATTAAAGTGGCTTCTATACAATCGGCGCGAATGCAAGTATATTTCATTGATAATGAAGACTATTTTCATCGAAAACACATATTGAAAAACAAGGAAGGAAAAGACTTTGGGGACAATGATGAGCGTGCCATTTTTTTTGCACGCGGTGTGTTGGAAACGGTGAAAAAGTTGAGATGGTCGCCCGATATTGTACATTGTATTGGCTGGTTTGCAGGATTGGTTCCCATGTATCTGAAAAAGACATATCATGATGACCCCCTATTCATGAATACCAAGGTTGTATATTCGGTTTATCCTGATACCTTTTCAGGACCTTTAAATAAAAATTTTAAGAAAAAACTCCGGATCGAAGGCATGGAAGATGAAGATTTAAACGTTCTTGAGTCGAACACTTATGTTGAATTTAACAAATTGGCGATGATCCACACGGATGGGGTTGCTTTTGGGAGCGAGGATATTGATCCTGTTTTGCAGTCTTTTGCAAAGGATCAGAAACTGCCGACATTGAGCTATCCGGAGCATGAAAATTATGTGGAGTCATACTCAGAATTCTACCACCGAATATTAAACGGAAAATAACATGATCGGACCCGGGAAGAATACCATGAAATGGTACGCCCCTCTATATATTTTGGTTTCCTCAGTTTTTCTTATCTCGTGCCAGGACCGGCCTACGGAAATCGATATTGATTTTAAACCAACGGGCAAGCTGAAAGTTGGATTTACAGATACCATTACGGTCAATGCCTATACCTACACTCTGGATTCGGTCCGTTCAGATGAACCAGAATTAATTCTACTGGGAATGCTTCAGGATCCTGTTGTCGGTACATCCAAAGCCTCCTTTTTAACACAATTTCGTTTGCCTGATAAATTTTTTCCAGGTGAGGATCCCCAGGCTGACTCGCTGATCCTCTATCTTGAAAAGGTATACAGTTATGGGGACTCAAACGCCACTATGAACTTGGAAGTCCGGGAATCGTTTAAAAGAATTTATTACGATTCCACATATTACTCCAACCTGAACGTTACCGATTCACTGGGGACCACGATCCTGGGGAGTACACAAGTCAGTATTACAGATACCATCATTGAAATACGTCTCGATCCGGAACTTGGAAATAAATTACTGGCCGATACCATGGCTCTGGTCGATCAGGCTTATTTCCTGAATTATTTTAAAGGCTTGCATGTTTCAGTGGAATCCATTACAGGGCAGGGCATTCACCTGACCCTCAATCTGATATCGACTCTGTCGAGATTGAACCTGTTTTATCATAATACCACCGACACCCTCGATTTTAATTACATTATTAATACATCCACTGCCCGTGTGGGATTTTTTGAACATGATTATTCTACTGCTGATCCTGCTTTGGCTATCAATCATCTGGATGACCATGTGCAGGATAGCGTTGTTTATGTCCAGGGAATGGGTGGGGTTTATACCAAAATTGAATTTCCATTTCTGGATAACTGGATTGATTCCATGCCTTTGGCCATGAATCATTTTGAAATGGTATTCCCATTATCGGAAGATGATCCAACCACTGAAGCCTATCCATATGCCAGCAGCTATGGCCTCTATACCATGGACGAATTCGGTACCTTTCAGCGTATTTATGACAGTTATTATGGGCAAAGCTATTTTGGAGGTATCGTTGAAAATGATTCCATTGTGACATTTAGCATTACAACCCATATTCAAAATTACCTGGAACGTGAAATAGATAATGCCGACCTCTACTTTTTTGTTTCAAACCAGAACCGGACACCCAATCGAAGCATTTTTACCACCCGGATCCATCAAAATAATCAGATGCGGGTACGATTCACATATACCAATATCCGGGAATAATTCCGGGGTCAATACCGTCTTACAGTTTGGTATAATGTTTCTTAAGTTTTCATAATATCATGTGGATTTGATTTTTAGTTTGCCCTTTTAATGAACAAAATAAGTTCTTAAATTGCGTCAGCAATTGGTCCCATTGTGGCATGGACCCATTCAGATTAAGTATTTCTTAAAACAATCATATGTGTGGTATTGTCGGATATATCGGGATGCAACCAGCCTACCCGATATTGATCAAAGGGCTGAAACGCTTGGAATACAGGGGCTATGATTCCGCTGGAATCACCCTTTCTGACAACCGTCTCATAACGTATAAAAAGAAAGGACGGGTGGTCGACCTGGAATCATATACATCGTCAAAAAATGTTAACGGCACAATTGGCATGGGACATACCAGATGGGCCACACATGGTGAACCGAATGATGTCAATGCGCATCCTCATGCATCTCAAAACGGACATTTTGTGATCATTCATAATGGGATTATTGAAAACTATGGCGTATTAAAGGCTGAACTCATTGATAAGAAGTATCAGTTTCATAGTGAAACCGATACAGAAGTTCTGGTCAACCTGATTGAGTATGTCTATCTTCAAAGTAAAGTCCCTGCAGAGATGGCCGTTCGGATTGCTCTTTCCAAAGTGATTGGTGCGTATGGGTTATTAATACTTTGCAAGGATGAGCCGGAACAGATTATTGCTGCGAGGAAAGGCAGTCCCCTGGTTATCGGAATAGGGGAAGGTGAACACTTTATCGCTTCGGATGTCACACCGATTGTGGAATATACGAATAAGGTCGTGTACCTGAACGACGATGACCTGGCCGTTATAAAACGCGACGACCTGATCATCAATAATCTCACAAATAAAGATCTTAAACCGAATGTGCAGCGATTGGATATGGATCTGGGAAAAATCGAGAAAGGCAATTTTGACCATTATATGCTGAAGGAGATTTTCGAACAACCGGTTTCCATCAGAAACACTTTTCGTGGCAGGATTTCAAAAGAGCAGGATACCATCAATTTGGGAGGGCTTTTTGAATTTATGCCCAAGCTCATCAATGCCCACCGCATTATTATTATTGGTTGTGGCACATCATGGCATGCCGGGCTGGTGGGTGAATATCTCATCGAAGAATTTGCCAGGATACCTGTCGAAGTGGAGTATGCTTCAGAATTCAGGTACAGAAACCCGGTACTTTATGACGATGATATTATCATTGTCATAAGTCAGAGTGGGGAAACAGCCGATAGCCTTGCAGCCATACAAAAAGCCAATGAAGCTGGTGCATTGGTCCTGGGGATTTGCAATGTGGTTGGTTCCAGTATTCCACGTGAAACCCATGGTGGTGTATATACCCATGCCGGTCCCGAAATCGGTGTTGCTTCCACCAAAGCTTTTACAGCCCAGGTCACCATACTTATGATGTTGGCCATGTTACTTGGCCGGAGACGCAAGTGCCTATCGGATTCATTTTATGCTTCATTTATATCAGATCTCGAGCAGATACCGGACAAAATCGAAGAGATACTGAAAGACAATGAACACTTCAAGAAGATTGCGGCAAAATATAAATCCATGAATAATTTTTTATACCTGGGGCGGGGATACTCTTTCCCTGTTGCTCTGGAGGGTGCCCTGAAACTGAAAGAAATATCTTACATCCACGCCGAAGGGTACCCCGCTGCAGAAATGAAGCATGGACCAATCGCTCTGATAGATGAAAAAATGCCGGTCGTATTTATTGCACCCAAAGATGAATCGTATGAAAAGATTGTGAGCAATATGCAGGAAGTCAAATCGAGAGGGGGTATCATCATCGCCATTGTGAATGAAATAGACGATCTACTCAAATCCACGGCCGATCATATCATCAAAGTGCCATCTACACACCTGGCCTTAATGCCTCTTCTTACAGTGATTCCGCTGCAGCTGCTTTCATACCATATTGCAGTTATGAGGGGGTGCAATGTCGACCAACCACGTAACCTGGCAAAATCTGTAACGGTTGAATAAGCTCATGAAAAAAAATCGCGCTCTGAAATCAAACGAGATTGAGATTCTTGAAAAACAAGGATGTACCGCTGATAATTGGTCTCATGTGATCGTGGATCCCAATTTTCAAACCCACACCATGCGTCATGTACATTTTTCAGGGAACATCAAACTGGGATCATTCAAAAAGATATTCACCCTGTCGAATGGAGTGGTGAAAAATTCTGGCATTTACAATGCCACCATTCATAATTGCACGATCGGAAACGATGTGTATATCTCCCAGGTTCGCAATGTTATGGCCAATTACGACATCATGGATGAGGTATACATTGAAAATGTCGATCTCATTACGGTGAACGGGGAAACAACTTTCGGTAATGGGATTAAGATCAATGTTCTGGATGAAACTGGCGGACGGCAGGTTCCTATTTATGACCAGATGTCAGCACATCTGGCCTACTTTCTGGCCATGTATCGGCATCGGCCGGAAATGATCCGTAAGGTCAACTCATTGATAGAAAATTATGCCAATTCGGTCCGTTCTGACCGTGGCGTCCTGGGGCGTTCCTGCAGCCTGATAAATGTCAGGACCATTAAAGATGTGCATTTTGGTGAATGTTGCCAGGTGGAAGGAGCGGAACATCTCGAAAATGGAAGTCTTAATAGCAGCCCTGAGGATCCCATCCAAGTTGGGTCCGGTGTGATCATGAAAAATTTTATTGTATGTTCCGGTTCCAGCATCATAAACTCAGCCATTGTTGAAAACTGTTTTATTGGCCAGGCGTGCGAACTGGGAAAACACTACTCGGCAGAACATTCGCTCTTTTTTGCGAATTGTGTTGGAGTACATGGAGAAGCCTGTTCCATTTTTGCAGGCCCCTATACCGTGACCCATCATAAATCAACCCTTCTTATTGCAGGCATGTTTTCGTTTCTGAACGCAGGAAGCGGTTCCAACCAGAGCAATCACATGTATAAATTGGGACCCATACACCAGGGCATTGTTGAACGGGGCTCCAAAACCACCAGTGATTCCTATATGTTGTGGCCTTCAAAAGTGGGGCCATTTACTCTGGTCATGGGGCGTCATTATAAGAATTCGGATACATCGGACCTCCCCTTCTCTTACCTCATCGAAAGCAAGGACGAAAGTATACTGGCGCCTGGAGTGAACTTACGCAGCGTTGGAACCATCCGGGATGCTCAAAAATGGCCCCGGCGCGACCACCGTAAAGATCCTTTAAAACTTGATTTCATAAATTTCAAATTACTGAGCCCGTTTACGATCCAGAAAATGATCAGGGGACGTGACTTGCTGATTCAACTTAAAAAATACTCCGGTGAAAAATCAGAGTTTTACACATTTGAAAATGTGAAGATCACCCGGTCATCACTTGAACGGGGCATCCAGCTGTATAATCTGGGTATTATTAAGTTTTTGGGCAATGCACTAATCAACAGGCTGGAGAAGCATGAATTCAGTTCAGATACCGAAGTCCGGGATCGCCTCAAACCAACCACCGATATCGGGACTGGAAAATGGATTGATATTGCAGGTCTCCTGGCTCCCATGAGTGCCATCGAAGACCTCCTTGACCGGATTGAAAAAGGGACCATCAATTCTCTTGAAGCCGTTCAACAAAGTTTCGGGGATTTGCATCGGGAATATCCTGAATATGAATGGACCTGGGCCATCGATACCCTTCTTAACGAAGCCGGTAAGAATATTAGAAACCTCTGGGCCCGGGATGTCATTCAAATGATTGAGAAGTGGAAAAAAAGTGTCATCGAGTTGGATGAGATGCTATATAAGGATGCAGAAAAGGAATTTACGCTGGTTTCACAGACAGGATTTGGAATAGATGGGGATAAAGAAACCCAGCTTTTAGACTTCGGACAAGTACGTGGGGATTTTGAAAAAAATCCGCAGGTATCGGCCATCAGAGAACATATCGTTCAAAAAAGTGCCCTGGGAGATGATTTAATCCGACGCATGGAAAAATTATTGGAATCTTAACGCCTTAAATATTGTTCCTGATAATATTTCTCGTAATCACCTGAAAGCACATGGTCCAGCCACTGCTGATTGGCCAGGTACCAATCAACTGTTTTCTCCAGGCCTTTTTCAAAATCATGAACCGGTTTCCACCCCAGTTCATTAAAAATCTTCGATGCGTCAATGGCATAGCGCTGGTCGTGCCCGGCGCGATCTTTTACAAAGGTGATCAATTGTTTAGAGGTGTCTTTGGACCGCCCTAACTGACGATCCATGATCTCACACAATTTCAGGATAAGATCGATATTTTTCCATTCATTATTTCCTCCGATATTGTAAGTTTCGCCCATCGCACCCTGGTGATAGATGAGATCAATGGCCGCTGCATGATCCTCAACATAAAGCCAGTCCCTGACATTCTCGCCCCGACCATAAACAGGAATGGGATTATTCTTCCGTATGTTATTAATGGCTAATGGAATGAGTTTTTCAGGGAATTGATTTGGTCCATAATTATTCGAGCAATTGGAAATCACAAATGGCAGATTATAGGTATGTCCGAAGGCCCGCACCAAATGGTCCGAACCGGCCTTTGAAGCCGAATACGGGCTGCGCGGATCGTAGGGTGTTTTTTCTGAAAAGTAACCAGTAGCCCCCAGAGAACCATAGACTTCATCTGTACTTATATGATAAAAAAGATGAAACTCGTCGGGTTTGTTGTTCATTTCCACTGCAGCCAGCAGTAAATTGATGGTGCCCACAATATTGGCCTGAATGAATTCCAGTGGATTGGAGATTGAACGGTCTACATGCGATTCGGCTGCAAGATGTATGATCCCATGAATTGGGTGTTGGCGGAATAAACCTTGAATAAAATCCCGATCGGCAATATCCCCTTTAATGAATTCATAATTCTCCGAACCTTCAATATCAATTAAATTTTCAAGATTACCGGCATAGGTTAATTTATCCAGGTTAAGAATGCGATATTCCGGATATTGCTGCACAAAACGCTTCACCACATGGGACCCAATAAATCCTGCCCCGCCGGTAATTAGAATGGTTTTTTGCATATTGCTGTAACTTAAGGTTATTAAGGAAAGTTTTTTCGATAGAACTGTTCCCAGTCCCATGCTGATTTAACAGCATCATCTATTGAATATCCAGCATACCAGCCAAGTTCTGAGTTTGCAAGAGATGTATCGGCCCAAATTTTTTCAATATCGCCTGGCCGGCGGTCATGCATTTCATAATTCAGGTCGATTCCACTGACTTTTTCGAACGACTGGATCATCTCCAGTACGGAAACACCCTGGCCAATACCAAGATTGAATACTTCATAATCATTCTTTTGCTTCTGTCCTATAAGCCGGTCAATGGCCGCCACATGAGCCCGTGCCAGGTCCACCACATGAAGGTAATCTCGTATGGGTGTGCCATCTGTGGTATTATAGTCATTACCAAAAACGCGCAAAGCTGGCCGAATCCCAATACCTGTTTGTGTGATGTAGGGGACCAGGTTATCCGGAATACCCAACGGAAGTTCACCAATTAGAGCAGATGGATGGGCTCCTATGGGATTAAAATACCGCAATGAAATGCCTTTTACAAAGGAGGAAGCCAATACCGAATCCGAAATGATCTCTTCTGCTATTTGTTTGGTATTTCCATAAGGGGAAGCTGCGGGTAAGATGGGTGTTTTTTCCGTTACAGGCAATGTTTCAGGTTGCCCATAAACGGTGCAGGAGGAAGAAAATACGATGTTCGGTATTTGAAATATTTCCATTCCCTCCAACACGTTTATGAGGGATACCAGGTTGTTCCGGTAATATTTCAGAGGTTGCTGAACCGACTCCGGTACCGATTTATATGCTGCAAAATGAATGATGGCTTTAAATCCCTGGTTTTTTTCAAAAATGGAAAACAATGTTTCCCGGTCGCAAATGTCTATTTTTTCAAAGTCGGGTCGAATACCGGTAATGGCCTGAATGCCATCCAGAACTTCTATTTTCGAATTTGAAAGATTATCGGCGACGGTCACCAGGAATCCTCGGTCGATCAGTTCCACAACAGTATGAGAACCAATGTAGCCAGTGCCTCCGGTAACCAGGATTTTATTCTTCATACGGCCATGCGGCTAGTGAAATGAATTGGCGTACCGAAGCGTTATAAACTCCAGTAGTCCATGTTATTAATTTTGCCCCGGTATAATCCCTTCAAATCGACAAGTACACCCGAACTGTTCAGAAGTGTTTTAAAATAGGTTTCATCCAGATTGAGATACTGTTTATGACCAACAGCCACGATCACGGCATCATAATTCTTGCCATTTTCTTTAATCAGCTGGAAACCATATTCATCAAATACTTCATTGGGTTCAGCAAACGGATCGGTCACATCAACATCGATACCGAAGGAGTGCAGCTCATTGACAATGTCGACCACTTTTGAGTTGCGGATATCACTGACATTTTCCTTAAAAGTGGCGCCCATAATTAAGATTTTAGCTTCCCTTATGTCTTTCTTACCTGCAATGATCTTTTTAACGGTCTGCTTGGCCACATAAGCTCCCATAGAGTCATTTACAAATCGTCCTGAATTAATGATCTGAGCGTGATATCCCAATTCCCGTGCTTTATATGTCAAATAATAGGGATCCACACCGATGCAATGGCCACCAACCAATCCAGGATAAAATTTTAAGAAATTCCATTTGGTATTCGCAGCTTCCAAAACCTCATAGGTGTTTATTTTCATCCTGCCAAAGATAATGGAGAGCTCATTCATGAAGCCAATATTTATGTCCCTCTGGGTGTTTTCGATGATCTTGGCTGCTTCAGCCACCTTGATGGAACTGGCTTTATGGATGCCTGCTTCAATAATGAGTTCATAAACCCGTGCAATATTTTCCAGTGATTCCTTATCTCCACCGGAAACAACCTTCACTATTTTTGTCAACGTATGTTCATGGTCTCCGGGATTGATCCGTTCAGGGGAAAAACCAACTTTAAAATCTTTTAAATAGGTCAACCCGGATGTCTCTTCCAGGAGTGGGATACAATCTTCTTCCGTACATCCGGGATAAACGGTTGATTCATACACCACATAATCTCCTTTATTCATGTATTTTCCTACTGTTTCGGTGGCAGATAAAAGCGGTTTCAGGTTGGGCAGATTATGCTCATCGATGGGGGTGGGCACCGCAATGATATGGAAATTGGCTTTTTTGAGATCCTCAGGATTACTGGTGTATTCCATGTCGGTATTCAAAAAGGCCTCATCAGGCAATTCCTTACTGGGATCTTTACCACGCTTCATCATGGCCACCCGATCCGGCTTTATATCATACCCGATTACGGGAAAACGTTTGGCAAATTCAAGGGCTATGGGAAGTCCGACATAACCCAGTCCAATCACTGAAATTTTAGCCTTTTTATCAACAATTTTTTGATACATAATTTTAATAGAAATTCCGTTTTAAATTCATTTTATTAATAAGGGATGATGGTCACCATTAGGACGAACCGGTTTTGCATTTCTAATCTGGTGTACTGTTCGAATGGATCTGCGGACTTCTTCAATTCCAAATCCGGATCCGTGCAATATATTTTCATAGCTCAGGGTATGCAGATCGGTAAATCCATCACTAAATTCAAATTCTTCCTGATTTAATTTCAAGGACCGGTAGGTGCGTTTGCCTGATTTTTTAATGGCGTCAGGCAGGTCATTATAATCAACGCTGAGGAACCAGCGCACACGCGCTCTTTCCAAATCCAGAAACCCGGCTGCTTTTTTGTCTTCAGACAAGTGCACAATATTTTGTTTGACATCACCAAAAATCCATGTCAATAAATCGAAGAAATGAACCCCGATATTCGTTGCCACACCCCCTGATTTATGAGGATCACCTTTCCATGAGAAGAAATACCAGTTTCCACGGCTGGTTATATATGTCAGGTCAATATCATAAATGACATTTTTCGGACCTTTTTCAATGCGTTTTTTCAACGCAATAACGGATGGATGCAGCCGCAATTGCATGATGTTATATACTTTCCTGCCAGTCTCTTTCTCAAAATCCTGAAGGGCATCGACATTCCATGGGTTCAAAACCATGGGTTTTTCACAGATTGCATCAGCCTGATGTCTCAGGGCAAAACGAATATGGGAGTCGTGGAGGTAGTTGGGAGAGCATATGCTGACATAATCAATTCTGGTTCCCTCCCGTTTCAATTTGTCCAGATGCCTGTCGAATCGTTCAAATTCAACAAAAAAGTCAGCATCCGGAAAATACTGATCAATCACCCCAACACTATCAAAAATATCCAATGCGGCGATCATTTGATGACCGGTTTCCTTAATGGCCTTTAAATGCCTGATGGCAATATAACCGGCCACTCCAATCAGGACGAAATTACGCGTTGTTGATTGCATTAACGACTCAGTAGATGTTAGGCTTACAAATTTAGTGAAAAGAAAATGTTACGAAAGGTAGAAAGGCTTTTTCTCAGTGGATCTTTGTAACAAGGTCGTTATCAAGACGATATTTTTCATTGCTTTCCGGGCAGGTGGCCACACCGTTTTCATCGAAATGCAGCCGATGACCGTATGTACTCATCCAACCTGCCTTTTTCCCGGGATTCCCTATGATAAGAGCGTATGGTGACACATCCCTGGTGACTACTGCACCCGCACCGATAAAAGCATACTCACCAATCGTAATACCGCAGATGATGGTCGCATTGGCACCGATTGATGCACCTCTTTTTACCAGGGTTTGGACATACTGGTCCCGCCTCACAATGGCACTTCTGGGATTTAAAATATTCGTAAAAACCATGGATGGACCCAGAAACACATCATCTTCACAAACCACACCGGTGTATATCGACACGTTATTTTGCACTTTTACATTATTACCCAGTTTTACCTTTGGTGAAACAACGACATTTTGGCCAATATTGCAATTTTCACCAATGATTGAAAAGGGCATGATATGCGAAAAATGCCAGATTCGAGTACCCTTCCCAATGGTGCAACCATCATCAATCACGGCTGTTTCATGAGCAAAAAAGTCATTTTTCATATTCACTGGATGTTAACTATTTTTTTCATATTCCGCGTGATGTATTCTATTTGATCCATTGACAATTCTGTATGCATGGGCAGACTGAAAACAGAGCGGCACAGATCTTCAGTGACCGGAAAGTCTTTATCCTGGTAACGAAGGTATTGAAATGCTTTTTGCCGATGCAGAGGCACCGGATAATAAATAGCGGATGGAATGGCATGTTTTTCCAGGGCCTTCAATATATACTCCCGTTCAATGCCATTTGTCTTCAGGGTGTATTGATGAAAAATATGAGTGGAATATTGTTCTCTTGAGGGAATGATCAATGAATCCAGTTCTTCAAAGGCAGCATCATAATGTGAAGCGACATCCTGACGGGTCCGGTTGTATTCATCCAGATACTTCAGTTTCACATTTAGAATGGCAGCCTGCATACTATCCAATCTGGAATTGACACCGATATGATCATGGTAATAACGCACCTTCATACCATGGTTAACTATGGAACGAAGCTCCTCAGCCAGGGCATCATCATCTGTAAATAACGCACCTCCATCACCATAAGCTCCAAGATTTTTTGAGGGGAAAAACGAGGTGCATCCAATGGTTCCCATTGTACCGGCCTTTTTCGTGCTTCCATCACGAAATATATAATCGGCTCCGGTGGCCTGAGCGGTATCTTCAATTACATAGAGACCATGGTTTTTAGCAATATCAAGAATATCTTCCATGGGAGCACACTGTCCATAGAGATGCACAGGAATGATGGCCCGTGTACGATCTGTGATGACCTTTTCGATCGATTGTCGATCCATATTAAAATTCATTGGATCCACATCCACCAGAACCGGTTTAAGGCCGAGCAAAGCAATGGTTTCAACCGTTGCAATGAACGTGAAATCTGCAGTGATGATTTCATCCCCGGTATTGAACTCCAGGGCCATCAATGCCACCTGCAGAGCATCGGTTCCATTGGCGCAAGGGATCACATGCCGGACGTTTAGATAGGCTTCAAGATGGGTTGAAAATGTATGAACGGGGCTTCCGTTAATGAATTCAGTGCCATCCAGAACGTCCTGAATGGCCCGGTCTATTTCATTCCTGATTCTTACATATTGACCCTTCAGGTCGACCATCTTAATTGGATCCATAACAAACCTTGGATTGTATCAGAATACGAAAATAATGATTAAATCAGAGACATGGTTGCTTTCAATAAAGAATTGAAACCATCAATATCACTATTTCGTAGATCTTATATAAAGTTTCCATTTTCCGCACTAAAATTCAGATATTGAAACAGGTTTTCTTATTTTTGTAGAACAAACACCCGGGTTTATGGATATACTGCGAAACATCAAAGATCTACTTTATCAGCACGATTGCGTTATCCTTCCTGACTTTGGCGGATTTGTTGCCAATTATATACCCGCACAGGTGGATTACGATAGAAATATTTTTTCCCCGCCATCAAAAAAAATCAGTTTCAATGGACAGCTGACACATAATGATGGACTATTGGTCAGTTCTGTATCACAAACTACAGGCCTGGGCTACAAGGATGCCCTCAATGGTGTGGATATGTTCACCCGGGATCTGAAAGCCAGGCTGGATAAGGGTAAAAAAGTAATTCTTGAAGAACTCGGCACGTTTTTACCGGGAAAAGACAACACGGTTCAGTTTGAACCAGATCGTTCAGTTAATTATTTTGTGCATTCTTTCGGACTATCAACATTTGAATTTGATCTCCTCGAAGAGTTTGATGTTCGAAAAAAGATACAGTCAAAATTCAGTCAACCTTCTGACTACCTTAAAAAAAGGAGAAAAATGATCATCCGAGGCAGTATCCTCGCCATACCTCTTCTTGTCGCACTTACCGTTATTCCTTTGAAAACAAACTGGTTTAGAACGCCATTCGATGTATCTTCACTCAATCCATTCAAAAAAACGGAACAACCCATAAACACCTCTGATGCACAACCCGTCGTTTCAACCAATTCTGAAAATATACCTGTTTCTGATCCACTCACAACAGATGAAATGAGCGTTTTGGATGCGCCCGATCATAATGTTGCTCCGGTGGAGAATGAAACCGTATCAACAGAAGAATCCCTGCAACCCTCTGTGCACAGCGCAGAACCAGATGTTCATTTTTATGTGATCGTTGGAAGTTTTAAAGATCGCAACAATGCCGTCAGGCTGCAAAGTAATCTCCGGTCAGAAGGTTATGATAGCGAAATATTTGAGACTTCTTCGGGATTCATACGGGTCTCACTACAGGGGTTTCCCAGCTATAATGATGCCCGTAATGCACGCCATACTTATGGGCAACAAAAACCCGATGAAAATTTCTGGATCCTTCAAAAATAATAAGGATTTTTATTTGAAACATCCATAAGGTAATGCTTTAATGGTTGCAGATGCTGATGCTGTGCCTTTCAAGTGGCCTTTAGAAAAGGCAACCTATTTGATTTCCGAACCGTTTTCAGCTCCTTTTTCAGGGGTCACAAAATACAGGCTGCCATCCTGGTTCTCGGCCATCAGGATCATTCCTTGCGATTCAATTCCCTTCAGTTTTCGTGGTTCAAGATTTAGTAGTACTGATACTTTCCGCCCGATCAAATCTTCGGCTTTGAAGTATTCAGCAATGCCCGATACGACAGTTCGGGTATCAATGCCCGTATCGATTATGAGCTTGATGAGTTTTGTGGTTTTGGGCACTTTTTCTGCCTCCAGGATGGTACCAGTGCGGATATCCATGGATGTAAATTGTTCGTATGAGATGAGATCTTTCATCGGGGACATAGAGGTTTCCGGGTCTTCTTTTTTAGAGTCCATGAGTTTCCGGACCTGTCTTTCCACTTCCTTATCATCAATTTTCTGGAACAGGTGCCTGGCCTTTCCCACCTGATGCCCTGGTTTTAACAGATCCAGTTTTCCGGCTGAATGCCAGTTAAAATCTTCAAATTGTATAAAATCTGATAGTTTCCGAACTGTAAAGGGCAGAAATGGTTCCAAAATAATGGTGAGGTTGGCTGTGATCTGAAGAGCAATGTTCAGAATACTTTTAACACGCTCCTCATCATCCTTAATGACACTCCACGGTTCTGTATCGGCCAGGTATTTGTTCCCCAGCCGTGCCAGGTTCATGGCTTCTTTGAGTGCCTCCCTGAACCGGTATTGCTCGAGGCTGTTTTCAACCCGCTCTTTGATTTTCGGAATTTCTTCAAGGGTGGATTTATCATAGTCGGTAAGTTTATTGATGGGTGGCACCACTCCCTTAAAATAATTATGGGTGAGCACAATTGCCCGGTTCACAAAGTTTCCGAGGATGGCCACGAGCTCATTATTATTCCGGGTCTGAAAATCCTTCCATGTAAAATCATTATCCTTGGTTTCTGGGGCGTTGGCACACAGCACATACCTCAAAACATCTTCTTTTCCCGGGAATTCTTCAAGGTATTCGTGAAGCCAGACGGCCCAGTTCCTTGATGTGGAGATCTTGTCTCCTTCCAGGTTTAAAAATTCATTGGCCGGCACGTTATCAGGAAGGATGTAGGTACCTTCAGCTTTCATCATGGATGGAAAAATGATACAGTGAAATACAATATTATCTTTTCCGATAAAGTGAACCAGCTTGGTTTCCGGATCTTTCCAGTATTTTTCCCACTCAGATGTCAATTCCTTGGTGGCAGAAATGTAGCCAATCGGTGCATCAAACCAAACATACAACACTTTCCCCTCGGCTCCTTTTACGGGCACAGGAACCCCCCAATCCAAATCGCGACTCACAGCCCGTGGTTGTAATCCGGTATCAAGCCATGATTTGCACTGTCCATAAACATTCGTTTTCCAGTTCTTGTGATCTTCAAGTATCCATTTCTTCAGAAATGGTTCATATTGATCCAGGGGGAGATACCAGTGTTTGGTTTTCCGCAAAACCGGTTTGCTGCCACTGATGGTCGATTTGGGTTGGATCAGTTCTGTGGGACTGAGTGATGTTCCGCAGCGTTCGCATTGATCACCATAGGCATTTTCATTGCCACAATGAGGACAGGTCCCGGTTATATAACGATCAGCAAGGTACTGACCGGCTTCATTATCGTAATACTGTTCAGACGTTTTTTCAATAAATTTTCCCTCGTCATATAATTTTCTGAAAAATCCGGCTGCGGTTTCATAATGGACCGAAGATGTGGTGCGGGCATAGATGTCGAAAGCAATGCCCAGTTTTTTAAAGGAGGTTTTATTCAGTTCATGGTATGTGTCAACAACAGCCTGTGGTGAAATACCCTCCTGCCGGGCTTTCAGGGTAATCGGCACACCATGTTCATCTGATCCGCAAATGGATAGTACATCTTCACCCTTGAGCCGCAGGTACCGTGTATAAATGTCGGAGGGGATATACACCCCGGCCAGGTGGCCAATATGCAGTGGGCCATTGGCATATGGCAGGGCAGACGTAATCAAGTATCGCTTATATGAACTCATGTTTGAAGATTTTTTCAATCGGGATCAGCCGAAAATATAAAAGTCCGGTAAAGATAGCGAAGAAAACCTTAAAAAAATGGGAGTAACCAAGCCATAACAAGATAAATTGATAATTTTGATAAACCTTTGTAATTGATCTTGAAGAGGACCTAAATATCGGCTGCCGGAAGATCGGAACAAGGGTCCATTCATTCACACCAATTCATCATGAAACGAGGCATCGGTCAGCAGGGTGAAACGGTTGCAGCAGAATACCTGTCAAAAAAAGGATACCAGATACTGCACAGGAATTGGTATTTCGATAAGAAGGAACTGGATATTGTTGCCACGGATAATCATTCCCTGATCATTGCAGAAGTAAAAACCCGCTTTAAAGAGATTATTGAAAAACCGGATGATCTTATATCAAACCGGAAGATCCATTATATCGTGGAAGCTGCGGATGCCTATATTAAACAATTTAACATTGACATGAACGTCCGTTTCGACGTGATACTGGTAATTCTGGGAAGGGGAGAACCGGTTATTGAGCATATTGAACGGGCGTTCTACCCAACCATGACCTAATCAATATGAATATTGAATCCCTGCGCGAATATTGCATACATAAAAAAGCAGTAACGGAAAGCTTCCCTTTCGATGATACCACCCTGGTGTTTAAGGTCGGCGGTAAAATGTTTGCTTTATTAAGCCTGGATGAAGATCATTCTATCAACCTCAAATGTGATCCTGAAAAAGCGGTGGAACTTCGTGAACATTACCCGGCGGTGAAGCCGGGCTACCATATGAATAAAATATATTGGAATACCATCGTTCTGGATGGTACTATAAATGAGTCATTGATAAAAGAATGGATTGACCATTCATATGATCTTATTGTAGATGGCTTGCCACAAAAAGTTAAGAAAACCATTCAGGGAGAATAAGGATTAATCTTAAAATACATACTTCATCATGAAAAAGTTTAGAAAATATTTCTTTCAAGGTTTATTATTCCTGGCTCCAGTTGGACTGACGGTATATATCATTTATTTAATATATATCGGAACACATAATTTTCTGGAAAACCAGATCAAATCCCTCCTCCCATTCGATATTCCATTTTTGAATCTGATCATCTTTATTACCATCATTTTACTGGTTACACTGATTGGCCTGTTGGGTCAGACTTTTATTTTCAGACCGGTACAAATTATTATAGGAAAAGCATTTGAAAAAGTGCCTATCATTAAATTTATATATACCGCCCTGAAAGATTTTATTTCGGCTTTTGTCGGTAAGGACAAAAAGTTCACCAACCCGGCACTGGTGAAAGTGCATCACCTCACCAACCTCGAGAAGATTGGTTTCATTACCAAGGAAGATCTGAGTGCCATTGGCATCAGGGATAAGAAAGTAGCGGTATATTTTCCCCATTCCTATAATTTTTCAGGTGAACTCTTCATTGTTCCGGCCGATCAGGTAACGCCGTTGGACCTGCCGGCGGCAGAAGTTATGAAATTCATCGTTTCGGGGGGTGTACTGGAACTGGAAGCGACCGAAAAACTATCCGAATAATTTTTTAATTTTAATGTCTCAATCCCAATAAACTTTTAATCCATGACCATGAAATTTCAATCATTTCACAAAACAATTAGTTTAAGCCTGGCAGTACTATTCGCAGGATCGGTCTTTTCGTCTGCACAGGACGAAAATGTCCCGTTTAATCTGGAAACCATCACTGTTCTTGAGACCATGCCTGTGAAAAACCAGGCACGCACAGGTACCTGCTGGTCTTTTGCAACCACCTCTTTCATCGAGTCCGAACTCATCAGAATGGGGAAAGGTCATTATGATTTATCAGAAATGTTTTTTTCCAGGCATGCCTATGAAAGCAAGGCCGAACTGTATGTAAGGTATCATAGTTTAACAAATTTTGGCCCGGGGGGGCAGGCTCATGATGTGATGAATGTGATTCGCAAGTATGGATTTATTCCGGATGCGGTATACCATGGCATCCATTACGGATCCGAGGAACACAACCACAGCGAATTACATACGGTGTTAAACCATTTCCTGGATGGCGTTTTGAAAGCCCGTCAGATGACACCGGTCTGGGATGATGCATTCCGATCTATCCTGGATACCTATTATGGTGAAGTTCCGCAATCGTTCGAAATGAAAAGCACCACGACCACCACAGTTGATTTCTCTGAAAGCCTGGGATTTAATCCTGACGATTATGTGGAGATCACCTCTTATATGCGGCATCCTTATTATTCACAATATGTATTAGAAGTCCCTGACAACTGGTCAAGCGACGTATATTATAATGTCCCTCTGGACGAATTCATGGAGATCATCGATCATGCTCTAATAAATGGATTTACGGTAGCCTGGGATGGTGACGTGAGCGATCGTGGATTTGCCTCCAGGGATGGTCTGGCCATCGTCCCTGCAAAAGACTGGAATGACATGTCCGAAGAGGAAAGGGAGAATGTTTTTAAAGAACTACCGAAAGAAAAAAAGGTGGACATGGAAATGAGACAACTTGCGTTTGATGATTTTGCTACTACCGATGACCATCTGATGCACATTACCGGTTTGTTTGAAGCTCCGGATGGAAGGCATTTTTACCTCACCAAGAACTCACATGGTGCAGATCGAAATGATTATGGTGGATTTATCTATATGTCAGAAGCATATGTGAGACTGGGTACCATTGCTATTATGGTGCATAAAGATGCCATTCCGGAGACCATTATGGAAAAGCTGGGATTGTAATTTTATCTAAAATCTCCTGAAGGCGTTTCGGGCAACCTGATAATACCGAACGCCTTTTTTTGTTGGTCATGTTGTGTTTTTTGTACGAATGGACTTTAATATTTAGTCCACCAGCAAATTGCATCCTCTGATTTCGCTGTCGTCGAAGCGACCCAATACTTCGAACGTGTCTCCCCCGGTCATCATGCCCAGGTCTTGTGTTTCGATAAATGAGCAGGAATACAGGTTGGCCAGGTCAATGATGTTAAAACCTCCAGTTCGTTGTTCTCCCACATAAGAAAATGGGTTATAAATGTCGCGTACCAGGATCTTCATCCATGGCGGGGTTCTGAATATCCCTTTCCCTCTTGAGTAGGCCTGTGATAGTAGTTCAGTCATGCCATATTCGGAGTGGATGACCGGTACGTTCATTTTTTGGCACAGTATCTGGTGTAATTCTTCACGCACCATTTCCTTCCTTCTGCCTTTCATGCCACCTGTTTCCATAACCATGATGCCATTCAGGTCGGGACCAGATTTTTCGGCCAGATCCAGAAGGGCATAGCTGACCCCGATCAGCAAAATCTGACGTTCACCGTTTTTTTTAAGGTAACCGGTCTTTTCAATAAGTGTATGATGATTGTCGAGGTAAAAACCACTGTGTGTACTGCTGGTAAGTTCAATGAGATGATGCACCATGTAGATCAGTGACGAATGTGCCTGCTCCAGGTATGAGGGCAGCAGGGCGAGAATATGGTAATTTGAAGGATCTCCGTAAAATAGACGAAATGTCTTTGTGAAGCTTTCACGATATAGGCGGAGGTCCATTATAAAATGGGTGCTTTTGTCCATGCCGGTAGTGCCACTGCTTGTAAACATTAGTTCCGGATCCAGATGTCCGGAAATTATTTTTTTCGTTTTAAAAAACCGGATGGGCAAGAACGGTATGGTTTCAATGGAAGAGATATCCTCCGGCTGTATTTGAAGTTGGTGAAGATAGTCTTTATAAACCGGATTATTTTGTGCTTGAAACCGGAATGTATCGAGGGCCAGGTCGTTGAATTCAAGTTCACTTTGAATACTGAATATTTTTGATCTGAGTGTCTCATACATAATACCCAAATTTATGGAGAAATGTCTATAAATGATTCCGTCATTCAATATTTCATCAGTTTATTGCAGGGGGATTTTGTAATATGGGATATTCATTTTGAGTGGGTTTTGTTATTGGCTCCATTCTCCGGATGGATGGGCGAAGGGGAACACTCGTCGAATGGGTTTTTTAGTATATCATTTCAGCTCCGCAAGGAGGTATTGTCAGCAGTCCGTCACGTCAGTGGGGGCATATAAAACAATGGGATGGATTTTCATACGGCATGATCCGAACGACTCAAATGAAGTAAAAGAATTACGTAATTAATTACGTAATTCTTTAAATATTTTCATGCCTTAAACACAATAATTCCAGGCACTTAAATTATTATCAAATGAATAAGCAGTATCTCAACTATCCCGGAAAAGTGGGGCTTCCATCAGGTTGATACACCCACCTGAAACGAACTTCTGCATTGGGTTCCTGTCCTATTTTATAGGTTTCAATTTGAAGGATCAGGATCTTGGCAAAATGATCATTCCGTGTTTTAAAAACCCACACCTGGTGTTCCTGGACGGGATTGGCCAGGGCAGAATAGCCGGCCACATTCACCGTGGTATAATTGTTGAATGCTTCTGTGGCTTCCACGGCTGAACCATAGGTGCCAACCAGGGCAAAGGATTCCAGAATATTCGGACTGTCCAGGTAAGCTCCGGTCACATTACCCTGCGGATCCACAATCGGTAAAACAAAAATATCCGGTGTACTGGTAGAAGTCTGTGGATTATACATGATAACGGAACCGGTACTGAACAAAAACCCGGGTATGGTATAGGTCGAACCCTCGAGCACACGTTCAGAGTTGATCGTGGTTTCGCCTGAGGTTCGAATCTTATCGTTTTTCTGACAGCCAGAAGAGACCAGGAGACATGCGATGGTAATAATACCAGTGAATTGTTTCATTTTTTTTCCTGTAAAGTTCTTTTAATCCTTTTTAGAACGTTGAATATACCTGTCGTAGTATTCCTGATATAAGGATATCTTCAACGCTTCCTGTGCATTGATCCGCTGCTTATAGTCAGATTTCGATTCCTCTTCCCGTTGGGGTTCAAACAATTCATGTGCCTGAATGGCCGCGTCTATTTCTGCTTTACAGCAATAATGAACGACGATCTCAGGATGTAACTGCCATACGCGAATTGTTTCGTCCATTGAGCCACTAACAAATCCCGTACCATCTGGTAAAAAATGCAATGCGTTTACAGGCCCCTCATGTCCGGTAAACGTATATACCAGGTTCCCGGTACTCACTTCCCACAACTTGATGGTCTGATCTTCCGATCCACTGATCAGGAACAGCCCATCAGGGCTAAAGCCAATGGAGAAGACACTACCGTTATGACCCTCCAGATGATGAACAACCCGGCCGGTTTCCAGATTCCAGAGCTTAATGCTTCGGTCGCGGGAAGCACTGGCCAATAAATTCCCGTCCGGGTGGTATTCCAGATCATAAATATTCTCGGAATGCGCAACGGCTGACAATTCTAATTCTAAAGAGGGAAATGCATGAATCTGAATGGTCTCATCCAATGATCCTGAAGCAAGGTGTTGTCCATCAGGGCTAAAACAAACAGCCAGAACGCTTTTATTATGATCTTTAACCGATTCAATGAGTTGTACTTCCAATACATTCCATATATTGAATTCTTTACTGAATGATCCGGATACCAGGAATGTGCCTGACGGATCGGTATCCATGGACCATATGGCCGTATTGTGTCCCTGCAACACATTATGATAGTCTCCTGCTTCCGCATAAATTCGGATGGCTGGACCGGCATTGGCCAGGAAATATTTGCCATCCGGAAGATACTTTACTGAAAATATTTCCCTTGACATGGGAATTTCAAAAACCAGCTGATCTTCACGGTAATGCCAGGCCTTCACCTGGTTTTCGCCAGTACCAAAAAGAATTCTGGTCCCATCCGGATGAATGTCGAGAGCAGTGATGCCGTTCTTGATTCGTTTCAATATGTGGGTTTCATACGGATTCGTTTGCGCCAATAGCGGTATAGCACACCCGCGTGCCATAAATAAGCCCAGGATCAAAAGTGGAAGGTATGTTTTTAATTTGGTCATTCGTTACGAATGGCTTTTATTCCGGGAAGTTCTTTGCCTTCCATATATTCCAGCATGGCCCCACCCCCTGTGGATACATAACTGACCTGATCTTTTAGCTGGTACTTGTTAATGGCAGCAACAGAGTCACCCCCACCAATCAGGCTAAAAGCCCCTTTTGAAGTGGCTTCGGCAATGGCCAGGGCAATACTTTTGGTACCTTTCTGGAAATGGATCATTTCAAATACGCCCATGGGGCCGTTCCATAAAATGGTATTGGAAGAGCGGATCACTTCGGAGTAGGTACTGATGGTTTCGGGGCCAATGTCCAGCCCCATCCAACCCTCCGGAACTTCGTTTGAAGCTGTAATCCGGGTCTCTGCATCATTGTCAAAAGCATTTGCAACCACATTATCGGACGGCAGGTACACCTGCACATTTTTGGCTTTTGCTTTTTCAAGGATATCCAGGGCCAGGTCCAACTTATCTTCCTCGCAGAGAGAATTACCAATCTGGCCATCAAGTGCTTTAATAAATGTATAGGTCATACCGCCACCAATAATAAGGTTATCGATCCGTTCCAGGAGATTTTCGATGATCATGATCTTATCAGATACTTTGGCGCCTCCCATTATGGCTGTAAATGGTTTTTTAGGTTCGAGAAGGATCTTATCCATGTTTTGCAACTCTTTTTCGATCAGGTATCCAAACGCACTTTTTCCGGGGAAAAACTTCGCCACGATGGTGGTGGAAGCATGGGCCCGGTGAGCTGTTCCAAATGCATCATTCACATAAAGATCGGCCAAGGCTGCCAGTTGTTTTGAAAATGCTTCATCACCCCTGGTTTCTTCTTCATGGAATCTGAGATTTTCAAGCAGCAATGTCTGTCCTGGCTGTAACCCATTTGCCATAATTCGGGTTTCTGTACCGATACAATCTTTTGCAAATAGTACTTCAGAACCTAATAATCTGGAAAGATGACTCACAATAGGCTTCAGGGTATATTTTTCATCATAGGTTCCTTTTGGTCGTCCAAGATGTGACATGAGAATGGGTATTCCACCCGAATCAAGGACCTTTTTAATGGTGGGGAGAGCCCCCTGAATCCGTGTATCATCGGTAATTTCTTTTTGTTGGTTGAGAGGAACATTAAAGTCAACCCTGATCAGTACTTTTTTACCATTGAGGCCCAGGTCATTTATTGTTTTCATAGGTCGTCAAAAATATTTTTTTGTGACAGATTTAATTAGAATTGCAAAGGTACAAAGAAAATGGGGTTACAGGATTAAATAAAAGTGAATCTTTTGGAAATTTGGAACGATGATTCCATCTTCATAAGTCCCTTTAGACCGGTTAATATGGTGGATGAAATCCATATGTGACATCATTGAAGCAGATCATTTGCTTTAATAAAGAATGCCCGATCTAAAATGAATATAATTACCTTTGTCAGGTCAATATTTCATTCATGTTGTTCAATCAGATCATCGGGCAGGATCCGATCAAATCACAGTTCATTCAATCGGTCCATGAAGAACGGATCAGCCATGCACAGATGCTGACTGGTGAAGAGGGTTTCGGAACCCTGCCCCTGGCGCTTGCTTTTGCACAGTATGTGCTTTGTGAGAACCGGCAACCGGATGATAGCTGTGGGGTTTGTCCGGCCTGTCAGAAAGTACATAAATTGATCCATCCGGATCTGCATTTTGTTTTTCCCATCTCTAATACGAAAAATAATCCCAAACCCGTTTGTGATGATTTTCTTCCAGAATGGCGTGAGGCGGTTCTGGAAGATCCGTACTTATCGACGACACGATGGTATCAGCACCTGGGTATTGAAAATAAACTGGGCATGATCTATACCCAGGAAAGTAATGAGATTCTCAAAAAGCTGAACCTGAAAACCTTTGAAGCGGAGTTTAAGGTCATGGTTATCTGGCAACCGGAGCGCATGCATCCCACCTGCAGTAATAAGTTATTAAAGATTATTGAGGAACCGCCGCCAAAAACATTATTTTTGCTGGTCTCATTATTTCCAGGTCAGATTATTCCGACATTGTTATCAAGGGTTCAGAGGATTGAGGTCCCCCGGATTGGTGATGATGACCTTCTGACCGGCATGAAGTACCATTTTGACATAAGCGACACAGAGTTGAAGCGGATGATGAAGCTTGCGGATGGCAGCTTTACCAGAGCCCGGGAGTTTTTCCAACTCAGTGACGAACATACATATAACCTGAATCAATTCATCCAGTGGATGCGTTTATGCTATCAGAATGACGTTCAAAGCATCATGGATTGGGTCGATGAAATGTCGACTTTGGGACGGGAACGTAAAAAGTCGTTCCTGGTTTATGCCATCCGTATGATCCGGCAAAACTTTTTAATGAATTGCCTGCCTCATGAACAGGATCGTTTGGTAAAGTTATCAGAAAAGGAGGCCACATTTTCGTCCAGGTTTTCAACATTCATCAATGAGGATAATGTGTTTGCACTTTACACTGAATTGAACCAGGCCGTGTCAGATATCGAGGCCAATGCCTATCCGAAAACCGTATTCCTGGATCTGTCCATGAAGATCATGGGCCAGATCCGTAAATGACCAGGAATCCCGGGGTTTTTATACTGACTACCAGGAATCATGTATAAAAAATCCTTATTTTTGTGATTTGCCAAGCACAATAAAATCACCAGAAGACCAAACGTGGACTGATGGTTTAGTAATTTGAGGTACTATGTACGACCCCAAAATCCCTTCCGAAAACGGAGACAACAAAATATACAGGAAAACAGATCATCTGATCGATTCCAATTATAAGTTACCAACGTTTAACTGGCTTTATAATGTTCCAACCGGAACCAGGGCCTGTGAACTTGTTGAGGTGCGGTTCAAAAATACCCGAAAAGGTATTTACAGTAATGTTAACGACCTGAGGCTGGAGAAGGGTGATATCATTGCTGTAGAAGCGTCTCCGGGACATGATATTGGCGTGGTTTCATTGACCGGGGAACTGGTCAAAGAACAAATGAAAAAATACAATATCGATCCGGAGAATACGGAATTCAAGAAAATTTACCGCAAAGCCAAAACAGTCGATTTCCAGAAATGGAACGAAGCCAGAGACCTGGAGCACATCACCATGTTAAAGGCCCGAAAAATTGCAGAGGAATTGAAGCTGGATATGAAAATTGGCGATGTTGAATATCAGGGTGATAAAACAAAAGCCATTTTTTACTATATCGCTGATCAACGGGTTGATTTTAGAGAACTGATCAAGGTGATGGCAGATGAATTCAAGATCCGCATAGAAATGCGCCAAATAGGCGCCCGGCAGGAGGCGGGGCGGATTGGCGGAATTGGTTCATGTGGCAGAGAATTATGCTGCTCCACATGGATCACTAATTTCAGTTCTGTATCTACTACAGCAGCTCGATATCAGGATCTGTCGTTAAATCCTCAAAAATTGGCCGGTCAATGTGGAAAGCTCAAATGTTGCCTGAATTATGAACTGGATTGTTATATCGATGCCCAGAAAGAGTTTCCCAATCCGGAAATTCCACTGGAGACGAAAGATGGTACGGCCAAACATTTGAAAACCGACATTTTTAAACGTATCATGTGGTACTCGTACAATCCTGATGTCATGTTAAATACCATCCCGGTTCCTGTTGAACGGGTTCACCAGATCATCAAAATGAACAAAGAGGGTAAAAAACCGGCAAAATTAGTTGAGGTTGCACAGGTTGAAGTTGCCAGAGAATTGCAGTTTGATAATGTCGTTGGTCAGGAAAGTATCACGCGATTTGACCATCCTAGGAAAAAGAAAAAGAAAAAAAGAAGACGGAATCGGGAATAAAATTCTCAAAACAAGCCAGCTAGAACAATGAAACAAAAATGTCTTTTCATGGCCTCATCCGTTTTTATTTTTGTAATGCACCTGAGTATGTCGTCATGCGACACAAACCGGGTTTATGAGGAGTATATCGGGATCCAGGGTGAAACATGGTCCATTAACCAGCCGGTGCTGTTTGTTACAGAGATTCAAGATACGTCGACAATTCATAACATTTTCTTGAATGTCAGGAATACCAATACATACGATTTCAGCAATCTCTTCCTATTTATAAAAACCACCTCCCCGTCGGGTCAATTCATACAGGATACACTGGAAATTAAACTGGCAGATGAACAGGGCCGGTGGCTTGGTCGTGGTATATCCTCAGTTTTTTTTAACCGGAGTCTGTATAAAAGGAATATACGTTTTCCTTATACTGGAACATACACCTTTGAAGTGATTCATGGTATGCGTTCGAAACAACTGGAAGGCATCCGGGATGTGGGGTTAAGGATCGAAAAAGTGGAAAACTAAACAAATCACATCAGTTTTGGGCAAGGATAAGCTTCGGAAATGGGCTGAAATGGAGGCATTCCCATTTATTTTTCAACCCCCACTTGAGGATATTCTTAATAAAGATTTCAGGTTGAAAGGTCGGTGGCGAAATGAATTTTTTAAAAATGATTTCCCCCTGATTCTTGAATTGGGCTGTGGCAAGGGTGAATACACCATTGGCCTGGCCAGGTTGTTTCCTGAAAAAAATTTCCTGGGTGTGGATATCAAAGGTGCGCGCATGTGGAAAGGGGCTACCATGGCACATCATGAACAACTCAGGAATGTTGGATTTATACGAACCCGTATTGAATTTATTGAATCATTTTTTGACAGCGCTGAAGTGGATGAGATCTGGCTCACATTCCCCGACCCCCAGTTGAAAAGGAGACGCCACAAGAAACGGATCACTGGAGCCCGCTTCCTGAATGCTTATGGATCATTTCTAAAGCCAGGTGGGACCATTCACCTGAAAACAGATTCTTCAGAATTGTATCAAGACGTGCTCGCATTGCTGACATGTAACGGCATAGAACCGATTACGGCCACAGATGATGTGTATCAAGGATTGCTAAGGGAAGATTCGCTCTCCATTAAAACGCACTATGAGCAGAAGTTCCTGAAACTGGGACAAAAAATACGGTACATACAATTTCAGCTGCCTTTGGATACAGTTATAAAAGAGTGTTCAGTCGAATGAAACAGTCAGATTTCTTTCAAAGTGTATATGAGGTCACCAAAAAAATACCCTTTGGCCGGGTGACCACTTACGGAGCCATTGCCAGATATCTGGGCACAGCCCGATCTTCAAGAACCGTTGGGTGGGCACTCAATGCATCACATCATTCCAGCGAATTCATTCCAGCACACCGGGTGGTTAACCGGAAGGGTATGCTGTCCGGGAAGCATCATTTTGGAACGTCTACTGCCATGGAACAATTACTGGAAAATGAAGGTGTCACCGTCGTTAACAACCAGGTAGTACACTTTGAAAAACTATTCTGGGATCCCGTTAAAGCCCTGTAAATACACTTCATACAATCAAAAATATCGCTATATTTGCATGTTTAATTTAAATTAAACTAAATTAATTATATAATGATTTCCAGATCACAGGTATTGGATATTTTGAAACAAGTCAGACACCCTGATAAGAAAACGGATATTGTGACACTTGGCATGGTGGAGGATTTGGAGATAGAGGGTAATAAGATACAGTTTACACTGGCATTTCCTGGTGTCAGTGATCCGTTTCTGGAGTCATTGAAAAAAGCATGTGTCAGAACGCTTGAGCAGCATTTTGGTGAGGATATCAAGATTCGCGGGAATATTCACCATCGTTTTAAGACCGTTCGGATTGAGGAGGACATACTGCCGGGAGTGAAAAACATTATTGCTGTGGCATCGGGAAAAGGTGGTGTGGGCAAATCAACAATGGCGGTGAATCTGGCCGTAGCACTCGCTAAAACAAATGCAAAGGTGGGATTGATCGATGCTGATATTTTCGGTCCTTCCATACCCAAAATGTTCCAGGTGGAAACGGTACGACCGGAAGTAAAAAAGGTGCAGGATCGCGACATGATCATACCGGTTGAGAAATATGGCGTCCGGTTATTATCGATCGGTTTTTTTGTCGATCCTGACGATGCTCTTGTGTGGCGTGGTCCCATGGCTACCAACGCCTTGAAGCAACTTATTAACCAGGCCGACTGGGGTGAGCTGGATTATCTGCTGATTGATTTGCCCCCGGGAACCAGTGATATTCATCTTACCATGGTACAGGAGGTTCCGGTAACTGGAGCGGTAATGGTCAGCACACCGCAGGATATTGCATTGTCAGATGTGATCAAAGGCATCTCGATGTTTCGAAGTGAAAACATCAATGTGCCTGTTTTGGGACTGATTGAAAATATGGCCTGGTTCACACCGGAAGAATTACCCGATAATAAATATTTTATATTTGGTCAAGGAGGTTGCCAGAAACTGGCCGATGCATACAAATTGCCCCTTCTTCAACAGGTGCCAATTGTTCAGAGTATCCGGGAAGATGGTGACAAAGGTACCCCTTCTGCATTGGATGAAAATAGTATTCTTGGAACTATTTTCCAATCCCTGGCCAGCCGTGTCATCCAGGAAGTGGACAGGAGAAATAAGGAGCAGGGCCCCACTCAGCCTGTCAAAATAAAGACCACCACATTAAAAAATTCACATTAAATCAATATTCAATGAATGCATCTGCTAAATCCGAGATAAAAGAAAAGGTCTTAAAATCATTGGCGAAAATACGACCATACCTTCAGTCCGATGGCGGGGATGTGGAGTTGTTGGAAGTTGATGACAACATGACGGTGAAAATAAAACTTCAAGGTACATGTCATCACTGTCCCTATCATATGCAAACCTCTGCGGGTGTTGAACAGGCCATACTGAATGATGTCCCTGAAATTAAAAAAGTGGTCACTCTGGAGAATAATTGAGCTCAGGATTTGACCCCGGAACTGTTGTGTCAAAGGCACAAGTGAATTTGACTGGCACAGGCGAATTATTTATCTTTCCATAATTTTGAGGCCAGATTACAATAACTTGCCAGATTCCATGTTTAAATGGTACTAAATCCACCCGGATTGAATGTAATATTTCGTTCATATTATCGCTTTGGGATCATTTTTTTTCTTCTTATTCTGGCTGGCTGCTCAGTCGAGAAGAACACAAGTATGTCCAGAAACTTTCACAACTTAATTTCCAGATATAATATATATTTCAATGGGAAGGAAAGTTTTAAGAAAGGAATAAAAAAGCTTGAACGGAACTACAAAGACGATTTTTCAGGACTTTTGCCGGTTTTCTTATATGGGGATGAAAGTGTCGCACAATCGGTTACTCCGGAAATGGATCGGGCTATTGAAAAAGCCTCCAAGGTCATCACCCTGCATTCCATCACAGCCAAACCAGACTACAAAGGGAAAGAACTTTCGGACAGGGAACAGACCTTTTATGATCAGGATGAATATAATAACTGGGTCGATAACAGTTATCTGCTCATGGGCAAAGCACAGTTTATTAAACACGAATTCAATACGGCATTACAAACCCTGAAATATGCAAATGAATCCGCCCTGGATGACGATGTTAAATATGAAGCCTGGATATGGATGGCCCGTACCTACAATGAGCAGGGGGCCTATCGTGAGGCTCAAAGGCTATTGACCATACTGGAGGAAGATGCTGAGTTTCCCTCGAATTTATTATTTGACAGGCATACCACCCAGGCAGATTTTTTCCTGAAACAATATCAATATGCCTCCTCCATTCCTTATTTGGAGCGTGCCCTGAACCTGGCCCGTAGTAAAAAATATAAAGCCCGGCTTAATTTTATCATCGCACAGTGTTATGAAGAGTTGGGTGAAACAACACAGGCATACAGGTATTATAAAAAAGTGGTAAAACTGAACCCAACCTATGAAATGGCCTTCAATGCCCGAATCAATCAGGCCGAATCATTCGACGTAACCGTGGAGAATGCCAGCGAAATAAGGAAGATCTTAAGAAAAATGCTCCGCGATGAAAAAAATACGGAATACCAGGATCAGATCTATTATGCCTATGGCCAGGTGTCTCTTAAAGAAGGTAAGGAAGCGGATGCCATCGATTATTTCAAGCGGTCTGCAGCGGTAAGTATCTCAAATAATAATCAAAAAGCGGTCTCCTATTTGTCCATTGCCGATTTGTATTTCAACAACGACCAATACCTGCCGGCCCAGGCCTATTATGACAGTGCCGTGCGCCTGATCAATAATGACTATCCTGATTATGATATGATTACCACCAAAAGCAGAAGCCTGACCCGACTGGTCGGTCATGTCACCACCGTGCAGAGGGAAGACAGCCTGCAAATAGTGGCTGCCATGAATCCGGAGCAGCAACAGGCACTGATTAACGACTTGATACAACAAGCCAGGGAAGAAGAACGACAACGTGAGGAGAATCAAAACCTGGCCTCATATAATCCGTCATCATATTATGAAACGGAACGCCAGATCCGCCAGGAATTGAGCCGGTCGGGCAATTGGTATTTCTATAACCAGGCCGTTCTGGGTTTTGGTCGCACTGAGTTTAAACAACGCTGGGGAGACCGTCCCCTGGAGGATAATTGGCGACGACAGAATAAATCTGTGTCGGAAATGAACCTGAACCAGATCAGGGATGGGGAGCAAGGATTCACTCCAGGAGATAGTGCCTCTGCGGAAATCGATGCGTTTAGCCCGGCTTTTTATTTAAAAAACTTGCCGGTTAATGATTCCCTGATGGCCATTTCGAATGAAAAAATAGAAGAAGCGTTATTCAATATGGGGGTGGTCTATGCAGAGGAACTTCAAGATTATGAAAAAGCAATTGAGGCCTTTGAATCATTGATCTCCCGGTTCCCGGAAACCAGACACCTGTTATCCGCTTACCGCTTTTTATATGATCTGTATAGCACATCAGGGAATACAACCCTGGCTGATAAATATAAAGACCGGATTATCAATGCCTTCCCCGAAAGTGAATTTGCCCAGATCCTGAGTGACCCGGATTATGTTCGAAAAAGAAACCAGGAAGAACAAGAGATTTACAGGATATATGAATCGACCTACCAGCGGTTTTTAGCACGGCAATATTCACAAACCATCAATGATTGTGACAGCGCCATCAACCAATATAAAGACCATGAATTAATTCCGAAGTTCAGACTACTGAGAGCCTATGCCATAGCTGAAAGCACCAATAATATAAGGGAATATAAAGCAGCACTGGAAGAGGTCATTGAAAATGCACCGGACGGTGTCGAAAAACAACGTGCCTCTGAACTGATTGCTTATTATCGTGAAGAGATCCCCGAGATCAGGATTGAGGATGAACAGAAAGAAAGCCTTGAAATTTATGTGGAGAGTATGGCACAACCCCATATCGTGATCATCGTTTCAGCTAATCAAGGTATGGACTTTAATCAGTTGATATTTAACATTATCAATTTTAACCTGGATATATACCCTCAAAGTGAGTTCTCGACAAGCCAGAAAGATTGGGACGAACAAAACACCATCACCATGGTGACCGGTACCGGAGATGGCCTGGCGGCCCTCCGTTACATGGAGCAGATGTTACAAAATGAGGGCGTCCAAGAGGAACTTTCAAAAAACACCTCCACTGCATTTGTAATTTCCACATCCAATTTTGAAACCTTAAATGAGCATAAATCCATCTCCGTGTACCTTAAATTCTATGAAAAGTATTACATTAATCAGGAGGTGCCTGAATAATAAGTCTGTATGACATGATGAAATCAGCCCGCATTTTATGGACCGATGATGAGATCGATGTTTTACGCTCGCATATTATCTTCCTGGAGGAACGGGGCTATGACATACTTACTGCCAGCAATGCGGATGATGCTTTGAACATTGTTAAAACAGAACCACTGGACCTGATCTTCCTGGATGAACATATGCCCGGCAAATCAGGACTGGATATACTCCCACTCATTAAATCCATTTCCCCTGGTGTTCCGGTCATCATGATCACAAAAAGCGAGGAGGAAAACATTATGGAGCTGGCCATCGGTTCGCAGATCGATGATTATCTGATCAAGCCGGTGAATCCAAAACAAATTCTTCTGACCATAAAAAAGTTCCTGGAGCAAAAGAAGCTGGTATCGGAAAAAACAGTTTCAAATTACCAATCCCAATTCGGTGAATTGAGTTCACTGATCAATAGGGCCGGAGCGATAGATGATTGGATTTCCATATACCGGAAATTGGTATTTTGGGAACTGGAAATTGAAAAAACAGAGATCGAAGGCTTGGATGAGGTTCTGAAAATGCAAAAGAATGAAGCCAACCAGGAGTTTGCCCGGTTTATTAAATCGCATTATTCTGACTGGATAAAAGAGCATAAACAGGCTCCTCTTATGTCGCCGGATATCATTCCGAAGGCGGTTATGCCACTGATTGAAAAAAAGGAACAGGTGTTCTTTCTGCTTATCGACAACCTGCGATACGATCAATGGCGGGTATTGTATCCTTTGATCCAGGATATTTATCGCATTGATACGGAATACCTTTACAGTAGTATTTTACCTACGGCAACTCAATATGCACGAAATGCCATATTTTCCGGTCTGATGCCCCGTGAAATTAATGACCGTTTCCCCCAATGGTGGGTTCATGACGATGATGATAAAACCAAAAACCAATTTGAGTCAGAATTGTTAAAGGAACATTTAAACAGGCTTGGGACACCGGTTGGTTTTCACTATGCAAAAATAAGTGACCCCGCCTCCGGTCAGAAATATGTGTCGCAATTGTCCAATTACCTCACTCATCCATTAAATATTCTGGTTTATAATTTCGTGGATATGTTGTCACATGCCCGTACAGAATCCGACATGATCCGTGAACTTGCCGGAGATGAAAAAGCGTATCGATCCATTACGATCAGTTGGTTCCGTCATTCCTCCTTAATCGATATAATCAAAGAGTTGGCGCGAAAAAACATCAAACTGGTCATTACCACCGACCATGGTACCACCCTGGTAAGAAATGCCATAAAAGTAATCGGTGATCGCTTTTCATCCACAAATATCCGTTATAAAACCGGTAGAAGTCTGGATTATAATCCCAGGGAAGTGTTTGAGATCGCTCACCCGGAAGACGTGGGACTGCCAAGATTGAACATCAGTTCAAAATATATTTTTGCCATGGGGGATGATTATATGGTGTATCCTAAGAATTACAACCAGTTCGTAAATTATTATAATGAGACATTTCAACATGGTGGAATTTCTCTGCAGGAGATGCTGATTCCATTGGTGACTCTAATTCCCAAGACATAATGTATATGGCTCCGGACCGACATGAATCCATGACGATTTCACTTACAGATATTTCACAGCTTAAAAAGGCATCGGAAAAATTCCTAAAACATTTTAAAGTACCGGGAATATTTGCATTTTATGGAGAGATGGGGGCTGGAAAAACAACTTTCATTAAAGCATTGTGTGAAACACTCCAGGTTGATGATGTCGTGACCAGTCCTACCTTTGCACTGATCAATGAATACCGGACGGCCAGTGGTGAAGTGATCTACCATTTCGATTTTTACCGGATCCATTCACTTCGTGAAGTATATGATTTCGGATATGAAGAATATTTTCAGAAAGAGGGGTATATCTTTATTGAATGGCCTGAATTGATTGAGGATTTGTTGCCTGACCATACCATTAAAATTGATATTCTGGTCGATGCAGACGGATCACGGATGATCAGCACCCGTTAAAACCAATTCAATTTATTTGAATTTGATGGGGAATTGTCGTATTTTACGTATCCCTCTGTTATATTCAACATATTAAATGTTCTAGGATGACGGATCCCCAGAAGAATTCGAGCCTGAAGTTTGGCAGAAGCCGCCTTTTGCCTCAGGAAGAAATGCTGGAAACAGCCAGAAAAAGTAAAACCTTTTCTATAGGTATTCCACGTGAATCAGGCGAACACGAAACCCGGGTGTGCCTGACCCCGGAGGCCGTTGAATTATTGGTAAACAATGGACATGATGTACGGATTGAGACCGGGGCCGGGAAAGATGCCAGTTACCTCGATAATGATTACAGTGAATGCGGAGGCCTTATTGTGGACCAGGCAAAAGAGATCTTTCAGAGTGATGTTATTCTTAAGGTGGCTTCCCTGACGGATGAGGAATTAACCATGCTCAAGGGCAACCAGGTGCTTATATCGTCACTGCATGTAGCCACCCAAAGAGAATCATATTTCAGAGATCTCATTAAGAAAAAAATTACCGGAATTGCATTTGAAAATATCAAGGATAAATACGACCGGTTTCCAGTCGTGCGGTCCATGAGTGAAATTGCCGGAATTACATCCTTGCTCCTGGCATCGGAGTATCTTAGCAATGTACATAATGGAAAAGGTGTATTATTGGGAGGGATCACCGGCATAACACCAACCGAGGTGGTGATACTGGGAGCCGGGACCGCAGGGGAATTTGCAGCCAGGGCGGCGCTCGGCCTGGGGGCCACAGTGAAAGTATTTGATAGTTCAGTGCATAAATTACGTCGTCTTCAAAATTATATCGGGCAGCGCCTGCATACATCGATCTTTCATCCCCAGGTCCTGGAAAAAGCATTAAAGTCAGCCGATGTGGTTATTGGAGCGGTGCACCTGGTGGATGAAGGGCCCCGGTATTACATAACAGAAGAGATGGTCCGCAAAATGAAAAAAGGATCTGTGATCGTCGATATAAGCATTGATCAGGGGGGATGTATTGAAACCTCGGATTGCCTGGACCATAAAAACCCGGTGGTGGTCAAACATGGCGTGATCCATTATGCTGTTTCTAATATACCGGCCCGTGTGGCCAGAACGGCCTCCATTGCACTCAGTAATGTGTTTGCCCCTATTTTGATGAATATTGGTGATTCGGGGGGTGTACAAAACCATTTACGTGAAGATGCCGGCCTTAGGAAAGGCATATATATCTACAATGGTATCCTGACCAATCGCTTTGTAGCGAAGAAATTTGGCATTTTATCAAAAGATATTGATCTGCTCCTGGCGGCATTTTAATTGTTACTCGCATAAACCGGAGGAAAAACAGACCGGGAATCGCACATTTTTTTTACTTTCGGACCGGAAAATGGTAACATGGATCATGGATTTAAAACCGTCCTGAATGTTCCACATATTGTATGGTATTGTAATCAGAACGTATTATTTTTTTATTCTCCTGGCCTCCACCTTTAGTGCCAAAGCCCGGCTGTGGATCCGGGGACGGAGGGAAACAGAACGCCGTCTGAAAGAAAACTGGGCCATACAAAAAAAAGTAGCCTGGTTTCACTGTGCTTCTTTGGGCGAATTTGAACAGGGACGACCGGTTATTGAAGCATTTAAAGATAAACGGCCGGATGCATATATTCTAATTACTTTTTTTTCACCTTCGGGATATGAAGTCCGGAAGAATTATGAGGGCGCGGATAGCATACTGTACCTGCCGCTTGACACAAAACGAAAAACGAAAAACTTTATTTCGGCCATTCAACCCCAGTGGGTCATATTTGTAAAGTATGAATTCTGGTATAACCTGCTTTCTGAATTGTACCGGCGTACCATTCCCACATACCTTATTTCCGCAAATTTCAGGACCTCCAACTGGTTCTTCAAATGGTACGGTCAACCCTTTCTCAAAATCATAGGCGGCTTTCATCACATTTTTGTGCAAAACAACCACTCCGCGAACCTGCTGTCAGAACATGGCATCCATAATGTAACGGTATCGGGCGATACCCGGTTCGACAGGGTCCAGCAGATTTCGCGAAGCCAGAAAAAGATCCCGGAAGTTGCATTATTTAAAGGGGACCATTATTTAGTGGTCGCCGGAAGCACCTGGAAAGAAGATGAGGAACTGCTTATCAAATATATTAATACAGATACAAAAGAATTGAAATGGATTATCGCCCCCCATGAGATACCTGAAACACATATTCGTCAAATAACCTCTGAACTTAAAGTACCGTATACCCGGTTTTCACAGTTTAAACGGAAATACGAACCCGATTCCAGGGTATTGATCATCGATAATATTGGTCTTTTGTCGTCACTCTATGGTTACGGAAATATGGCCTATGTTGGGGGTGGATTTAGTAAAGGTATTCACAACATTTTGGAGCCCGCAACGTTTGGTTTACCTGTCATTTTCGGACCCCGGTTCCAGAAGTTTCAGGAAGCGGTAGATCTCATAAAGGAGGGTGGGGCATTTCCCATTAACAGTTATGAAGAATTAATGAACATCCTTGATTCCTTTTTCCATAATCCGGAATCCATTTACGAGTGCGGAAAGCATTCAGAACGGTACGTAAAAAACAACCTTGGAGCCACAAAAATCATTGTTGATAACTTGTTAATTAGTTAACGGTACCGGGCTTAAAATTTTCCTAAATTTAATTCCCTTTTTCCAATGAACCTGTTGGCCTATGGGCATTGCAGCCATGCACCTTATGCAATCGTTTGCGGTGTTTCTTAACGTTAAATTAAAATGGATATAATCATTTTCTGATACGCTTAAATTTAATTTACCATGCATTTTTAACCTAACCTACCAAAAATTATGAAAGTGAAGATGAAAATTATGTTCGGGGCTGTCTTGCTCTTTATGACTTCAGTCCTGGTTTTCGGGCAGGGCACCACCACCTCCGGTATGAACGGGAAAATTACCGATACCGATGGCGGACCTCTGCCCGGAGCGACGGTCATTGCCGTGCACACACCAACCGGATCGCAATTTGGTGGTATCTCAGATGATGAAGGATACTTCCGTCTGCCCAACATGAATGTGGGTGGGCCATATACGATCACAATTTCCTTTATCGGCTTTGAATCGTATCAGCAGGAAGGTATTTACCTGACACTGGGTCAGACTTTCAGACTTAATGTGTCTCTGAATGAATCAACGGTTCAGCTGGCTGAAGTGGCTGTTGTTTCGACCAGCTCGCGGGCTTACGATCCTTTTGATGGAAACAAAACAGGTGCAGAAACCGTGGTCGGCAATGAGGAGATCAATGCCATGCCCTCTGTGGCCAGGGATATCACTGATTTTACGCGGTTGACACCCCAGGCATCCATTCTGGGAGACGGTATCATTTCCATTGCCGGTATCAATAACCGGTATAATGCCATTTCCATTGATGGTGCTGTGAATAATGACGTGTTTGGTTTGGCTGCGACGGGAACCAATGGCGGACAAACCGGCGGCACCCCCATCAGTATGGATGCCATCGAGCAATTCCAGGTCACGCTGGCACCTTATGATGTACGTCAATCGGGTTTTGCAGGTGCCAGTATCAATGCCGTCACACGCAGTGGATCGAACCGTGTGAATGGATCGGCATACTACCTTTTCCGGCACCAGGGGATAGCGGGCCGGCAACCCACAGATGAGGATATTCCCAAAGAAGACCGGTCACGCCTGGCCAACTTTTCTTCCTTTACCACAGGTGCGCGTGTCGGGGCCCCCATTATTAAAAACAAATTGTTCTTTTTCGCCAGCTGGGAGATGCAGCGTGATATCACGCCCCAGCCCTTCAATGGGCCATATGAGGGTGACAGTGGTACACAGGGCATTGAAGATGTGGCTACCCATTTGCAAGGATTCGGCTATGAACCGGGACCGTGGGAAAACAAAACACGGGAATTGAATTCTGATAAATTCCTGGTCCGGCTGGACTGGAACATCAGTGAGCACCACAAGCTCATGGCAAGACACTCCTATACCAACCTGGAAGCGCTCAGGGTGAATGCTTCCAGTGGCCGCTCAGTGAGTTTTGAGAATAATTCCGAATATTTCCCCAGTAAAACCAATTCCACAGCGGTTGAGTTGAAGAGTAATTACGATGGCTTTTCCAATGACCTCATCGTCGGATATACAGCAGTACGAGACGACCGGGATCCCCTTGGGCAAAATTTCCCGGCCTTGCAGATCCGGGATGGATCGGCCACCATTTATGCAGGTTCCGAACCATATTCCACGGCCAATGCATTGGACCAGGATATCTTGACACTGACCAACAATTTTTCAATCTACAAAGGAAAGCACACCATTACCATTGGAGGCAATATTGAGTATTCAAAAACATACAATTTGTTTATGAGAAAAAATTATGGCGAGTACCGGTATAACAGCATTGCAGACTTCCTGTCCACCACCGGTGCCGGTGATGGCAGTGGAGGTGAAGTACCGGCATATCAGTATGAACGTGGATATTCCTTGGTGGATGATCTGACCGGTGATGGTTCAAAAGCCGCTGCTGAATTCAGTATGATTCAATGGGGCGTCTATGCCCAGGATGAAATCCAAATCACAGAAGATATGAAACTGACTGCGGGTCTGCGGATCGATATGCCGATTTTTCTCAAGCAACCGGAAGAAGATGTGAATTTTAATGAAAATACCAAACCGGCCCTTGAAGCGGCGGGTTGGGATATGTTTGGTGCCCAGGCGGGCCAGATGCCAAAAGGGCAACTCCTCTTCTCACCACGCATTGGGTTTAACTGGGATATTACCGGTGATTCCAGGAACCAGTTGAGAGGTGGTATCGGGATCTTTACCAGCCGGTTACCCCTGGTGTGGCCGGGCGGATCCTATACGAACAACGGAATCACCATTGGTGGTGTGTACCATCGGAGTTCCTGGGGCACGGATATCTTTTTCCGGCCCGAATGGGACAATCAATATAAAAATGCCGATTTTGGTTATACCGATGCTCCCTGGGGAGGTCAAATGGACCTGTTTGCAAAGAACTTTAAGTTTCCCCAGATGTTCCGTGTGAATGCGGCCTTTGATCGGAAACTGCCTCTTGGAACCATTCTGACCGTGGAAGGAATGTTTACAAAAACCATTAACAATGTGTTGTATTATAATATGAATGTCAGTCCGAATTCCGAGTACCGGCTGACCGGAGCAGACAACCGCCCATATTATGATGCGTCTGCCATCGATGCGGATTATACCAGGGTGATCGTGGGGACCAATACCAATAAAGGCTACACCTATAATTTTACGGTACAATTACAGAAGCCATTCATGAATGGTTTCACTGCCAGCGTTGCCTATACATTTGGTAAAGCCATGGTGTTGAATGACGGAACGTCCTCACAGAATTCTTCCCAGTGGCGTTACATGGAGTCGGTCAATGGCCTGAACAATCTGGATCTGTCCGTTTCAGATTTTGATATGGGGCACCGGGTGGTTGGTTTTATCAGCTACAGGAAAGAATATTTCAATCATGCAGCCACCACGATCAGCCTGTATTATAATGGTCAATCGGGCCAGCCTTATTCCTATGTGTACTGGGATAGTTATGGCCAGCTGAACGGAACAGGTGAAGACAATAACAACCTGATCTATGTGCCTGCCAACCAGAGTGAGATCGTTTTTGCAGACCCCACCACAGCGAATGAACAATGGCTGGCGTTAGACGAGTTTATTGAAAACGATGCGTATTTAAGCAAGCGCCGCGGCCAGTATGCCGAGCGAAATGCAGCACGCTCTCCGTTTTCAAATGTGCTGGACCTGAGGATCGTTCAGGATCTGTTTGTGGACTTCGGACCGCGGAAACATACACTTCAGCTGACCTTTGATGTGTTCAACTTTACCAATTTGTTGAACTCAAAGTGGGGCCGGGTGTATTATGTTTCGTATAATGCCTATCAGCTCATCGATTTTGAAGGATTTGCGGCCGACGGAACCACTCCGACATTCAGTTTTGACCCGCCTGTTGGTAATGTATGGAGAATTGACGATTCCGGTATCAATAGTTCACGCTGGCAAGCCCAGTTCGGACTCCGATATATTTTCTAAAAACACTGGTTTTGAAATTCAAGAAAGGAGATCTGAGGATCTCCTTTCTTTTTGTTCTGTTCGATCATTAAAATTCATTTGAAGGAGGCATACTGGTTTGGGTGCCCGGAGAATCTGAACGGTAAAAAATTCTGAAAAAAGACTATTCTTATTAATTATAAATAAACATAAAATCATAAACAACAGACAAACAGCATATTACGAGGCCGAGTTAATAACTTAAGGGAAATGTTAATAAGTATGGAGCGAACGGCCTTGATCCGGATTTTTCCGTTTCCTAAATTGCAAACCGGACATAAATCCATCCCGAATTACATATAATTTTTAATGTCAATGCTTTAGAGATTTCAAGCATATGGAAGATTTTCTTGCGCAACAAAAAACCATCGATTTACAGCAATCCAAGATTAAAGAGGGTGAAGCAAAACCTCAGACCAAAAGTCCGAAATTAAAAGTGCATACTTTTGATGAGGCTTTTAAAGCGTCCATTAAATATTTTAACGGCGATGAACTCGCTGCCAAGGTTTGGGTGAATAAATACGCACTAAAGGACTCTTCCGGGAAGTTATATGAACTGACCCCTGACGATATGCACCGACGGTTGGCACGGGAAATCGCCAGAATTGAGAAAAAGTACCCGAATCCCCTGACAGAGGATACCATTTATGGACTCCTCAAAGGATTCCAATACATTGTGCCTCAGGGTGGTCCGATGACCGGTATAGGAAATGATTTTCAGATTGCCTCCCTGTCAAATTGTTTTGTTGTAGGTAATGACGGCGCTTCCGATTCCTACGGTGCCATCATGAAAATCGATCAGGAGCAGGTGCAGCTAATGAAGCGGAGAGGCGGTGTGGGCCATGACCTCTCGCACATTCGTCCGAAGGGGAGCCCGGTGTTGAATAGTGCCCTGACTTCTACGGGTGTGGTTCCATTCATGGAGCGGTATTCAAATTCCACGAGGGAAGTGGCCCAGGACGGTCGGAGAGGAGCGCTGATGTTAACCATTTCTGTCAAGCATCCCGATTCGGTGGCATTCATCGATGCTAAAATGGAATCTGGAAAAGTAACCGGTGCCAATGTATCTGTAAAGATCGATGATGAATTCATGCGCGCAGTGGTGGAAGATAAAAAGTATGTGCAGCAATTTCCGGTAAATTCGGATAATCCGGTATACAAGAAAAAAATTAAAGCCCGGAAGTTATGGGATAAAATTGTTCATAATGCCTGGAGGTCGGCAGAACCCGGTATCCTGTTCTGGGATACCGTCATACGCGAATCGGTTCCCGACTGTTATGCCGACCTGGGTTATGGGACGGTATCGACCAATCCATGCGGCGAAATTCCTCTTTGCCCCTACGATAGTTGCCGCCTGCTGGCCATCAACCTGTACGGATATGTTCAGAATCCCTTTACCAAAGATGCCAGATTTGATTTTGATTTATTCCGCGAACACGTTGGGCACGCACAGAGGATCATGGATGATATCATTGATCTGGAACTGGAAAAAGTAAATGCCATAATCGATAAGATAACGCGTGATCCGGAAGATGATGACATCAAACAGGTCGAACGACAGCTCTGGGAGAACATTAAAATTAAAGCCCAGGAAGGCCGCCGTACCGGTATCGGAATCACTGCAGAAGGTGATATGCTGGCTGCCCTGGGATTGCAGTACGGGAGTGATAACGCCATCGATTTTTCCATTGAAGTACATAAAACAGTGGCCCTTGAAGCCTACCGTTCCTCTGTGAAGCTGGCAGGCGAGCGAGGGGCATTTCCCGTCTTTGATATCGATCGTGAAAAAGAGAATCCGTTTATCAATCGACTGAAAAAGGCCGATCCCGAGTTATACTCAGAAATGGAAAAACAGGGACGCCGGAATATTGCACTGTTGACCATAGCACCCACCGGAACCACCAGCCTGATGACCCAAACCACTTCCGGTATCGAACCGGTATTCCTGCCGGTATATAAACGCAGACGAAAAGTCAATCCCAACGACACGGATGTATTGGTCAGTTTTGTTGATGAAATGGGAGATGCCTGGGAAGAATACAATGTTTTCCACCATAAATTCAAAACGTGGCTGGAAGTGAACGGGCATGATGTAGAGGAAGTGATTCACTATGATGAAGAGAAAGTCCAGGAACTGGTGAAACAATCGCCCTATTTCCAGGCCACTTCAAACGATGTGGACTGGGTGGCCAAAATCAAAATGCAGGGTGCGATACAAAAATGGGTCGATCACTCTATCAGTGTAACAGTCAACCTGCCCAAAGATGTTTCGGAAGACATGGTGGGACACCTGTATGTGACCGCCTGGGATACCGGATGTAAAGGGGCCACAGTGTATCGTGACGGATCCCGGACGGGTGTATTGGTACCATCCGATAAAAAAGAAATAACCGGAACACAACCCATTGAATTTAATTCTCCGAAACGACCAAAAGTTTTGGATGCCGAAGTGGTACGGTTTCAGAATAATAATGAAAAATGGATCGCTTTTGTAGGTATTTTGAACGGACGACCATACGAAATTTTCACTGGACTTATGGACGAAGATGTGCTGGCCATTCCCAAGTCCATTGTGAAAGGAAAAATTTTCAAGAACCGCGATGAATCAGGAAATACACGGTATGATTTCCAATATACCGATAAATACGGTTACAATAATACGGTGGGTGGATTATCTCATATGTTTCACAAAGAATTCTGGAATTATGCCAAACTCATATCCGGTGTGCTGCGGCACGGCATGCCTCTGAAAAATGTGGTGGACCTGGTATCCAAACTGCAGCTCGACAGTGAGAACATCAATTCCTGGAAAACCGGGGTGGAGCGGGCGCTGAAAAAATTCATTCCGGATGGCACCGAAGCCGGACCGGATAAGAAATGTTCACAATGCGGCTCCACCAGCCTGATATACCAGGAAGGTTGCCTGATTTGCACCTCCTGTGGTAACTCAAAGTGTGGATGAGTTTACGGGTGAGAACCTTTAAAATGTTAAATCCGGTCAGTGGCTGAAACCACATGACCGGATTTTTATTTGTACGTCAACCTGATCATTCCCGATTGTTGCCGGATCACAAACCGTAGCGTGCTATGATCTCTTGCTTCGATAATCCGAGAATCCCATGTTTCTTTCCTACCCTGATAAATGCCTCAAGCGCTTTGTCGAGATGGTGTATCTCATGTCCTGCCGAAATTTGGGTACGTATCCTGGCCTGTCCATTGGGTACTACCGGGAAGAAGAAACCAATGGCATATATGCCCTCGTTATACAGATCCCTCGAAACATCCTGCGATAGTTTGGCGTTGAACAACATGACCGGAACTATCGGACTGTCACCTTCTTTTAAGATAAAACCGGCTTCTGTAAGGCCTTTACGCCAGTAAATGGTATTTTTTTCAAGTTTGTCGCGTCGTTCCGTACTTCCGGAAAGAATATCCAGGACTTTTAAAACGCCCGATACCACCACCGGGGCAATGGTATTGGAAAACAGGTAAGGGCGGGCTTTCTGACGGCACATTTCCACCAGTTCCTTCCGGCCCGAAACACAACCACCGGAAGCACCACCCAGGGCTTTTCCAAACGTCGTGGTGATAATATCTATTTTTCCCAACACACCACAATGTTCATGGGTGCCCCGTCCGGTTTTGCCGATAAAACCACTGGCGTGAGAATCATCCACAAACAACATGGCATCATATTTTTCACAGAGCGCCACCATTTCATCCAATCTGGCCAGGTCACCATCCATCGAAAACACACCATCGGTGATCACCAGCTTTATGCGCTTGTCATCGTGCAACTGGAGTTTGCTTTCGAGATGTTCCATATTGGAATGTTTGAACGTGTCATGGTTGGCGCTGCACAACCGGATACCATCAATTATGGATGCATGCACCAGGCGATCCGAAATCATGACATCCTCATTGGATAGAACGGCCTCAAACACACCTGCATTGGCATCCATACAGGAGGGAAACAGGATGGTATCTTCAGTACCTAAAAATTCAGTGACCTTTTGTTCCAGTTCACGATGGATGTCCTGGGTGCCGCAAATGAACCGTACGGATGACATACCATAACCCCGCACATCCAGGCCTTCATGAGCTGCCTTTATCACGTCGGGATGGCTCGAAAGACCCAGATAGTTGTTGGCGCACATATTGATTACTTTCTGAAGCGAGGATCCCGTGGGGAATTCAACCTCAATATCAGCCGCCTGGGTGGAGTGAATAAAACGTTCTTCCTTAAAAATCCCTTTGCCCCGGATCTCTTCTAACTGATCGGTATAAAGTTGGCGCAAGGTGTTGTTGTAACTCATAATGGAATTTATTAAATATGATATTTGTTAAGTCTGGTTATTCGATCCAGAATTTGGACCGACCCGTTAGCCTTTGTGCGATGAATTTATTCTTTGATGTATTCCTGTACCAAAGCTACGATACTGTGAACAGTATCAAATGCTTCTGGCGTGGCTCTATCTTCCGGTATTTTAATGTTGAATTTCTTTTCAAGAAATACCAATAGTGATACCATTGAAAAGGAATCCACGTATCCTCCACTAATCAGAGGCGTATCGAAGGTAATCTCATCATCTTCGTCTTCCATATATTCCTCGATGACGTATTGCAAAACAATGTCTTTCAGATCTTCCATGGCATGTATTTTTTTGGTTTTTGGTAATATTATTTGAGCAGGATCATTCGTCATCTTCCAGTGTGGATGTATCCCCAATGTCTTCACCCCATTCTTTTGCGTGCAGGATCCGTCTCATGATCTTCCCGCTCCGTGTTTTGGGAAGCGAATCCACATATTCTATATCCTGTGGCATGGCCAGGGGTGACAGTTTCTTACGGATGAAATTCATAATGTTCAATTCCAGGTCATCCGTAACCTGGTAACCTGGTTTTAGCGTAATGAATGCTTTCACTACTTCCATATTCACCGGATCGGGTTTGGCTACAACGGCCGATTCACCGACCGCCTCATGTTCCAGCAGAGCCGATTCCACTTCAAACGGACTCACCAGGTGACCGCCCGTATTGATCACATCATCATCCCGACCTATGAACCAGTAATACCCATCGGGATCGATGGTTGACCGGTCCCCAGCCAGGTACCACCCATTCTTGATCTTTTCCTGGAACATCTCATCATTTTTCCAGTAGGTGCGCATCATGGCAGGCCAGCCCGGTTTAAAAGCAATCAGTCCGATCTTACCTGTGTTGCGTATCGGAACAAAGGTTTTTGGATCCAACAGTGTGGCTTCGATACCCGGGAAGGGCTTCCCCATGGATCCCGGTTTGATTTTCATCCCGGGATAATTTGAGATCATGATCGAACCGGTTTCTGTTTGCCAGTAGGTATCCAGGAAGGGTTTACCGAACACCTTTTCCGACCATAATACGGCCTCCGCATTGAGTGGTTCACCCACACTGGCCAGATGGCGGAGTGAGGACAGGTCATGTTTCTGCACCACTTCCTCACCGGCTTTCATTAACGACCGAATGGCTGTGGGCGCAGAATACCAAACTGTGATCTTGTATTTATCTATAAACCGATACCAGGCGTCAGCAGAGAAACCGGTATCAAGTACACACTGGGTCACACCATTACTCCAGGCCCCGATAATCCCGTACGATGTTCCCGTAACCCAACCCGGATCAGCTGTGCACCAGTATATATCATCTTCCTGCAGGTCCAGTATCCACCTTGCAGTGATGTATTGTGAAATGAGGGAATAATGCACATGTTTTACACCCTTGGGTTGCCCGGTCGTGCCGGATGTATAGTGCAGAACCGATGGGGATTCGGCTTTGGTTGGGGCAACCTCCAGGTGTTCCACCGGATCTGCAGTATCCAGGTCAAAAGCCACTTCCCGATCCTGCAATGGTTTTGAGCTCTGGTGGTCAACCAAAATAATATGCTCCAGGAAGGGCATTTTATCCAGGATCTTGCGAACTTTTGATACATGCTTACGCTGGGTGATGATGGTTTTGGTCTGTGCATTTTCTAGCCGCACCCATAACGATTCATCACCAAAAGCTGAGAATAAAGGTTGTACAATTGCACCGATTTTCAATACACCCAGGAATGATAAATACAACTCCGGGATCCGGTCCATGAAGAGGCATACCCGGTCTTCTTCCCGGATCCCAAGATCGCGTAAGAATTGCCCGATGGTATTGCTGGCCAGACGAATATCATTAAAGGTATAGTGTTTCTCTTTCCCGCCAAATCCTTCCCAGAATAAAGCCGTTTTACCGGCCTTCCCCATTTCACATATCCGGTCGGTGCAATACCATCCTATATTGATGATCTGGCCATCCTGGTAATCCAATTCTTTTTCTGCGATAGACCAATCAAAATGCTTCAGTCGTTCGTCATAGGATCCGATGTGCGTCATAAACCTGTTATTAAGATGAATGATGAAAATGCAGGATATGCTAATTTGGCAAATTTTCCAAATCAGCCAGAGAAAAACCACCTTTTATACAACATGTTTTCAAGGGGTAGGGAGAGCACACCATTGATCAAATAGGGACTGAAATTGACAATATAAAAATTAAACACATTCTCCACGTTCTACACAGGCATGCCCAACCTTCTTAAAGGAATCGATGGCATATCGGATGTGTTCTCTGCTGTGGGCCGCACTGATCTGAACACGAATGCGGGCTTTTCCCTTTGGAACCACCGGGTAATAAAACCCAATCACATAGATGCCTTCCTTCAGCAAGTCTTCTGCCAGCCGTTGCGATAACAACGCATCATTTTTGAGGTGTCCCAGCATGATCGGAACGATGGGATGGGTTCCCGGAACAATCTTAAATCCGGCTTCCTGGATACCGTCACGGAACATTTTCGTATTCTCGTCAAGGCGATCTCTCAGTTCGGTGGTTTCTGACAACATATTCAGTACTTCCAGTGTGGCTCCAGTAATGGCCGGTGAAAGGGAGTTGGAGAAAAGGTATGGGCGTGATCGCTGCCGAAGCATATCAATGACCTCCTTCTTTCCGGAAACACAACCACCGGAAGCACCACCCAGGGCCTTCCCGAAAGTGGTGGTAATGATATCCACTCGGCCCAGAGCATTGCAATGCTCATGGCTTCCACGACCATTTTTGCCCACAAATCCAGTGGCATGTGAATCATCCACCAGCACGAGGGCGTCATACTTTTCGGCAATATCACAGATTTTGTCTACCTGGGCGATGATACCGTCCATAGAAAATACCCCGTCGGTGACCACGAGCTTATACTTGGCATGGTCGCAATCCGCCTGTTTCAATTGTTCTTCGAGATCTTCCATATTGTTGTTCCGGTAACGATAGCGTTTGGCTTTGCACAAGCGCACCCCATCGATTATGGAAGCATGGTTCAACTCATCTGAGATGATGGCCGATTCGGAACCAAGCAGCGGTTCAAAAACGCCCCCGTTGGCATCAAATGCCGAGGAATACAATATCGTGTCTTCGGTACCCAAAAATTCAGCAAGTTTCTGTTCCAGTTCTTTATGGATATCCTGTGTGCCGCATATGAAACGTACCGACGACATACCAAATCCGTGCGAATCAAGCGCCTTTTTCGCTGCCTCAATCACCCTTGGGTGGGATGATAATCCCAGGTAATTATTGGCACAAAAGTTCAGTACTTTGAGTCCTTTTTTGGTTTCTATCTCCACATTCTGTGGTGTGGTGATGATTCGTTCTTCCTTATAAAAACCGGCATCCCTGATTTCCTGCAGTTCATGTTCCAGGTGTTCTTTAAATTTTCCGTACATGATACTTGGTTTAATTATATTTTAATATTAGCAAAAAAAATCAAGTGAAAACCTACCCGAAGATACCTCTAATAGGATATGATCTGTTTTTTGCCAGTCCGGTTTAAAATTCAAGTGGTTTTAATAGCCGGTTCGAGGTCATGAAATGATTTGTTTATTTTGTATTTCAGTGATCATTTCATCTGTCATTTTTTCCAGATTGTATTCGGTCCGGTATTTCCAATCGTTACGGGCCACCCCATCATCAATGCTGCAGGGCCATGACTCAGCAATGGCCTGGCGAAAATCTGGTTTGTAAGAGATTTCGAATTCAGGTATGTGTGATCGTATGGCATCTGCGATTTCACCGGGACTGAAACTGATGCCGCCTATATTGTAAGAGGAATGAATTGAAAGCTTGCTGGCCGGGGCTTCCATCAAATCGATGGTGCCCTGAATGGCATCTTTCATATACAGCATGGGAAGGGTGGCATCCTCCTTCAGGAAACATTCATACGATTTGTTTTTAATGGCGGCATAAAATATTTCAACAGCATAATCGGTTGTACCCCCACCCGGCTCCGTTTTATAGCTGATGAGGCCTGGATACCGGAGACTGCGGACATCCACACCGTAACGTTTGTAATAATACTCACACCAACGTTCACCGGCCAGTTTGCTGATGCCATACACCGTATTGGGTTCCATTACCGTTAGCTGGGGTGTATTCTCCGCCGGGGTTGACGGTCCGAATACGGCAATGGAACTGGGCCAGAATACTTTTTTGATCTCTTCCACTTCTTTGGTCAGATCCAGAATGTTCAGCAGACTATCCATATTGATCTTCCAGGCCTGGGAAGGGATCTTCTCGGCATTTCCTGAAAGAACGGCCGCCAGATGGTAAATCTGGGTGATTTTATGTCGGATAACAAAATGGATCAGGCTTTTATCATCCATAACATCCAGAACTTGAAAAGGACCACTTTCGAGTACATCAGGAGGGGGTTGTTTGATGTCGGTGGCAAATACACGATCGTTCCCGTGTTGCTGGCGCAAGGCCATGGTCAGTTCGGATCCAATCTGTCCCGATGCGCCAATAATGAGGATATTTTCCATAGTTTCTGAAGGGATTTTAGATAGGGTGAAAAAAGCAGAATTAAGACAGAAAAAAAATGATATTCTGCATGTATTATTTGATCACGGTAATAATACCCATGTGAACTCCATCTTTTTTTATCTTTGCTGCATATGATCCGAACCATTTACCGTTCAGGTCAGTGAAAAAATAACCCATAATGGCTGGAAAAAAAGTGCGTGTGCGTTTTGCACCAAGTCCTACCGGACCGCTTCATATTGGCGGCATGAGAACGGCTCTGTTCAATTACCTGTTTGCCCGAAAACACCAGGGTGATATGATCCTCCGTATCGAAGACACCGATCAGAAACGCTACGTTAAAGGGGCTGAAGAATACATTGTGGAAGCGCTGGATTGGTGTGGGATCGCACTGGATGAGGGACCCCGGCAGGGAGGCAAAGCCGGGCCTTACAGGCAGTCAGAACGAAAAGGCCTGTATCGGGAGTATGTTGATCAATTATTGAAAAGCGGGCATGCGTATCATGCATTTGATACACCTGAGGAACTGGAAAAACTCCGAAAAGATGATGAAGCTAAAAATAAGGTATTTACCTATGATGCCAGTATCCGGAAATCTCTTAATAATGCTCTGACACAATCCGCCGACGAAGTGGATCAGAAAATAAGAAATGGCATACCTTACGTGATACGGTTTATGATCCCGGAAAATGACCGACTGCGGTTCCACGATATCATACGGGGTGAGATGGAAGTACATACCGCTACTCTGGATGATAAGATCCTGTTTAAGTCGGATGGGATGCCGACTTACCACCTGGCCAACGTGGTGGATGACCATCTTATGGAGATATCGCATGTGATACGGGGTGAGGAATGGTTGCCCTCGTTGCCATTGCATATATTATTATACCAGGCATTTGGATGGAATACTCCGGCCTTTGCGCATATGCCGCTGACCTTGAAACCAGATGGAAAAGGAAAGTTGAGTAAACGGGATGGTGACCGCCTGGGATTCCCGGTGTTCCCACTGCAATGGACCAATCCGGATACCGGGGATGTGTCGAGTGGGTACCGTGAATCGGGGTATTTCCCGGAAGCCTTCGTCAATATTCTGGCCTTCCTGGGATGGAATCCCGGAACCATGCAGGAATTGTTCTCGATGGAAGAACTTATTGATGCTTTTTCATTGGATCGGGTGATCAAATCCGGTTCCCGTTTTGATCCCGATAAAGCCAAATGGTTTAATCAGCAATACCTGCGAAACAAGGATGATCATGAACTGGCCAAGCTCTATCAACCCATTCTAAGAACAAAGGGAATACGGACCCCGGATGGCTATGTGGCCAGGGTATGCGGCCTGGTGAAAGAACGGGCATCGTTTGTGTCTGAGCTGT
>Ga0209536_100000166_pt1 | contig 100034 bp, 81 predicted proteins | sample DeeMarSeWOR28_12_FD_187461 | JGI IMG/M metagenome (GOLD analysis project Ga0209536, IMG submission 187461) | Marine sediment microbial communities from White Oak River estuary, North Carolina - WOR-2-8_12 (SPAdes) (version 2) | ecosystem: Environmental > Aquatic > Marine > Intertidal zone >... | reverse complement strand
GCCGCTCATCCCGATCGAGATGCCGGACCAGTTCCCCGTCGACGCGATACGGTTCATTCTGAACGTCGAGGCCGCGGCGGCGTTCGACGAGCTGACGCGCTCGAACCGGGATGACCTTCTCGTTAGACAAATCGAGCGGGCGTGGCCCAACGTCTTCCGCCAATCACGGCTCATCCCGGCGGTGGAATACGTGCAGGCGAACCGCATGCGCACGATGCTCATGGGCGCGGTCGAGGCCGCCATGGACGGGGTCGACGTCTTCGTCACGCCGTCCTACGGTGGCAATGTCCTACTCACCACCAACCTCACCGGCCATCCGGCCGTGACCGTGCCGAACGGGTTCCGCGAGGACGGCACCCCGGTGAGCATCTCGTTCATCGGCAGGCTGTTCGGTGAGGCCGAGCTGCTCGCTGCTGCGAGAGCCTTCCAGGACGCGACCGGCTTCCACCTCGACCGTCCGCCCGCGTTCCTGCCGGCGGCGGCACCGCCGGCGTGAGCCGGCATCTCGCGGTGGGGCCGGACGCACACAGCGCGGGAGACGCGATGCACCGACGTGAGTTCGTCCAGGGAGCAATGGGCGTACTGGCCGCCGGCGCGCTGCGGTCGGGACGAGGGCAGGATGGCGACACCGTCCTCCGCGGCGGCACCGTGTTCGACGGGACCGGCGGACCGCCCCGCCAGGAGGACGTGCTCATCTCCCGTGACCGCGTGATCGAGATCGGCCGTAGTATCCAGCGACGGGGAGCGACGGAGATCGACTGCCGCGACATGGCGATAGCGCCCGGATTCATCGACATCCACTCGCACACCGATCTCGATCTGTTCATAGGGCCATTGGCCGAGAGCAAGATCCGCCAGGGCGTCACGACCGAGGTGACGGGCCAGGATGGTAGCTCCATCGGTCCGTGGCGTCCCGAAGAGGCGGCCTCGGTCCACGAGCGGTACCGCCGGGAGTACGGCGTGGATCTCGCATTCGAGGATCTCGCAGGGTTCTTCGCGGAACTCGAGCGCCGCGGCACGGCCGTGAACCTGGCGAGCATGGTGGGCCAGGGCACCGTGCGGGAATTCGTGATCGGCACCGAGGACCGGCCCGCAACCGATCCGGAGATCACGGAGATGCAGGCCCTGGTGCGCTCCGCCCTCGCCGCGGGCGCGTGCGGCCTGTCAAGCGGCCTCGAGTACGTGCCGGGCGGGTTTGCGTCACTCGACGAGCTGGTGGCCGTTGCGGCGCCTCTCGCGGGAACCGGGCTTCCGTACGCCACCCACATGCGCAACGAGGACGACCGACTGATCGGAGCGATCGAGGAAGCGCTGAGCGTGGGGCGGCTGGCCGGCGTGCCCGTCCAGATCTCGCATCTCAAAGCCCAGGGCGAGCGAAACTGGTGGAAGGCCGGGCCGGTCCTCGCGCTGCTCGAGCGCGCGCGCGACGACGGCATCGATGTCATGTACGATCGTTACCCCTACGTGGCGTACAGCACGGGCCTCACCGCGCTGTTCCCAGTCTGGGCACGGGACGGCGGCACGGCGGGACTGCTCACACGCCTCGACGATCCCTCAGTCGAAGCCGAGATCGAGCGGGCTGTGCGGGACAAGGTGTCCCGGCTCGGTAGCTGGGATGCGGTGCAGGTCACGAGCACCGGCGATCCCGCCCTGCGCTGGGCCGAGGGAAGGCGGCTGGGCACCCTGGCGAGCGAGCGTGGCCTCGAGCCGTATCAGCTTCTGGTGCTGCTCACCCGTGAGGATCGCGGCCGCGCCGGAATGGTCGGGTTCGGCATGAGCGAGGACAACACCGCTCGGTTCCTCGCACATCCGCTGGGGATGGTGTGCTCGGACGGATCGGCGCTCGCCACCGAGGGACCGCTTGGCCGCGGGACCCCGCACCCTCGCAGCTTCGGGACGTTTCCGCGCGTACTGGGGCATTACGCACGCGAGACGAACGCGATGCCGCTCGAAACGGCGATCCACAAGATGACGGGGCTACCGGCGTCGCGCATTCGGCTCGAGGGGCGCGGCCGATTGGCGGCGGGCTCGTTCGCGGACGTCGTCGTCTTCGATCCGGCAACGGTAGCCGACCGGGCCACGTTCGAGAACCCGCATCAGTACCCCGCAGGCATCCGGCACGTGATGCTGAACGGGCAGTGGGTCCTGCTTGACGGGGAGCGGACGGATGCGCTGCCGGGCAGAGTGCTCCGAGCGGAGGGACGCTGATGCGAGCACACGGCTCGACTGGTTCCCGCACGGGAGGCGGTCGCCGGAGCGCCGTCGGTCGACGCGCAGCACCACTCGCACTCGCGCTCGTCGTGAGCGGGCTCGCTGCCTGTCGGGCTCCCGACACCCCACCGCCACTGACGGTCATGAGCTTCAACATCCGGTACGGAACGGCCGACGACGGCGACGACAGTTGGCCGCACCGCCGGGATTTGGTGTGGGAGGTGGTAGAGCGGCACGCTCCCGACGTGCTCGCCGTCCAGGAGGCACTGCGTTTCCAGCTCGATGAGCTGCACACGGCGGTTCAGGGTTACGGCGAGGTGGGCGTGGGACGCGACGACGGCAAGGAGGCCGGCGAGTACGCCGCGATCCTCGTCCGCGACGAGCGGTTGGCGGTGCTCGAGAGCGGCACCTTCTGGCTCTCGGACACACCGGACGTTCCCGGCAGCACGTCGTGGGGCAACCGCATTCCCCGGATCTGCACGTGGGCCCGCCTGCAGGACCGCGTGTCGGGCCGGGTGTTCTCCGTGTACAACGTCCACCTCGATCACGAATCGCAACCCTCGCGGGAGGAGAGTGCTCGGGCCCTCGCCGCCCGCCTTGCCCAGCGGCCCGCGGGCGAGCCCGTGATCGTGCTCGGTGACTTCAACGCAGGTGAGGACAACCTCGCCCGTCGCCTCCTGGCTGCCGACGGATCGGTGGCCGCTGCCGACACCCTGCCGCGGCATCCGGCCCTCGTCGATACCTACGGCCTGCTCCGGACTGCCACGGGCGGTGAGGGTACGTTCAACGGTTTCATCGGGGACACGACCGGCGAGCGCATCGACGCAATCCTCGTGTCCGGCGACTGGATGATCCTCGGGGCAGCGATCGACCGCACGCGGCGCGTTGGGCGCTATCCATCGGATCACTTCCCCGTCACCGCCGTGCTCGCTATCGCGCCCTCGCGCTAGGAGTGCTAACTTCGCGCCATGCAGGAGCACCACCTGACGGTCCCCTGCACCGCCCGCTATCTCACGCTCGGCGCGGCCAGTCCGACCACCCGGGAGGTCTGGTTCGTGTGCCACGGGTACGGCCAGCTCGCCTCGCAGTTTCTCTCCGATTGCGCGATCCTCGACGACGGGATGCGGTACGTCGTCGCACCCGAGGGACTGTCGCGCTACTACACGAACCACGCGCGGCGCGAGGTCGGAGCGAGTTGGATGACGCGACACGACCGACTGGCAGCGATCGACGATTACGTCCGCTACCTGGACACGCTGCATGATCACGTGTTCTCGTCGATCCCTCGGGCCGGCACGACGCTCACGGTCCTCGGCTTCTCCCAGGGCGGAGCGACGGCTGCGCGATGGATCAGCCTCGGCAGGGCGGTCGCCGACCGCCTCGTGCTTTGGGGTGAGTTGCTGCCACCCGATCTCGACCTCGAGATGGCGTGGGGCAAGATCGAGGACGCTCGGCTCACGTTCGTCATCGGGAAGGACGACCGCTACGTCGATCGGGAACGGCTCAGTGTGCTGGAGGAGAAGCTGCTGGACCACGAGATCCCGTACGAGACCGTCGAGTATGGCGGCGGCCATTGGATCGACCGGGAGGTGCTGAAGACGCTCGCGACCTCGTGAGTCCCGGGGAGATCATCATGTCCATCCGCATTCGATCACGTCACCTGATCCCCGCCTTGCTCGCATGTGCTGTGCAGGCGATCCCGCACCCGGCTGCCCTCGCACAGGACCCCGACGCAACCGACAGACGCTTCCGCGAGGCTCGCGAGCAGATGGTCGCCCTCATCGAGGCGCGGGATGTGACCGACTCGGCCACCCTGGCCGCAATGCGCGCGGTGCCGCGGCACGAGTTCGTACCGGCCGATCTGCGCGACCGGGCGTATGCCGACCATCCGCTGCCGATCGGCTACGGGCAGACGATTTCCCAGCCCTATATCGTCGCCTTCATGACCGAGGTCCTCGACGTCGACCCCGGCATGAAGGTGCTGGAGGTGGGGACCGGCTCCGGATATCAGTCGGCCGTGCTGGCCGAGCTCGACGTGGACGTGCTCACGATCGAGATCTTCGAGGCGCTGGCAACGAGCGCTCGCGCACGGCTCCGCCGGCTGGCATACGACAACGTCACCGTGCGTCACGGAGACGGCCACCATGGCTGGGAAAACGAGGCACCGTTCGATCGGGTGATCGTCACCGCGGCAGCGGGCTACATCCCTCCCGCGCTCACCGAACAGCTGCGGCCCGGAGGACGCATGGTCATCCCGGTCGGAAGCGTGTACGGCGTGCAGAATCTGATTCTCGTTCTGAAGGACGAGGAGGGAGCGCTCAGGACCCAGGGGCTGCTGCCGGTCCGGTTCGTGCCGATGCTCGAGGGCCTGCGCTGAGCCGCGTGCCCCGGCGCCCACATCTCGTTGTCGCCTTGGTCTCGTGCGCGACGGTGGCGTTCGAGATCGTCCTGGTCCGCTGGTTCTCCGTCGCCACGTTCCACCACTTTGCGTTTCTCGCCATCGGTGTGGCAATGCTCGGGCTGGCGGCGGGGGGAACCATCGGCGTCGTGCGCGGGCCGCGCACCGATGCTGCCGCTCGGGCATGGCTCAACGCATCTGCGCTGGCGACGGGCCTCACGCTGCTCGTCGTGCCGCTGCTCCTTCCGCACATCCTCGTCGATCCGGCTCAGCTGCCGTGGGACCCCGCACAGTGGCTCCGACTGGCACTCCTCGACGTGCTCCTGGCGCTGCCGTTCACTGCAGGAGCTCTGGTTGTGCTCTCCGGGCTGGAACTGGAGCGGGACCGTCCCGGTACGCTCTACGGCGTGAGCTTTCTGGGCTCCGCAGCCGGGGCCGTGGCTGCACTTGCGGTGTTGTTCCTGTTCCCGCCTCAGCGCGCGATCGCCGTGCCCGCGGTCCTGGCAGCAGCTGCCGCCGTCGGCACGCCGTTCGCGCGCCGGGCCTTCCGGCTCGCTGCGGCGCTCCTGGTCACGAGCGCCATCGCCGTGCAGGCAACGCCCTGGCTGCGGCCGTCCCCCTCGCCCTACAAGGCCCTGCCGCAGGTTCAGGCGTTTCCGAACGCCCGCTCGGTCGCCGAGCGACACGGACCGACCGGCGTGGTGACGGCGGTCGCAGCACCTGCCTTTCGCTTCGCCCCAGGTCTCTCTCTCGGATACGGCGGCCAGGTCCCAGCACAGATCGGCCTGTTCGTTGACGGGGGAGTGGCGGGCGCCGTCCCCGAGCCTGGCGATCGGGAGGCAGTGGCCGAGTTGCTCGACTGGTTACCGGGCGCCGCGCCATACACCATCCGCCGCGGGGCGACCCTCGTGATCGACGCGGGAGGTCGGCTCGAGGTGGACAACGCGCTCGCGCACGGTGCCACGTCCGTCACCGTGGTGGAGCCCGTGCGGGACCTCGCGATCCTCGCCGCACGGCCGTCACCTACCACCGTGGACGTTCGTTGGGTCACGGCCGAGCCCCGTGCGGTGCTGGCCGGCTCGCACGGGCAGTTCGACGTGATCGTGGTGGGACCGTCAGGCGGGTTGGGCGGAGAGGCCGCCGGCCTGCACGCCCTGGACGCCGACTTTCTGCACACCGTCGACGGCTATGCTGCATGTCTCGCGGCGCTGGCGCCTGGCGGAGTGCTGGCGGTCACGCGCTGGCTGTCGGTACCGGCGCGGGGGAGCGTTCGCGCCATCCTCACCGCGGCTGCGGCACTCGAGCAGCGCGGGTGGGCCACTCCCGATGGGCGGCTTCTCGGCATCCGCAGCTGGGGTACCCTCACCCTGTTGATCAAGCCGGACGGATTCGATGAGGCTGCGCTCGCCCGCCTCGAGACGTGGGCGCACACCCGCTTGTTCGACGTCGAGCACCCGGGTGCGCGTACCGCCACTGCCGAGCCGTTTCATCAATCCTCGGACTCCGGCCTGCCGGAGGCGTGGCGTGCGGTCGCGGCAGGGACGCCGGAGACCGAGCGGTTCGTCGCGCACTATCCGTTCGATGTGGTACCGGCGACCGATGCTAGACCCTACCCGCAGCACTTCCTGTCAACCGGCGCGCTCACGAGGCTGCTGGAATCCGGCACTGGTGAATGGCTCCCATTCGCCGAATGGGGCTACCTCACCGCCCTCGCAACGCTGGTGGTGAGCACACTCGTCGGGTCCGTGCTGCTGCTCGGTCCGGCTGCGCTCCCCCGCCACGTGCGCCGCCGTCCCCCGGCACGCACCGTCGGCTACTTCGCGGCGATCGGCCTTGGGTTCATGCTGGTCGAGATCGCGGGGATCCAGGTCCTTGGCCTCCTGCTCGGGCATCCGGTGTACGCGGTCACGACCGTCCTCGGTGCCCTCCTCGTGGGCTCGGGCTGCGGCAGCGCGTTCACCGATCGACTGCGGGACGGGAGGGCTGCTACCCTGCCGGTACTGGCAGTTGCCGCTCTGGCGGCGCTGCTCGCCGCGGGCCTCCTTCCTGCGACACATGCGCTCCTTCCGGAGGGTGCGCCACTCCGATGGGCTGTGGCCGTCACGAGCGTCATTGGAATCGGCTTCCTCATGGGACAGCCTTTCCCCGTCGGCCTGGTGACGCTTACCCGACGAGAGCGTGCACGGGTGGCCTGGGCGTGGGCGGCAAACGGCGTTGCATCGGTCGTTGCGGCCCCACTGGCATCGATCGTGGGAATCGAATGGGGAACGCAGGCCCTCTTGGCCGGCGGCGCCGGTTGCTACCTCCTGGCCGGGACACTCCTGGCAACGCGGCCGGCGGCGGACAGGACGCTCAGAAGCGCAGCAGGCTCGCCCCCCACGTGAATCCCGACCCGAACGCCGCGAGGCACACCACGCTGCCGCGCTTCACCAGTCCGTCGCGCACCGCCTCGCTGAGCGCGATGGGGATGCTCGCCGCGGTCGTGTTACCGTACTTCGCGATGTTGCTGTACACCCGCTCGGGTGGCAGCCGGAGGCGCTTGCGTACGGCTTCCGTGATCCGCTCGTTCGCTTGGTGCGGGATGACGAGGTCGACGTCCGCCGGCGTCATGCCCTCCGCGTCCAGCACCTCGACGATCACCTCGGGAAACCGCGTCACCGCGTTCCGGAACACCTCGCGCCCGTTCATGTGCGGTGCCGTAAGCCCCTCGTCGATCATGCTGCTCGTGAGCCAAGGGCTGTTGGTCGCGCCGGGGCACGGGATGGTCAACTCGTTTGCGAACCGGCCGTCGGCGTGCAGGCGGTGCTGCAAGAGCGCACTCCCGCCGTTCCCGTCGGCTGCTTCGAGGCACACCGCTCCGGCCCCGTCACCGAACAGGACGGCGGTGTCGCGGCCCGCGGTACTCATGCGCAGCCCCACGGAGTGGACTTCCGCACCGACGAGAAGCACGCGGTCGTGCATGCCGGTGCGGATGAGCGCATCGGCGACGGACAGCCCGTACACGAAGCCCGTGCACTGATTGCGCACATCCAGTGCCCCGATCGAGTCGATCCCGAGCTGCGCCTGCACGAGCACCCCGTTGCCCGGGAAGTAGAGATCGGGGGAGAGGGTAGCGAACACGATGAAGTCGAGGTCCGCGGCCTGCCACCCTGCGTCCGCGAGCGCCGCCCGGGCGGCCTCGAGGCCAAGCTGCGCCGACCCGGTGCCGGGCTCGACGAACCGGCGTTCCCGAATTCCCGTGCGCTCCTGGATCCACTCGTCCGAGGTGTCCATGAGCTGCTCGAGGTCGTGATTCGTGACGACCCGTTCGGGCACGTAGTGCCCGACACCGGCGATCCGTGTCTGACGCATGTCCCCACCCCAACCGAATGGTTGCCCTCATTCCTACTGCTCCGGTCCGGTTCGGTCAATCACCGAGCCGCTCCGGCAGCCAGTGGCCTCCCCTCGAGTCCCGTGCTATTGTTGCGGAGAAGCCGCGTTCGGGGGTGTCCCATGTTGGTGCTCGAGGGAGTCGAAGTCGATACGCACGGCGTGAGCGATCAAGGCCGGGTACGGCGCACCAACGAGGATCAGTTCCTGATCGCGGCACTGCACAAGGTCGTCGAGATTCACGGCACGAGCATACCCGCGGCGTACCAGCACCGGTTCGGTAGCCGGGCGCGAGCCCTCCTCCTGCTGGTGGCGGACGGCGTCGGTGGGCGTCCGGGCGGAGACGAAGCCAGCTCGCTCACGCTCGACGCCATCGTGAGCTACGTGACCACGTCGATGCGCTGTTTTTACAAGCTCGACGAGCAGATCCCTTCCGATCTGCTCGAGGAGCTGGCGCAGGTCGTCCGCGAGAGCCACGACCGGCTCCGCTCGCACGCGATGGAGGCACCGGACCGCGAGGGCATGGCGACGACGTTGACGATGGCGCACGTCCTGTGGCCGCGGACGTACGTCGTGCAGATCGGGGACAGTCGCTGCTATCACCTGCGCGACGGGCGGCTGCTGCAGGTCACCAAGGATCAGACGGTCGTGCAAGACCTCGTCGATCGCGGCGCATTGCAGCCGGATGAGGCCGCCAGGTCACCTTTCTCCAGCATGCTACTGCAGGCCATCGGGGGCGACTCGGATGTCCAGCCCGTCATCTCCCGCGTGGACATGCAATCGGGCGACTCGATCCTCCTCTGCACCGACGGGCTCACCAAGCATGTGCCCGACGCCGAGTTGGAGCAGATCCTGCTCGCCGCATCCGGTGCGGAGGATGCATCCCACGCACTGCGCGACACTGCGCTGGAGCGCGGTGGCACCGACAACGTGACGGTGATCGTCAGCCGGTTCCGCTAGCGGTCTCCCCCGCCGGCGTCCCTGAGTTGCCGCAGCAACTCGCCGACCTGCCGCATCTCCTCCCCATAGCGGGCCCAATCCCCCGATCGCTGTGCCTCGATTGCACGCTCGTAGGCGCGGCTCGCCCGGTCGATCAGGTCGGAGAACGAGACGCCGACAGCGGGAGTGCCTTCGGCCGCCGCCGCGAGCGCAGCCGCCTCGCGCTCCGCGAGTGGCCGATCGGTGCCGGTCGCGCCCCCAAACAGCACGGCCAGTGCCTCTTCGAGCGTCTCCTCCATCACGACCTGGTTCTCGTAAGCCACGATCACACGCTTCAGCTCCGGGATGCGCCCGCCCTCCGCGCGCAGGTACAACGCCTGGACGAAGATGAGCGACTCCTCGATGGGTATCACCAGGAGGTTACCCCGGATGACCTGCGAGCCCCGCTGATCCCACAGGGAGATCTGGCGTGAGATCTCGGTGTCCTGGTTGATACGGTTCACCACCTGCGTGGGACCGAACACCAGCCGCTGCCGCGGGAATCGGTAGACGACCAGCTCACCGAGCCGGTCGCCGTCGTTCCGCGCGACCATCCACGCCGACAGGTTGTCCTTGCCGCGCGGCGTGAAGGGGGTCATGACGATGAACTCCTCGCGGCTCTCGCCGGGGAGCTTCATGATGATGTGTCGCAGGAACGGATCCCGACCGGACTCTCCCCCAGTGACCACCGGGATCTGCCACTCATCCTCCCGGTGATAGAAAACCTCGGGCTCGCTCATGTGATACGTCGCGTACAACATCGTCTGGACGCGGAACAGATCCTCCGGGTACCGCAAGTGGGATCGCAGGTTCGCGGACAGATCGTCCAGCGGTCGGAAGATCCCGGGGAAGATGCTCGCATACGTCTCGATCAGCGGATCGTTTGGATCCGCGATGTATGCCTCGATGGTCCCGTCGTACGCGTCGAGGACGACCTTCACGCTGTTCCGCATGTAGTTCATGCCGTTCGACAGCCGCGCGGCATAGGGATACCGGTCGGTCGCCGTGTAGGCGTCCAGGATCCACACCAGATGTCCGTTCTCGCCGATCACCATGTACGGATCGCCGTCCCAATAGAGGAACGGCAGGGCTTTGCGGACGCGCTCCTGGATGCGCCGGTGGTACATGACCCGGGACTCGCCGGTGATGTCTTCCGACAGCAGGATCTTCATGGAACCGAATCGGGTGGCGTACACGATCCGCCGCAGCAGGGACGAGACGGGCACGCCTCCGGCGCCACCATACGTGGTGAACACGTTCCCTTCGCCCGACGGATAGTCGAATTCCTCCTGCCGGGTCTTCACGAAGACCCACTCGTTCGACAGCTCCCCGTAGTAGATGCCAGGCCGCGAGACGTCGAGCGACACATCCGACACCGGGGGCAGGTCGCGGATGAACAGGACGGGTAGCCCCTCCTGTGTGACCTGGTTCACCGGCCCGAGCGTGAGGCCCATGCCGTGGGTGAAGGTCAGGTGCTCGTTGATGAACGAGCGGGTCGGCAGAGATGCAGAGTTCAGCTCCCGCGGTGAGAGGAGCACCTGGCGATACTCACCATCGATCCAGTAGCGGTCGTCGTCCACCGAGACGAAGTCGTAATACGTCCGGATTTCCTGGAGCTGCCCGAAGGTCTGGAGCAGCGGCTCGCGATCCCACAGGCGCACGTTGCGGATCGTGGGGGCGTTGGCCTGAATGTCCTGGAGCGTGAGGCGGGACTCACCACTCAGGTCGCGCACCTGCACGTCCGCGAGCCCCCATGCCTCGCGCGTCGCGGTGATGTGCCGTTCGAGCTGCGCTCGCTCCCGGTTCAGCTCATTCGGTACGACCACGAACCGCTGCACCGCGGAGGTCGCCATGGCGCCGAGCAGCGCAGCACCCATGTAGAGCACGACGGCGATCACCGTGTGACGGACGAGCTGTCGTTGCGCACCCCCCCACAGCACCAGGCCCATGCCGACGAGCGCCGCGATCCCGGTCGCGCGCAGCGCGGGCAGCTTGACGGCGAGATCGCTGTAGCTTGCGCCGAGGAAGGGTCCCGTCGTCGCGTACATGATGGACGGGACCTCCACGACGAACACCCGCAGCGCGAGCGTGAGCAGCAGGAAGGCCACCAGCCCGGCGAGGTGCCACTGCGCACTCGGCTCGACGGTCACGCGGCGGCGCAGCAGGATCACGTCCCGCCGCAGCAGGTACACCGGAACCGTCAACACCAGTGCCACGATGGCAAGCGTCGTCAGCAGGCTGATTCCCGTCGCGAACGCGGGAACCGCAAAGACATAGTGGCCGATGTCCCGCCCGAAGACCGGATCCACCGTCCCGAAGGCAGACCGTTCCAGGTACCGCAACACGGTCAACCACGCGCCGGACGAGGCCGTCCCGATCATCAGCGCGAAGACCGCCGCCACGGGATACGTCAGGAGCCGCAGGATGCGGTTGATGTTGATGGAGGGCTGCGATCCACGCAGCGGGACGATCAGCGGATCGGGCACGACACCGCGGAGGGCGATGCGCATGTTCGCGAACAGGAAGGCGAACGCGAGCACCGTCACGGCTCCGCCGAGTGCCAGTTTCGTGAGCAACTGCTTGACGAAGATCGGCTCGAGCTGAAGCGCCTGGAACCAGTACCAGTCCGCCAGGAAGGAGGTGAGCGCGGGGATCCCCCCCACCAGGAGGAGGAGCACCACGATTGCGAGGATCAGGAGGATGGCTCGTCGCATGATCTCAACCTGTCTCCGACCCGCCGCCGTTCCGCCGCGCGCCGGTCATGTTCAAAAGGCAAACCCGATCGCCGCGTAGACGCCGAGTTTCTCCTCGCTCTGCGCGAGGGCCAGGCTCAGGGTGTTCGGCCGCCCCAGGAAGGCAAGCCAGATGCCGCCTCCGGCGGCCCAATGCCACGTGGACGACGTCTCTTCCTCGAGATAGACCCGACCGACGTCCCCGAGTCCGAAGATACCAAACCGGGCCGGGAGGAGCAGGAACGCCCTGACGAGCTGGAGTCTGAGCTCCGCATTGCCCCAGAGCGCGGCATCACCGCCGTATCGATTCTGGCGACCGAGGCGGACGGAGCGTTGATCGCCGATGAAGGCCGCTTCCTGGAAGGGGTACGCTCCCCAGACCTTCTTGCCCCCCACGCGAAGGGCCAGCGTCGGCTGGAGCGGTACCCCCGACGCCGTGAGGTACGCTGCGGCGTGACCGTGGACCTCACCGAACGTGCTCTCGACGTCCCAGACGCTCGGGAAGACGCGCCCACCGACCGCCAGGTGGACTCCTCGTGTCGCAGCAGCTGCCGCGTCGCGCGTGTCCAGTTCCAGCTCTCCCTGGACCCCGATCTGACCGAATCCGTCTTCACCGTACAGCACGGTGTCCTGGAGGATGCGGCCGTCCTGCTCGCGCGTGCGGCGGTAGGTGAACGTTGGTCCCAGGGTGAGATCGGCCGGGCCCACAGGAACCGATACCGCCGGATCGACGACGATCAGCTGTTGCCGCACGCGGTAGTAGTCATCGTCCTGCGTCAGCTCGACGTCGTTGCCGAGCCCGTTGAACCTCAGGACTTCGATGCCCGACAGCCGGATGTCGAACAGGCCTCGGACCCGGGAGTTGCGCCGGTAGACCTCGGCCGAGAAATCGACCCGGCCGGTCAGCGCTCCGGTCGAGAAGCCGCCGCGGAACAGCACCTTCGAGGCATAGGGGAGCTTGCGGAACCCGTAGTGGGTGACGACGGCACCCCCACCGAGGAACAGGTCGACGTCGGGGCCGAATCCTGCCCACAGGACCGGCATCCACTCGTGCCCCCAGTCTCGGGGCGGCAGCGAGGTGGGACGACGCTTCGGTGGTAACACGAAGCGACGGGTATCGACGCTGACGCGGCCGGCCGTGCTCGGCGCATCGGTCGTGTAGAGGTGCACGCCGCCGCCGGCACTCGTGTTCTCGACCTCGTCGGCTCCGGCGCCGACGATGTGCAGGGGAATCCCCCCCGACGGACCACGCACGACCACGCGGTCAGAGCCTCCGTAGAGGAAGATCCGCAGCTCTTCCGTTTCGCTCTCCAGGAAGCGCCGCTGCCAGTAGGGATCGACAGCACCCACAGCCCGTACCGACACGTCGCTCGAACCATCCGGACGGCGGTCGACGATGAACGCCTCGTCTCCGTCGGTCGCGTGCACTTCGACTTCGCCGGCGAGCAGTTCGTAGTAGTCTCGGGCTCTCGCGGGGAGTTGGTCCCGCCGGGCCTTGAGTGCTGCCGTCAGCCGCGCCCCGTCGAGCGCATAGTACGCGGTCGGCAGGCGCCGCACGGCCGCGTCCAGCACCGGGTCGGGCAAGCTCTCGACGAACGCGGTGACGACGGAGTCCCACACCGCCCACTCCAGTTCGACGAGGAAGCGTCGGTCGAGATCGCGTCCGTGCCATGCGAACGCGCTCGCTTTCGGCAACCGATCGTCGAAATCGAACAGGAAGGGAGCGTACTGTCGGGCAAGGCTGAGCATGAGCCCGTCGAACTTCGCAAAGGCCTGGTCGCGGTCTTCGGGTAGCACCGTCCACGTGACGGCGCTGCCGGTGTCGTCCGGATGGCGCAGGAAGTTCCACTGACCGCGGTGCCGGTCCCAGTCCCCGATGAAGTAGTCGAACAGCCGTGCGGTGAGCAACGCGGGGAGGTCGACCTGATTGGACGCGTCGCGCGTCACCCGGTCGAACAGTTCGTCGGCATCGATGATCTCGGCCGCACCATCGAACGGCGGAGCATCGGGCTCGATCGTCGCACGTCGCTCGATGTAGCCGACCAGTCCGCCAAAGCGTTCCCGGTGCTCGCCGAGGCGGGGGTCGTCCGGCATGACCACGAGGCGGGGATCCGTCCGCAGGACGCCCACCGCCTCGAGCAGCGCGGGCACGACGGACAGCCCGCCCGGATGCTGCGAGCTGACCTGGTCCTGGACGAGATTCTCGACCCACGTGTCCTCCAACTCCTCCGGGAGCAGCCCTTCCGGGATCTTGTCGACCCCGCGAAAGCCGTACATGTAGCCGTCAGCCCCTCTGAGCCAGAGCGACGGGGTCTGGTTCCCGCCCCCGGCTGAGAACGGCGTCAGTCCGCCGCCCTCGCGGGCGAGATCGAGCACCTCGACGGTAATCGGTGCGGTCCAGAGATCGCGGTAATAGCTGCCGAACAACCAGCGGTGGAACCCACCTGCCGCATAGCGCTCGCTGATCACCACCTCGGTCGAGTCCGACGCGGCCGGCTCCTGCGCCGGCGCAGCCGTCGACGCCAGGACACTCACGACGCAGAGACACCCCACCCGTGCGAGCCAACCGCCTGCGAGACGAGATGCTGTGGACATGATCATCCCTCCGCATCCGAAAGGAGCCACATCGAGAATGCCTCTCCTACGATGCCCTTACCTTCGACGACCATCACCCCGAGCCGGATCCGACCGTCCGACAGGACATCGAGACGCATGTACCCGCTCGCCGCCCGTGCGAACCGCGACTCGTCTAGGTACACCGTGCGGGTCGTGTGATCGAAGTACCCGGCACCGCTCACCAGCACGTGCCCGAACGTCGAATCGCGCACGACCTGCAGATTGTGCTCGTGCCCGGCGGCATAGAAGACGACGGGCTCGTCGGCGAAGGCCGAGCGCAGCGAGTCCACCAGTTCGCGGTACTTCCGCCCGGGGAGATCCTGGTTCGAGATCCCCGATGCTCGGGCAATCGGATAGGCCGAGCCGATGATCGGCAGCGGGACCCAGAGCCAGGACTTGAACGCACGCAGCGGAAACAGGTGATCGAGCACCGAGAACTGCCCTCCGTGGACACCGCCCGACACCACTGGATGGTGGCCGACGACACCGACCCAGCCGGTGTCGCTCGCTACGAGCTGCCGTATGCGCGCCGTCACTTCCCCGGGAGCATCGGCCGTGCACCCGGATTCGGGATCGGTCGGCTTTGCATGCGGGTGCAGCCACCACTGCGTGTCCAGCACGACGAGCCTGAGCCCGGCAGTCACCGGCACGAGCTCTGGACCCGGACAGCCATCAGGCGGCAGCACCACGACGTTCGGAACGCCGGCGGCGGCGACGAGTGCCTGCTGCCTCAGGATCCGCTCCCATCCATCGGTCGCCGAACTACCCCAGTCGTGGTTCCCGGGCACGAAGATGGCCCGGCTCCGCGTGCCGCGGACCACGTCCACTTGCGCCAGCAGTCGCCGCTCCGCTTCGGCTCGACCAGGATCATCGTCTTCGGGGATCCCGACGGGATAGACATTGTCTCCCAGGAACACGACGGTCGCAGGTGAAGCGCGGGAATGCAGTTCAGCGGACAGGGCCTCGAGTACGGGATCGCCGGGCTTCGGAGCGCCGGCATCACCGATCAGGTAGACACTTGCCCGGACCGAGGCGCTGTCCGGCTCGGGAACAGCCGGTGTCACGATCTTCGGCCCCGACGGACAGGCGGTCAGCGTCAGGAGAGACGCGGTCAGGTACCGCAGCGACCCCCTCATGAGTCGTGCGCCGCCGGTGCGGTGGCGAACGCCGTGGAGAAGTCTTGGCCGGACGGGTGCTGGAAGACCCGCAGCCCGAACTCGGGCGCGATCGCGAGCAGATGGTCGAAGATGTCGGCCTGAATGCCTTCGTAACGGGTCCAGTCGGTGTCGTTCGAAAAGGCATAGACCTCGAGCGGCAGGCCGTCGGGCGTCGGCGGCAGCTGCCGCACCATCAGCGTCATCCCGCGGTGGACCTTTGGATGATGGCGCAGATAGTTGGCGGCATATGCTCGGAAGGTGCCGATGTTGGTGAGCCGTCGCGCATTTGCCGGTACGTCGGTACCCGACGCCGCACGGGACTGATCCAGCTCGGAACGCTTCCCCGCGATGTAGTCGCGCAGCAGGTCGAACTTCGCAAAGCGAGCGATGGCGTCGTCGTCCAGGAAACGGATCGTGCTCATGTCGATATGCAGGGCCCGCTTGATCCGTCGGCCACCGGATTCTGACATCCCACGCCAGTTCTTGAACGACCCCTCGATCAGCTTGTGCGTCGGGATCGTGGTGATCGTCTTGTCCCAGTTCTGCACTTTGATGGTGTGCAGCGCGATGTCGATCACGTCACCATCGGCCCCGAACTGCGGCACCTCGATCCAGTCGCCCACTCGCACCAGGTCGTAGCTCGCCAACTGAAGACTGGCCACGAACGACAAGATCGTGTCGCGGAAGATCAGCAGCAGCACGGCCGTCATCGCCCCGATCCCGCTCAGGAAGAAGAGCGGGGATCGGTCGAGCAGCGTGGCGATCACCACGACGCCGCCGACGATGTACAGCACGAGCTTTACGATCTGTACGTAGCCCTTGACCGGGCGATGCTCCATGCGCGGCAGCGTCTGCACGATGGCGCCGGCTGCCGACAGGAATGCACCGACCACCAGCAGGGTCACGAGAACCATTGCCGCACTGGCCCCTCGGCCGATCACCGCGGCGAGCGCGGGCGGGACATTCGGCAGCAACTGAACGCCGTAGAACACAACCGCCGCCGGCGCCAGATGCGCGAGCCGCGCGAAGACGTGGTGCTCCTGCAGGACGTCGTCCCAGACAAACGTCGTGCCACGCACGACCCGCCCGATCGTGGTGAGCAAGATCTGCCGGGCGACGATGTCCGCCAGAACGGAGGCCACGGCGACGAGGGCGAGGCCGGTCGCGACGGCACCTACGGAGGGACCGGTGAGCCACTGCCACCACGACGGGCCCGCGGCCGCTTCTGCCTGTATGAGATCGAGGAGGACTCTAATCGACAGGGGACACCTCCAAGGGGCCGCCGTCAGCTTGGTGGGCCCTGATTCGCGACGGACCGCCGGCGGTACCACGATCGCGAGGTCGTGATGCTCGCCAGCGTGCGGGGGCTCGCCCCCACAATTTACTCAGGCATCACGGCCCAGGCCCGCGGAGCACTGCCGCGGGGCCCGGCCGCGGCAGCAGCAGCGGATCGGTCAGCGTAACGCGCGCACTTCGGCGAGGGCGCCGTCGAACTGTTCGGATGCCTTGTGTACGTAAGCCGTGACCTCGTCGACGTAGCCGTCCGCCGAAGCCGACCAGACACGATTGAGGTAGCGCTCTCCCGCCGCAAACGCATTCATGACGTCCGCGTAGGCCTGGAGGCCGTGCACGTGCGCGATGCTCTCGCGTGCGTCAACGAACCGGGCCAGGTCGTCCGCGAAGGTGGTGTCGAGCCAGAAACGCACGTCGTATGGATCCATCGTCGGCAGTTCGTTCCTGAGTCGCGAGAGCCCCTCGACGACGCGCTCGAGGCTCGCCTCCACGAGCTGCATGTTGCTGGCGAGCTTGCCGGCCGCCCGCGCTTCCCGGCGCGCGGTGAGCCGCACCAGCGCGATACCCACAGCGCCCACGACGAAGGCGGCGGCGTACGCTCCCCAGCGGACCTGCTCCTCGTCGAGCACCGTCACGAGGGCACCGGCGAGGAAGCCGGCGACGACCAACAGATAGCCGATGACTCGCATCGTTCCCCCTCAGCCCCCGAGCCCGGCGGCGACGAAGTACAGAGCGAACCCAACGCCGACCAGCGCCTCGCCCACAATGAGACCGGCGGCGACGGGTATCCCGACGTCGTCGCTGAACCGCTGGCCCAGCTTCCAGTCGGAGACGATCCGCAGCACCGTGCCGATGCTGTAGGTCAGCACGATGTTGAACGGCAGGTAGAAGCCAAGCCCCACCAGGATCCCAAGCCCGCCGATACCGCTGGTGCTGAGCAGCGCCCCCAGCCCCGCCCCCGCCGCGTACTTTTGAATCGGGACATCCCCACCCAGGATGCCCTCGATCATGCTCGCAAGCACCTGCCCCTGGGGTGCCGGCAGCCGCTCGCTCCCGAGCCCATATGCCTGATGCAACACGAAGATCAGGGCCATGATCACGATCGGCCCAAGCCAGGTGGCGAGGAACTGACCCGTCTGCTGCCACCGAGGTGTGGCACCCACCAGATACCCCGTCTTGAGATCGAGCATGAGGTCGGTGGCCTGGGCCATCGCCACACACGCGGCTGCCCCCACCATCACCGAGGAGACGATGGCAGCACTGTCGCCGATGCCGCTCGCGATCACGATGAGGATCGTCACGGCGATGAGGGTCATTCCGCTCAGCGGTGACCAGTTGGTGCGGCCGATGCACTCCGACAGGATGACCCCCGCCACCCAGATCCACAGAGTACCGAGGACGCCCATCAAGGCCCCGCGCACGAACCCGACCTCCTTGGTGGAGAAGATCGCGATGACCAGGAGCAGAACGGTCGCACCGGCAACGGCAAAGTAGAGCAGTCGAATCGGCATCTCGTCGGTGGACACGGCCGTCTTCACCTTCGATGCCGCCTGCATACTCCGGATGGCGCTCGTGATGAGTGGAAGGGCCAGGGCGATGCCCGCGAGCGCACCCCCGATCAGCATCCCGATCCCGACCGGCCGAAACAGAGCCACCCGCAAGTAGTCGGTGATGCCCATGTCGGCCGCGGCCAGGGCATCGGGGGTCGGAAGAAACCCGAAACCCGCCAGGAAGGGGGCCAGGATCCAGTAGCAGACGTATCCGCCGACGATGAAGAAGAACCCACCCTTCCCCGCGATGAACCCCACACCGATGGTCAGCAACGACACGTACCAGATGCCGTTCATGTACTCGGGCATCCCGATGAGCGCGCCAAGGTTCCAGTTCTCGAAGCCGGAAGCCTGGCTTCCGAAGTGGATGAGCGCGCTCAGGCCCGCGCCCGACAGGAGCAGGATGGCCTTGCGGACGCCGGCCCCGGGCGATTTCAGGATCGTGGCCACTGCCACGCCACCCGGATAGGTCAGGCGCTCGAAGTCGATCATCTGCTTGCGGAGCGGGATGATGAAGGCGATGCCGAGCACCCCTCCCGCCATGCAGGCAAAGACCATGAGGATGGCATTGAATTGCGTCTCCCCAAGGATGAACAGGGCGGGCACGGTGAACATCATCCCGGCCGAGGCGCCGTTGACCGCGCTGGCGATGGTCTGGTTGATGTTGTTCTCGACGATGCTGTTGCGGCCGAGCAGGCCCCGGAGGATACCGAAGCCGAGGATCGCGGCCAGCTCCGAGCCCTCGATCGAGAAGCCCAAGATGAGTGCCGCGTACCCGATACTGAGCGCAATGACGATCCCGAGCCCGTAGCCGACGATGACCGCCGGCAGGGTGAGCTCGGGATAGGGACCACGGCGGATGGGTCGTCCGGAGATCGCCGTCGAGTGCGACACGAGGCCGTCCTTTCGGTTTGGGGGCGAAATCGCCATGCTCGCACCAAGCACAGGTATACTGTCGTCCAGGCTGAGGGCTGGCCAGCCCGGGGTCGGTGTGTTCGGACGAATATCCCGGCCGGTGGCGTGTACTCTTGACGAACGACCTTCAGGAGAGGCGGGGCGGCCGTGGACATACCATTGGGGAATGGCGACCTGCTCGCCGATCGCCCGTTGGTGCTCCGGGTGCGGTCGGGTGATCGGGACGCCTTCGGTGAGCTGGTACTCAAGTACATGCGGCGGGCGTACTTCGCCGCCCTCGGGATCGTCGGCTCGCACGACGATGCCATGGATCTGTCGCAGGATGCCTTCGCCCGGGCCTTTCGAGCGCGCAAGCGGCTCGATCCGGATCGCCCGTTTTACCCGTGGCTCTATCAGATCCTGCGCCGTCTCTGCTTCAACCATCTCCGCAACCAGAAGACCCGTCGCGCTCGGCTCGAGGAAGCCACCGGCTGGCTGGCCGACCGGGCGCGCAGCGCGGCGGCAGCGACCGCACCGGACCGGACGGTCGAACGGGCCGAGCTCAGAGCGCGCCTCGAGGCGGCGATCGCCACGCTCCGCCCTCACGAGCGCGAGGTCATCGTCATGCGGGAGTTCGAAGGTCTCACGTATCGGGAGATTGCTGACCTGTTGGGAATCCCAATCGGCACGGTCATGTCACGTCTGTACGCGGCGCGCAAACGGCTGGCAGCCACGCTTGGGGAGGCGACATGAGTGGTTTCGACTTGCATCCGGACGATCGGGCCCGTCAGTTGCTGATGGCTGCGCTCGACGGTGAGCTGTCGCGCCAGGAGCAGGCAGACCTCGATCGGTTCCTCCGACAGGACGCCGCACTCCGGGCCGAGTGGCGACAACTTCAGCGTGTGAAGGAGGTGACGACGACCATGTCCCTACGCCATCCGCCGGAAGAGGTATGGGAGGGGTATTGGCAGGGCGTGTACCAGCGCTTCGAGCGCGGTCTCGCCTGGATTCTGGTGTCCGTGGGTGCGATCGTTGTGCTGTCGTGGGGAGCCTGGGAGGGTCTGCGCGAGCTGTGGAACGACCAGCAGCTCCCGGTGCTCGTGAAGGCCGGGTCGTTCGCCCTGATCGTCGGGCTCGTCATCCTCGCGGTTTCCGTCGTACGGGAGAAGCTGTTCATTCGCCGATCGGATCCTTACAAGGACGTCATCAGATGATGATCACCACAGCATCCTCGATCGCGGGCTACCGCGTTGTGAAGACGTTCGGACTCGTGCGAGGCAACACGATCCGTGCGCGAAACCTCGGACGCGACCTCCTCGCCGTGCTCAAGAACATGATCGGCGGCGAGATCGAGGAGTACACCAAGCTGATGGGCGAGTCGCGCGACCAGGCACTCGACCGGATGATGGCAAACGCCGCTGAGTTGGGCGCGAACGCCGTCACGGACGTCAGGTTCATGACGTCCTACATCATGGGCTCGGCGTCGGAGATTCTCGCGTACGGCAATGCGGTGACGATCGAGCCGGAATGAGATCGAGGGGACCGATGCGAACCGGACGGGGGTTGATGGCTGGGCTGTGGATCGTGCTCGCAGGACCGACCGGGCCGGCGGAGCTGGCCGGGCAAGACACGCCGGTTCAGGGGCGCTGGGAGGGAGCGATCCTCGTGCTCGGCAGTGAGCTGGGGATCGGGGTGCAGTTCGTGAAGGACGCGGACGCGTGGAGCGCGACGATCGACATCCCGCAGCAGGGCGCGATGGGCCTGCCGCTCCGCAACGTGACCGTCGAGCTGCCACGGGTGCACTTCGAGCTGATGGGCGGCCCGGGTCTCGCCGTGTTCGATGGCGCGCTCACGGGTGACAGCATCGCGGGCACGTTCATCCAGTCCGGGGTCGAGGGGACCTTTCACCTCGCGCGGGGAGGTACCGCCGGGGAAACCGAGCCAGCGAGCGCCATCGATACGGTCACCGCCTATCGTGAGGAAGAGGTCACCTTCACCAACGGTGACGTCACCCTCGCCGGCACGCTCACCTTGCCGAGCGCGCCGGGACCCCACCCGGCGGTGGTGCTCATCACCGGATCGGGGCCGCAGGACCGCGACGAGCAGGTGTTTGGGATGCGACCGTTCCGGCTCATCGCCGATCATCTCGCCCGAGACGGCGTCGCCGTGCTGCGCTACGACGACCGCGGCGTGGGCGGATCGACTGGCAACGTGCAGCTCGCGACGTCCGAGGACTTCGCTGCGGATGCCTTGGCCGGTGTGGCATTGTTGCGCAACCGGTCGGACATTCGTTCCGACCAGATCGGCCTGATCGGCCACAGTGAGGGGGCGATCGTGGCACCGATCGCCTCAGTGAAGTCCCCCGACGTGGCGTTGCTCGTGCTGCTCGCCGGCACCGCCGTGACCGGGAGTGAGATTCTCCTTGCACAGGGCGAACTGATTGCTCGGGCGGGCGGCGCGAGCGATGACGATGTGGCCACCCAGCGACGACTGCAGGAGATGATCTTCGCAGCCGTCCGCGCCGACACGGGATGGGACACGCTCCAGGCGGAGATCGAGCGGCAGCTCCGCGCCGGCATCGACGACCTTCCCGCGGAACAGCGAGCAGCCATCACCGATCTCGATTCTTTCGTGAAGACGCGCGCTCAGCAGCAGGTGGTGGGCGTCCGTTCCCCGTGGTTCCGCTACTTCCTGGACTACGATCCGAAGCGCGACCTCCGTCGCGTCGCGGTGCCGGTGCTCGCCGTGTTCGCCGAGAAGGACCTGCAGGTGCCGCCCTCGGTCAACCTCGCGCCGATGCGCGAGGCGCTCTCGGAAGCACCGACGGACGATGTCACGATCGAGGTGATTCCCGGAGCGAACCACCTGTTCCAGGCTGCCACCACCGGCAGCCCCGACGAGTACGCTTCGCTGCCGAAGGAATTCGTGCCGGGGTTCATGGAGCTGGTGAGTGGGTGGATACGGGAGCGGACTGGAGGGACTGGGCCAACCGGGACTACGCCAGATTAGCGGGGACCATCGGGCCGAAGCACCCGGGCAGCGCACCGGGCCAGCCCTACCGACGGGAGCCATGTGCGGAAGCCGCCACGAACGAAACCGTGCAGGCGACCCACCGTAGTGACGCCAACCCGCACACGACCACAACCAACCCTCGGAGACCTCGCCATGCGCCGTCGCGTTGCCGTTGCGATTACCGCGCTCGCTCTGTCGCTTCCGACTCCTGCCAACGCCCAAACTGATCCGCTCGCCAGCATCACCGAGGCCGAGTTGCGCGAGCACACCTTCTTTCTCGCGTCCGACTCCCTGCAGGGGCGGGACTCCCACGAGGAGGGGTATCGCATCGCCGCCCGGTACGGCGCCGAGCATTTCGCGTCCGCCGGCCTGCAGCCGATGTTCGCCGACGCCGACGGTGCGCCCAGTTTCTTCCAGCAGGTGCCGTTCGAAAGTGCGGCGCTGAGCCCGTCGAGTGTGCTGCGCGTGACCGTCGACGGGACGGAAACGGTGTATCGGATCGGCGAGGATCTCTTTGCCCAGCAGGTCTTCCGGGCGGCGGACGCGCCGATCTCCGGTACGCCGGTGTTCGTGGGGTACGGCATCGAAGAGCCAGACCTCGGCTGGAATGACTACGAGGATGTCGATCTCGCCGGGAGGATCGCCGTGATGGTGGCCGGCGCACCGATGCGCGACGGGGAGCCGGTGCTGCCGGAGGAGCGGCATCAGCACTACGCGAGCCTTCGTAGCAGCGGGCAGTCGGTGGTCGCGCCGGTGGCAAACCGCCAGGGGGCCGCGGTCATCGTCCTGCCCGACTCCGGGTTCATGCCGATCTGGGAGCGCATGGCGCCGATGGCCACCCGCCCCTCGGTTCGTCTCGCGGGGGCGACGCCGCCCGATGCCAACCCCATGGCGCTGGCCTGGGCCGTCGTGCCGCGGGCGGGCGTGGGATACGAGATGCTGGCGGGCACCGGATTCGATCCGGTCACGCGCACCGGCGAGTACACGCCCGGCCCGCTGGAGGGCGTGCACGTGTCGATCGAGATGACGCACGACGCGGAACCCGCGTTCGAATCGCCGAACGTCGTCGGTGTGGTCCCCGGCACCGATCCCGTCCTCAAGGACGAGTACATCGTGGTCACGGCGCACCTCGATCACATCGGCGTGGGGAACGACCAGGTGTTCAACGGCGCGGACGACAACGCCAGTGGGTCAGCGGCCGTCATCGAGGCGGCGCAGGCGGCGGGGCTCGCACCCGGCAAGCGCTCGATCATGTTCGTGCTGCTCACCAGCGAGGAGGACGGATTGCTCGGCGCCTTCCACTTCGCCGACAACCCGCCCGTGCCCATCGAGCAGATCGTGCTGAACATCAACCTGGACATGGTGGGTCGGAACTCGCCCGCGTTCCCCGACGTATTGCTGGCGATGGGGTCGGAGCTCAGGCGTCCCGAGCTGCTCCAGCTCATCCGCGACGTGAACGAGACGGTGGGCGCCAACCTCGACTGGCGGCTGAACGAGGGCCCCGATCCCGCGAATCACGTGCAGCGCAGCGATCAGCTGGCGTTCATGCGAAAGGGCATCCCCGCGATCCTCATCACGCGCGGGTTCATGGGACCGGACTACCACGAGCCGACCGACGATGCCGAGACGATCAACTACCCGAAGGTGCGGGACGCGGCGCGGCTCGCGTTCGGGCTCGCGATCGAGGCGGCGAACCGGGAGGCGCTGTTCGAGAACTAGGGAGGCACGGCGCGCTCCGCGGATCGCCTTACTGGCTTGCCGCCCTCATCTCGTGGATGAACCCCGCGTCCACCCACCAGATGTCCGCGTTGCCGCGGCCGGGCGCCTCGTAGATCTCGTTCAGCGTCTCGACACTGAGCGAGTCGGGCCGGTCTTCCCAGGGCGTGCGCCGCGTGGAGAGGTAGAAGAAGTAGCGGCCGTCGGGCGAGATGTACGCCGACAGGTTGCCACTCCTCCCGGTGTCGATGACGTCGGGGAGCCGTACCGGTTCGCTCCACGTATCGTCCTCGCTGCGAAACGTGACGTAGTAGTCGGGCCGGCCATCGCCGCCTTCCGGTCCGCGGCTCGGCACGATGAGGAAGCGCTCGTCCGGATCGATGAACGCGTTGAACTGCATGCCCCAGTCGTTCACAGGCGACGGGAGGCGCTCGGGCTCGCTGTACACACCGTCTACGAGGCGGGAGCGGTAGATGGAGCTGCCAGGCGTGTCCGGCACGGACCTGCTGAAGTAAATGGAGCCGTCCCGCGTCATCGACGGGAAGAAGGAACCGGTGCTGTCGCTGTTGATCGGTGCGTCGAGCAGGTAGGGCTCGCCCCAGCCGTCGCCCACGCGGTCTACCACCCAGATGTTCTCGTACGCCCAACGGCCGCGCTCCTCGGGCTCGAGCGGCACACCGTCGGGGCGTCGGTCGGAGAGGAACAGCATCCGCTGCCCGTCGGGAGTGATGTGCGGCTCGACCTCCTGGTGGATGGCATCGGCCGAGAAGGGCACCACCTCCGGCTCGGTCCAGCGACCATCGACCAGCCGGCTCCACATGATGACCGAGTAGCCTGACTCCATCACGCACCAGTACATCTCCGAGCCGTCCTGGGTCATGGCGATGTCGCGCGTGTACATGCCCGTCGAGACGATGCCGGGAGCGAACACCTGGGGTTCAGCGCCGGGTGGCGTCTGGCCGAGGTAGGGGCCGGTGAGAGCGGGGGGACTGTCGGTCTCCAGCGGCAAGCAGGCTGCGGAGAGTACAAGCAAGAAGCCGGCGACGGCCGGCATGGCAAGCGGTCGAGGCATCGTCCTACCTACGGCGTGTTGAAGACGGTTGACGATAGCTATAACGCAGATGTATATACGGCCTTTGGTGCAGGCCCACAACCTTGTTGCCCACCGGGCGAGGAAGTGTATGCGGACCCGGCGACGCCTCGAGAAGAACAGGAAGCCCATGCCCAGGACCTCGCGCGCACGACGGTGGAGCCTGTCTGCCGGCCTGGTGGTCGTGGTGCTCGGCGCACCGGGCGTTGGCCCGGTCGCAGGATCGGCGGGCGAACCGGCCGCGACCGGACCGCAGGACCGGTTCGAAGGGGTGCGGACACGCATCCGGTGGTTCATGCAGCACAACCGCGTGCCGGCTGTCTCCGTCGCGGTTGCCCACCATGGTTTGCTGGTGTGGGAAGAGGCGTTCGGGAATGCGGATCGGGAGGCCGAGCTCGAGGCAACGCCAGAGACGCCGTTCCGCCTCGCGTCCATCTCCAAGGTGGTGACGGCCACCGGTCTCATGACGCTGGTCGAGCGGGGCTTGATCGCTCTCGACGCGCCCGTCGCTGACTACCTTGGCGATCTGGAACTGCCCACCACCGATTTCGACCTCGAGGCCGTCACGACGCGCCGGATCCTCCACCATACGGCCGGCTTCCCGATGTACTGGGAGAGCTTCGCCGCGTCGGAGACCGCCGATGTGCCGACGCTCCGCGAGTCACTCGAGCGGTACGCCGTCGTGGGCTACCCGCCGGGGGAGCGGGCGGTCTACTCGAACATCGGGTTCGGTGTTCTCGAGTATGTGATCCAAGAGGTGTCGGGGACCACGTTCGACCGGTTCCTCGAGCGCGAAGTGTTCGATCCCATGGGTATGGACGACACCCGCGTACTTGGCGCTTCGGGAATCGGATCGGCGACTGTATACGACGCCGACGGGGAACGCATGTCGTTCAGGATCGATCCGGTCAAAGCCCACGGGTCCGTCGCGGCAACCGCGGGTGACCTCGCGCGATTCGGGATGCTGCACCTGCGGGAGCGGACGGACGGCGTGTCGCCGATTCTCACCGACGAGACGATCCATCTCATGCAGCAGGACGTGGACCCCGTCAGTACGTACCGGTTGCCGTGGCTGGTGCAGGAATGGAACGGCTACGAAGTGGTGTTCTTCACCGGTGCCACGGGGACGATCCTGCTTCTCGTACCGAGCGAGGAGCTCGTGGTGGTGGTGTTGGCGAACAGGATGTTCGCGAACACGGTCCAGGTGGCACAGCGGATCCTGGGTGCGTCGTTGCCCGAGTACACGCGTCGCGCATCCGCGCCTGCCAGTGCGTCCGCGATTTCCGACCAGGACGACGGGTTCCAGCCGCCGCCCGAGCTGCTTGGCACGTGGGAGGGCACCGTTCGAACGTATGAGGGGGAGGTACCGGTTCGGCTGGCCTTTCAGTCTGATGGGAGCGTACGGTTCGCGCGCACGGATTCCGTGCCGGACGATCCTGGCGTGCCGCCGATGGAGTCACTCGCCGTGGAGTACCGGGACCGCACGTTCCGGGCGCACTTTCCATTGGCCCTGCCGCTCACGGCCGCGGAGCGTCACGAGCACTGGACATGGCTCACCGTGACGCAGGTAGGTGATACGCTGCGCGGGTTCGCCACTGCCCACGCCGCCGATGCGCCGTTGTTCGGCTTGCCAAGCTACGTGGAGTTGCGGAGGCAGTAGGGGGGCCCGGGACGCGCCAGCCTTCGGAGCTAGTGACGGAAGTCGTCAACCACCCCGCCCCGCCTCGGGACAAGCGCTTGAGTGGTCGGTTGATCTTCGATGGACCCAATTCTCAACCCGCGAAGACCATCGCGAGACATACCGAATCTCGGTATCCGGCAACCGTCCCATCAGCCGGAGGGGGCAGGATCGGGGGACACCGAAGCACCCTCCTGGCGGCGCGTCAGGCCTCGCAACCGATCACGGCACCTCACCGAGATAGCGATCGTACCATCGGAGCGTGTGGCGAATGACCTCGTTCCACGGCGGGATATGCCCGGCTTCCAGCACCACGAATTCCTTGTCACGGTCGGGGACGTCGAACGCGTTGAAGTACGGCACCTGACCGGTCTCGTACGGGTGCATGAAGTCGCGCCGTCCGTTGATCAGCATGGTGGGCGTCGTGATGCGCGAGGCGAAGTTCCACGGTGCGTTCTCGGGCATCACGGCGTCGCGCCATAGTGGATCGAACGCTCCGCCCACCAACACCAAGGCCTGGAACCGCTTCTCCAACGCCACCGGGACCGCGATTTCCGCACCGAGGCTCAGGCCCAGGAAGCCGATGGCGTCACTGCGAAGGTCGGATCGCTCAGTCACGTAGTCCACCGTGCGGTGCAGGTCCTGCGTGACCCACACCGTCCACTGCCGACGTGCGATGCCATCCGCGCGGGACTCGACGGGACGTTCATAGGAGCCCTTGTACATCGGGTAGACCAGGACTCGGCCGCTCCGTGGCACGTAGGAGATGAGCGTCAACTCAGAGGGATTCTCGGAGGCGCGCGGGCTGAACGCGGAGCTACCCGGAAAATAGACGACGGTCTGAAAGGGAGGCTCGGCGTTCCGTGGAAGAAAGACGAACGCGGCGATCCGCTCGTCGCCGTACGCCGCGGTGTAGCTGACCCGTTGGCGAATCCAGTGCTGCGCGGTGTCGGTGGCCTCGACCCGAGCATCGAGGTCCGCTGGAACGTATTCGTAGAACCGGCGGAAGATGGCGAACGTCGCGTCGTCTACTGGCTGCACGCGGTTGAAATCGAAGAACGGCTGTTCGATCGGTTCGAGCAACGCGGTCGCCGGCGCCGCCTCGTATGCAGCGCACCGAAACCCGTTTCTGGGATCGCGCGACCATGGATCCGCGGCATCGCCGTCGGCGTAGAGATACTCCGGATCGGTCCACGCGCCGCCAAGGATGTGCCGAGACTCACCAGTCGCATTCTGCACCCATTCACGGACGTTGCCCGCCATGTCGTGCGTGCCGGCCGGACCGATGCCCCCGAGGCTGCCGACGGCGACGGTGCTGTCGCCACTGAAATTGCTGACGGTGAGAATGTGATCCCACACGACCTCGGTGAAGCCGGCGGCGTGCCGCCAGTGGTAGTACGTCGGCAGGGTCTTGCCATTGGCACGACAGAACGCGGCCGCTTCGTACCAGCTCACGCCGCCCACGGGATGGTCAGCGCGGCCGGCGGGGTGCTGACTGAGTTCCCACGTGGCCGGACCCTGGCGCCCCGTACGGTCGACGAAGGTCTCCATGGCGTCGTCCCGGGAGACGGGCCGGCCGTTTCGCACGAACGGTTCTACCCAGTGCGTCGAGTCCTGGTAGCCCCCGGCGGCGACGAAATCCTGGAACGCGCGATTGGTGACCTCGAACCGATCGAGACGAAACGAGTCCAGCGCCATCGGCACGGCGGACGAGGCATCGGTGCCGGCAGGAACCCAGATCATGTCGCCGGACTCCTCCTCCGGAACCAGGCGCGCCGTGACCGATCCGAACTCGGAGATCATACTGACTTCCAGCGGATGATACCCCGAGCGGGCGAACCGGACGCGCAGCTGGCCGGCCGGCAGCGGAAACTGCTCGAGCGGGGTCACACCGGCGTCGAACCACACGGTGTCGCTCTGCCGGTACCCACGGAACTGAACGGTCGCTCCCGGGGGGGCCGATGCTACGTCCACCGGTAACGTCGTGATCGAGAGGTATTCATTGAGCGTCGGGTCGTCCGGCCGCCTGAGGAGCGCCTCACGCGCGAGGCCGTACCCGCTTGCGAACCGACCGGCCTCCAGCAGTTGCTCGATGTCCGGAATCGCCACCTCCCGGACCCAGCGGCGGTCGGCGGCATCGCGGAACCAGCGAACACCCACGAGCGCACCGACCACGGCGACAACAATCACTGTCCCGACGAGCACACGCCGTGTACGGCCCGACAGCCGAGGAGTCGACCGGTCTCCCGACGCCAAGGCCGACGCAAACTCCGCGGCCGTGGCGAATCGCGCATCGCGCTCCGGAGCGAGCGCGCGGTCGATGGCGGCCGCCATGGCCGGTGGAACATCCGGCCGGCCGTCACGGATGCGCGCCGGGGTCTCGGTCACGATGCGAGCGATGAGCGCCGGGAGCGACTCCGCGTTGAAGGGGGTCGCGCCGGTGAGCATCTCGTACGCCACGGCCCCGAGAGCGTAGATGTCCGACCGCGGATCGAGGTCGCGTTCTCCCGTGGCCTGCTCGGGACTCATGTAGCGCGGGCTACCCAGTGAGAGTCCGGTTTCGGTGAGACGGCCGCTGCCTGCCTCGCTGACGGCGAGCGCGATGCCGAAATCGGCGACGAGCACCGTGCCGTCCTGCAGCAGGATGTTCTCCGGCTTGATGTCCCGGTGGATCACACCGCGGCGGTGCGCGAAGTCGAGCGCCTCGGCGACCTCGATCGCGATTCGCGTTGCCGTCGCGAGGCCGAACCGGCCCTCCCGCTCCAGAGCGTCGCGGAGCGACTCACCGTCGACGTACGGCATCACGTAGTACAGGAACCCGGCGGCTTCCCCGGAGTCGTACAGCGGCAGGATGTGCGGGTGCTGGAGATTGGCGGTGGTCTTGATCTCCTGCAGGAACCGCTCAGCGCCGAGCACCGAGGCCAGTTCCGGCCGCAGCACTTTCACAGCGACCTGACGCTCGTGCTTGAGGTCCTCGGCGAGGTAGACCGTGGCCATACCGCCACGGCCCAGTTCCCGCTCGATGGCGTAGCGATCAGACAGTGCCGCCTTGAGGCGTTCCAGTAGGTCGGGCATATGGGACAGAAGATGTAGCAGAACGCGCCCTGGCGCGAGCCAAGGCCTGGAACCCGAGCCGCCTTGGCGAGATGCGCCCCGCTTGCACGTGCCAAGTGGACTCGGCTCCGGCTAGCGTTGCTACCCCGTCCTTGAGAGAACGCCTACTCCCCCAACACACCAGACACTACTTTACTGACGGTCCGCGGCCGTGGCGGAACTGGTAGACGCGCCAGCCTTAGGAGCTGGTGGGGTTTCCCCGTGTGGGTTCGAGTCCCTCCGGCCGCATCCGCAAGCCCTGCGATGGCCTCGCCGTTGCGGGGCTTGCAGCATGTTTGTGCACATACCCCGCTGCCAATCGCGGACTCGCTTCCGCCGGCGTCGTGGAATCGGGGGCCCCGCGTTGCCACTGGCAGCCGACCACTTCGAACGCAGCCGGAACATGAGGGAGCGTGAACGCCGCGGCCGTCACACGCCTCTGCCCGTCTGCAGGAAAGTCTTCAGGGAGTAACGTGCTTGCGACCAGGGCGCCCGACCTCCAGAATTCGAGTGCCCATTCGGCATTTCTCGGCATAGGAGACAGCGATGGACCGCAGCGAGATCCAGCAGCGTGTGACGAGCGTCGTGGCAAACGTGCTGAACGTCGATCCCGCCGACGTGCAGCCCGAGTCGAATCTCGTTTTCGATCTGGGAGCCGATTCCTTCTCGAGCGTCGAATTGATCGCCGGCTTTGAAGAGGAGTTCGACATCGAGATGGACGAGGACAAGGCGCGTGAGGTGCAGACGGTCGAGGGGGCCGTCGATTTCATCGCGCAGCATGTGAACTAGCGCTCCACGCGGCCCCTCTTCCGGAGTATTCATGGACGATCCCACTGACCCGGGTACCAGCCGACTCGAGCCCATCTTCTCTCCAAAATCCGTCGCCGTCGTTGGAGTCACGCGCGTTCCCGGAACCGTTCCCTACGACATCTTCCGGAACATCCTGAAGGACGATTTCCAGGGGACGATCTACCCGGTCAGCCCCGGAGCACGCTCGATCGCCGGGGTCAAGGCGTACAAGTACGTCCTCGACATCCCCGACCCCGTCGATCTGGCGGTGATCGTCTTCCCGGCCAACGTCGTCAAGCTGGCGCTGGAGCAGTGCGGTGAGCGGGGGGTGAAGGGCGTGGTCGTCATCAGCGCGGGATTCCGCGAGGTCGGCGCCGCCGGCGCGGCGCGGGAAGAGGAGATCAAGGCGATCGCCCGGAAGCACGGCATATCCATGATCGGGCCGAACTGCCTCGGGATGATCAACACCGACCCCGCCGTGCATTTGAACGCGTCGTTCGCACGCCGTATGCCGGCGGAGGGATCGATCGGGTTCCTGTCCCAGAGCGGTGCGCTGTGCACCGCAGTGCTCGACTACGCACACGCGAAGCACATCGGCTTCTCGAAGTTCGTCTCCTTCGGCAACAAGGCCGACGTCAGCGACATCGACCTGATGCTGGCGCTCAAGGACGATCCCGCCACGAAGGTCATTCTCATGTATCTCGAGGAGATGATCGACGGGGCTGCGTTCGTCGAGGCGGCCCGCACGGTGATCCACGAGGCAGGCAAGCCGGTGCTCGTGCTCAAGTCCGGGCGGACGGAGCAGGGGGCGTCGGCCGCCGCCTCACACACGGGATCGCTCGCGGCGAGCGACGAGATCGTGGATGCCGCGCTCAAGCAGGCAGGCGTCATCCGGTGCCACACGATCGAGGAGATGTTCAACAACGCGATCGCGATGGCGTACCAGCCGCTCCCACGGGGACGCCGCGTCGCGATCATCACGAACGCGGGCGGCCCCGGCGTGCTGACGACCGACGCCGCGATCCACGAGAAGCTGGCGCTCGCCACATTCTCCGACCGTACGCGCGACACGTTCAAGCAGGCGCTGCCCGCGACGGCCAACCTCAACAATCCCGTCGACGTCATTGGCGACGCGCGGGCCGACCGCTATCGCGTCGCGCTGGGAAGCGCCCTGGGGGACGAGAACGTGGACGGCGCGCTCGTCATCCTGACACCGCAGTCGATGACCGACATCGACGTGATCGCCGAGGAGGTGTGCGCCGTCGCGTCGCAGTATGACAAGCCGACGTACGCCTCGTTCATGGGCGAGACCGACGTCGCCTCCGGGATCACCATCCTGCAGCGCCGCAATATCCCGCACTACGTCCTGCCCGAGTCCATGTGCCGGGCATTCGCTCGGGCGCACGACTTCCGGTCGGAGAGCGAGCGGCGGCTCACTCCGGCCCGTCACTTCGACGACGTGGACGTGGCAGCCGCGCGCGGTGCACTCAACCAGGCCGTCGCAGCCGGGCGCACCTACCTGACCCCGTTCGACGCCATCAAGGTGCTGGAGGCGTACCGGCTGCCCGTGCTGCGCGGCGCCGTCGCCCACTCGGCGCAGGATGCCGCGCGCGTCGCGGCGGACGTGGGCTTCCCGGTCGCGATGAAGATCGAGTCGGACGACATCGTCCACAAATTCGACGTCGGCGCCGTCGTGCTCGGTGTCGACACGCCCGACGGCGCCTCCGCTGCATACGACACCATCATCACGAATGCCACGACGCATCAACCGGAGGCCCGCATTACCGGCGTGTACGTCCAACGCATGGCGGGCGAAGGCGACGAGGTCATCCTCGGCGTCAAGCGCGATCCGGCGTTCGGCCCCGTCGTGATGTTCGGCCTCGGCGGACTGTTCGTCGAGATCTTCCGCGACGTGGCGTTCCGGATGGCACCGATCCCGCTCGAGCACGTCCGCGAGATGATGCACGAGGTCAGGGGCTTGCCGATCCTGACCGGGGCGCGCGGGCGCCCGCATCGCGATACCGAGGCCCTCGAAGAATGCCTCCAACGGCTGTCGCAGCTCGTCGTCGACTGCCCGCAGATCCAGGAGCTCGACGTCAACCCGCTGATCGTCCGCAATCGCGGGGACGGATGCGCGGTCACCGACGCGCGGATCCTCGTGGCCGCCGCATGATCGCGTGTAACGAGGGGTGCGCGTGTGAGTGCAAGGTGAGCACGTCCACGCAGCACAGGGACATCGAGACCGAGCATTCCGCGGCACCGCAGCTCTGCAACGGCACGTCTCGGAGGATCGCTGATGTCTGATCTGACGCAGGACCAGATCGACCTCCTGACGGCACAGGGTTGCACCGCTGACGATTGGTCGAAGGTGACTCTCGACCCCTCGGCCGACCTGTCCCGCTTCCGTAACGCACACTTCCGGGGACATGTGAGGGTGGGAGCCAACGCGGCTGACGTCAGCGTCGACGGCGTTCGACTGCCATGTGGCATCTTCGACGCGACGGTGGCGAACTGTTCCATCGGAGCGCACGTCCGCATCGCGTGCATCGGCTCCGCGGTCGCGCGCTACGACATCGCCGACGGCGCCGTGATCCAAAACGTCGCCGCCCTCACGGCGGACTCAAGCGGCACATTCGGTGTCGGGACCGAGATCGAGACGGTGAACGAGGCCGGTGGCCGCGTGGTGCGGCTGCTGCCGGGGCTCTCCGCCCAGACGGCGTACCTCCAGGCGTTCCGTCTGCACTCCAGCGAGCTACAAACGGCACTCGAGGCCTTGGTGAACGTCGAGATCGAGGCGAACCAGCGGGATCGTGGCGTCGTCGGTACCAACGCCCAGTTGCTTCATTGCGGCACCATCAGGAATGTCGCGATCGGCCCGCATGCCGTGATTCGGGGAGTGACACAACTGGACGAAGGGACCATCCTGAGCTGCGCCGAGCACCCCACCGTCGTGGGCGAGGCAGTACAGGCCAGCCACTTCGTCGTCGCCGAGGGCGCGAGCGTGACGGGCGGCGTCCTATTGGACAAGGTGTTCGTGGGTCAGGCGTGCAAGCTCGGCAAGCAGTTCTCGGCGGAGAATTCCCTGTTCTTCGCGAACTGCGAGGGGTTTCACGGTGAGGCGGTGTCCGTCTTCGCCGGACCGTACACGGTGACACACCACAAGTCTACGTTGCTCATCGCCTCCGCCTTCTCGTTCTACAACGCGGGGTCCGGCACGAACCAGAGCAATCACATGTACAAGCTCGGGCCCGTCCATCAGGGCGTGTTCGAGCGTGGCAGCAAGACGGGATCGTTCTCCTACGTCCTGCACGAGACGCACGTCGGTCCGTTCAGCGTCATCATCGGCAAGCACTACACGAGCATCGACGCGCCCGACCTGCCGTTTGCGTACCTCCACGAGGTGGACGGCCGCTCCGAGATCATCCCCGGCCTGAATCTCTCGTCGGTCGGCACGGTCCGCGATGGAGAGAAGTGGCCCGCACGGGACAAACGGAAGGCGCCCGTGCGGCGCGATCTGATCTCGTTCGGCGTGTTCACGCCGTTCACGGTCGAGAAGATGCGCAGGGGCCGCGCGGTCCTTCAACGGCTACAGGAGACGACGCCGAAGGAGAAGTCCGCCGTACGGGTCGGCGGCGTCACCATCAAGCGGCTGCTGCTCCGGAAGTGCGCGAGGCTCTACGGGCGGGGCGTCACGCGTTACGTGAACGGTCACGTGCTCGATCGCATAGCGGCCGCCGCGGCGGCCGGAACGTGGGACGAGGTACAGCGCCAGCTGCAACCGGCCGCCGCGCTCGCCGATCCTCTCGCCTGGACCGATGTGGGAGGACTCCTGATGCCGTCGGAGCGGCTCCGCTCGCTCGAGGCAGACATCGTCGCCGGGTCCGTGCGTTCCACACATGAGCTGGATCAGCGATTTGCCGCCATTGCCGGGACCTACGAGCAGGACGAATGGGCATACGTTTGTGCGGCGTTTGCTGAGGACCACGGCCACGCACCGCACGCCGTTTCGCCCGAGCAGGCGCGGGAGCTGCTCGCGGCCTACGACGACGCCGCCGGTGCGCTGCACACATCCATCCTCGACGATGCCAAGATCGAGTTCGGCGCGTCCGCGCGCATTGGCTATGGGCTCGGCATGACGGAGGAGGAGCGGCTCGAAGATTTCACCGCGGTCCGAGGCAGCACCGACACGAACGGCGTGGTGCAGATGCTCGACCAACAGAAGGCGGCCATGGCGGAGCGCTCACGGCAGCTGACGGAGATTCTCGCGCGCTTCTGATTCGGGCACGAGGCACCCCACACGGCGTGCCAAGCGCTCTCCAGGACTCCCCGGCACCTGGCTCGACGCCTGCACATTGACCATCCTGAACCAGACGTCGGGGTACGTCATGCTCAGGAGCCTCTCCACTGCGGTTGTCCTGGGACTGCTCGCCGGACCAGCTGCTCCACTGTCCGCGCAAATGATCCCATGGAGCCAATGTCGCCGGACGCCGGACAATACCGGAGACGTTCTCGTTTCATTTTCCCCAGGTCGACGGGCCGGAGGCAACGTTGGCATTCCAGTGGGGAACGACCCTCGTCGAAATCCCGATCTCGATCGAACAGGACGACTGACGAGGGCGCGTCTGGATCGCATGGACCGGTGGCGGCCGGGTGGACGCTCGGTCGGGGAACCTCTCACTCTCGCTCTCCGTTCTCTGGATATCAGAGTCACGGAGACGCATCATGAGGCTACCGCCGACACTCGCTGCGGCGATCGCGCTCGCAAGCGTGCCCATCTCGCTCGACGGGCAAGCCGACGAGGAGTGGAGCACCGACTTCTCGCGGCACACCGTGCCGCTCGAGGAAATCGTCTCCGGCGGCCCGCCCAAGGACGGCATCCCTGCCATCGACGAGCCCCGCTTCCTATCGGTCGACGAGGCCGATCGCTTCCTCGAGGATCGCGAGCCCGTGGTGTTGCTCGAGCTCTCCGGAGCAGTCCGGGCCTACCCGCTACAGATCTTCATCTGGCACGAGATCATTAATGATGCGGTGAACGGTACACCAGTCGCAGTGACGTACTGCCCGCTCTGCAACACGGCACAGCGCTCCGGGGTAGACGGCTTCAAGCCGCGCGCGCGCGTCAAGGTGGGCGCGAGGACGCCGATGACCTGACGATCGATGTAATTGACGGTGGTCACGCCGAACAACAGCGCGACCACCGTCCACCGACAGCCGAATCCCGGCTTTGGCAGGGAGGAAGCGCCGATCTGGTCTGACGGCACTACGCGGGCGCCCCCTCGAGCCACGTCGCCTGCTGTTGTGCCTGCAGCGCCAAGTCGGTCGCGAGGAAGCAGTGCTCCTGGGTCATGGCAGTCTCGGTGCGATGCACGACGTCATCGACGATCCGTGGTCCGTAGGGAAGCTCCATGTCACGGCAGTCCAGATGCTCGATACCGTCCCCGTCCACCAGAAAGAGATGCTCCGGGCCGTCGCGTCCGCCGATGTCGATGTTCTTGCGCACCTCGAGATACCCCTCCGTTCCTTCCACGATGAGCCGCGTGTCTCCCCACACGCCGAGTCCCTTGGGCGTGAACCAGTCCAGCCTGACGTAGCCAGTCCCCCCGTTTCCTCGGAGCATGAACTCTCCGAAATCCTGGAAACCCGGATGCTCCTGATGGCGATAGTTGGCGACCTGGGAGGTGACGACTTCCCCCCGCGTGGAGTTGGTGAAGAACAGGAACTGATCGACTTGATGGGACCCGATGTCGCAGATGATGCCGCCGTAGGCATCGGGATCCCAGAACCACTCCGGGCGCTCGGTCAAGCCGACCTGGTGGGGCCCCAGTCCGATCGTATGGATCACATCGCCGATCGCGCCCGCCTTGACCAGTTCCCCCGCTTTGACCGTGCCCGGACTCTCGAACCGCTCGGAGTACATGATCGAGTAGAACTGCCGCGTCTCGGCCTGGACCCGCCGTACCTCCGCAAGCTGTTCGAGCGTCGTGATGCCCGGCTTGTCCGCAATGAAGTCCTTGCCGTGTTGCATGACCCGAATGCCGAGGGGAGCGCGTTCGTTGGGGATGATCGACGAGAGAACGAGCTGAATGGCGTCGTCGTCCAGAATGGCCCGTTCATCCGCCACGACCCGGGCATGCGGATACCGCTCGATGAAAGCCGCCCGAAGATCGGGCTCCCTAACGAACACGGCCGCCAGCTCACCGCCGCCCCGCGCGACGGCATCGACCATGAGATAGATGTGGAAGTGGTTCATGCCGATCACCGCGAAGCGGAGCCGTGGCGCCTGTCGCCCTCGCCGCACGGTGTGGACCGCTGCCGCCAGCCCTGCCGGCACTGCAGCGGCAGCCATGCCCGCGACCATGCCTGCCGACGTCTTCACGAGATCTCTGCGCGTCATGTTCCGCATCGGACTCCTCCCATGTACGGTCTGCAGGCCCACCCCACGATGGCATCCTTGCCGTCATCTCGCCAGCACGGAATGTTTGACGGAGACGATCGCTCACGATCGACGACTCTCGCGACTCGGAGCGGCAATATGCGGATGGTCGCCAGTCCCGCGCTGTCTCTTGCGGCAGCAGCTGCAATGGCATCCCAGATGCTCCCGCTTCCTCTCCTTGCACAGCAACGCGTCGTGGCGGAATTCGCCGTCCACGCGGGCAGGTACGCACGGAGCGACGTCCCGGTCTCGGCAACGCTGGAAGGCGTTCCGCTGTCGTTGACGGCCGGCGAGCTGCAACTCTACGAGGTCACCGCCGGACGAGACATCCCGGTGGCATCGCAGCTCGAGGCAGGCGACCCGGGACGCTTGTTGTGGATCGTGGACGGCGGGCTCTCGGCGGGCCAGGTTCGGAACTACGAGCTGCGTGCCGTCGCGAGACGTCCGGCTCCGTCCGTGGACCGCTCGGACGTCCAGGTGGACGACGACGGTGAGAACGTCTGGATCCGCATCGACGACAGACCCGTCCTCGCCTACCGCTACGCGACCCAGCCCGTCCCGCCGAACGTCGACGAGGTCTATGAACGGGGAGGATTCATCCATCCGCTCTACTCGCCCCAGGGAGAAGTCCTCACCCGCATCCAGCCGCCCGACCACTATCACCATTACGGTATCTGGAACCCGTGGACGCGCACGGAGTTCGAAGGACGGTCGGTAGACTTCTGGAACCTCGGAGAGCGGCAGGGCACCGTTCGGCCGCAGCAGGTCCTGACACAGAGTGCCGGGCCCGTAGCCGGCGGGTTCACGGCATCGCTGGACCACGTGGCGTTCTCGCCCCCGTCCACGGAGACGGTAGCACTCACGGAACAGTGGGGGGTGCGGGTCTGGAACGTCGCTCCAGCGAAGCGCGTCTGGTTGATCGATTTCGCCTCCGCGCTGAGCCCGCTGGACGAGCCACTGACCATCACTGCGTACCGGTATCAGGGGTTCAGTCTACGCGCCACCGAAAGGTGGAACGACGCGAACGCTGCGCTGCGCACGTCCGAGGGATTCGACAAGAGTGACGGAAACGGCACGAGGGCGCGCTGGATCGACGTCAACGGGATCTCGGCAACGGACGCGGGCACGTCCGGAATCCTGTTGATGACGAATCCGGCGAACTTCAACTACCCGGAGCATCTCCGCATCTGGCCGACGGGCACGAACGACGGTCAAGAGAACGTCTACGTCAACTTCAATCCCGCGCAGGACCGCGACTGGCCGCTCCTGCCGGGGTCCACCTACGTGCTGCGGTACCGCATGCTCGTGTACGACGGGACGATCGATGAGGACACCGCCGAGCGCTTCTGGCGTGATTTCGCAGAGCCACCGACCGTCGACGTCTTTCCGACCGGAGCGCTCGCCGGCACTCGCGTGCTGGTCTATACGCGCAACGGTGAGGGGTACGTCCACGACAACATCGCCTCGAGCGTCGCCGCCATCCGGCGGATGGGCACGGCGCACGGCTTTGCCGTCGACGTCTCGGATGATCCGACCGGGTTCACCAGCGACAACCTCGGGCAGTACGATGCCGTGATATTCTCGAACACGAACAACGAGGCGTTCACGTCCGACGAGCAACGCCGCGCCCTGCAGACGTACGTACGCGCGGGCGGAGGCTTCGTCGGCATTCACTCGGCGAGCGGCTCGGAGCGCGACTGGCCGTGGTACTTCCGGCTCCTGGGCGGGACGTTCGTCCGACACCCGCCCCAGCAGGACTTCACGGTAGACGTCGTCGATCGCTCCCACCCGTCGACGGGATTCCTTCCCGACCGGTGGACGATCACGAGTGACGAGTGCTACTTCCTGCAATCCCTCAATCCGGGCATCCGTGTCCTGCTGGCGGCCGATCTGACGACGGTCACCGATCCGGATCGCTCGACATTTCCAGGCGACCTGTTCGGTGATGCGTTCCCGCTCGCCTGGTACCAGGAGTTCGACGGAGGGCGCCAGTGGTATACCGCCCTCGGGCATCGAGCCGACCAATACGAGGACCCGCTGTTCACGCGACACATCTTGGGCGGGATACGGTGGGTGATCACCGGAGGACCTCGCTGAGCGGTCCGCGGCGGCGCTCACGAGTCGGCGCGACTCATTCTCATGAGGCACGTACGAACATGACGGACACGCGCTCACCAGATGCTCACGCGACCATGTCACGGCGTACCTATCTCAAGGCATCGGCCCTGGGTTCGGCCAGCTTGCTCCTCACGCCGACCATCGTGCCGGCACGGGTGCTCGGTCGCAAAGGGATCGCCCCGAGCGATGCGATCAACGTCGCGCAGATCGGATGCGGGCGGATCGCCCGGGTGCACGACATGCCCCTCACCATGGAGAACGCCGGTGTCCGCATGGTCGCGGTGTGCGACGTCGACACGTTCCGCGCGGCCGAGGGGAAGCAGCTCGTCGACCAGTACTATGCCGGTCGCACCATCGCCGCGCCGGCCACCCGCGTGTACGACGACTATCGCGAGCTCATTGCCCAGCCCGACATCGACGCCGTCGTGATCAGCACCCCGGACCACCAGCACTTCTTGCCGACGCTCGAGGCGGCGCTGGCCGGAAAGGACATCTATCTCCAGAAGCCGTTCTCCCTGACCGTGAGGGAAGGCAGGATCCTGAGCGACGTGCTGCACCGTCTCGGAATCGTCTTCCAGATCGGTAGCCAACAGCGCTCGCTCGACCCGTGGCCGCACTTCAAGAAGGCATGCGAGCTCGTGCGCAACGGCAGGGTGGGCGAGCTGCGCACGGTGCGCGTCGGCCTGCCCGGCGACCCGCCGGGCGGCGATCCGACGCCGATGCCGGTGCCGGAGAATCTCGACTACGACATGTGGCTGGGCTCGACACCCGAAGTACCCTACACGCTCGACCGCGTGCATCCGCAGGAGCGTATCCCGCCCGCTACGGACTATTCACGACCGGGCTGGCTCAGGTGCGAGCAGTTCTCCGCGGGGATGATCACGGGGTGGGGAGCGCATCACGTCGACACCGCTCATTGGGGGATGGGGACGGAGTTCACCGGCCCGATCGAGATCGAGGCGACGGCAGAGTTCGCATCCGGCGGGCTGTGGGACGTGCACGGAGACTTCCGCGTGGAGGCGAAGTACGCGAACGGCGTGACGATGCTGATCTCGGGCGAGTATCCAAACGGCGTGCGGTTCGAAGGGTCCGACGGATGGATCTTCGTCTCGCGGAGCGGGCAACCGGTCACGGGCAGCGATCCGGGCGCCGGGCAAGGCAGCTCACCGCTGCAGGCGAGCGACCCGGCGATCCTCGAGTCCGAGATCGGACCGGACGAGTTGTCCCTCTATGAGAGCCCGGAACAACATCGGAATTGGATCGACTGCGTGCGCAGCCGTCGGATGACCGTCGCTCCCGTCGAGGTGGCGCACCGCTCGACCAGCGCGTGCCTCGTCGCCCACATCGGCATGAAACTCCAACGGCCGTTGCACTGGGACCCGATCAACGAACGGTTCCACAGTGACGACGAGGCAAACGCCATGCTGTCGCGGCCACAGCGGTTTCCCTACAGCCTCGAGGCAGTGTCGGGCCTCCAGCGTCACTGAGGACGCTGGAGGCCCGACCGAGGTGACCTCGCTCGTTACCCCGTGAAGTAGAGATACGCCGCCAGGATCGCGAGCAGCACCGTCACGGACGCGATCACGTCGCCCCGACCCCAACTGCGGCGTGACTCGCTGCGCTGCGCTTCCGTCACGGTCTCGAACGTGAGTCCATCGATCGTGGCGTAGTCCGGCTCCCGGGTCGCGTGGCTCACACCCACCATCACGACCACGCATACGATGAGGATCAGAATGCTGTAGTACTGGAAGAACGTGTTGTTGACGATCCAGAGCAGCGACCCCTGCGCGTAGCCATCTGCGAATCCGCCCACGCCCATCTTGACCGGCGTGTCGATCGCCAATCGCATTAGACCCAGGATGAAGCCGACGACCAGCGCGGATAGCGCACCCTGTGCGTTGAGTCGCTTGAAGAACACTCCCAGGAAGAACACCACGAAGATCGGCGGGGCGAGGTAGGCCTGAACACCCTGCAGGTAGTCGTACAGCCCCTTGCCGCCCTGGATCACCGGAATCCACAGCAACCCGATCACGACCATCACGGTCGTAGCCACTCGGCCGATCCACACCAGCTGGTGCTGCGAGACGCCTGGGCGCAGCTTGCTGTAGAAGTCCATCGTGAAGAGCGTAGCGGACGCATTGAACACGCCGGCCAGCGAGCTCATCAGGGCCGCGAGGAGGCCCGCCACGACGATGCCGCGCACGCCGGCCGGCAGCACCGTGGCGACGAGGAGCGGAAACGCCTTCTGGGCCTCGTCCCTGATCACCTCGCCGTTGGCATCGAGGAGGGCCTGCTGGATCTCCGGGAGCTGCCCGCTCTGGGCCAGCGCGAGGCAGATCATGCCCGGGATGATGAAGATGAAGACCGGGAGCAACTTCAGAAACGCGGCGAAGATACTCCCCCGGCGAGCCTGCTGCTCGTTCGGCGCTCCGAGCGCGCGCTGCACGATGTACTGATCGGTACACCAGTACCACAACCCGATCACCGGTGCACAGAACAGCATGCTGAGCCACGGGTAGTTGTCGTTGAAGTACCACGCCATCCGGACGACGTTGCCGGCCGCATCGACCTCCTTCACCGGCGCCCAGGTGCCCGCCACCGACTCGGGGACGAGCGGCTTCCACAGGTCGAACATGTCGGAGCCGAGGACGTCGCGGAGCACGCCCCATCCGCCGAGTGCCTCCAGTCCGAACACGGTCACGAGAACGGAGCCGAGCACGAGCACGACGGTCTGCAGTGCCTCCGTGTACGCCACGGCCCGGAGGCCACCGAGGACGGTGTACAGGCCGGTCAGGAGGATGACCAGGATCGACCCGATCCAGAAACTGTCGAGCGCTCCGAGCCGCAGTTCCGGGAGGAGAACGGAGAACACGATCCCGCCGGCAAAGATGCCGACGGCGATCTTGGTGAGAACGTAGGCGACCAGCGAGATGATCGAGAGCACCCAGCGATTCGCCGGGCTGAAGCGCCGCTCCAGAAATTCCGGCATCGTGAAGACTTTCGACCGCATGTAGAACGGCACGAAAATCCATCCGAGCACGAGCAGGCACCAGGCATGGAGCTCGTAATGCGCCATGGCCACTCCGTCGGTGGCACCCGAGCCCGCCAGCCCCACGAGGTGTTCCGATCCGATATTGGAAGCGAAGATCGAGGCCCCGACGATCCACCAGCCAAGGTTGCGCCCGGCCAGGAAGTAGTCGTCGGCGGTATCCCTGTTCCTGCGGATGACCCACCACGCCAGGGCGAGCAGGATGCCGAAGTACCCCGCGACGACCAGCCAATCGAGCCAAACCATGCGCTACCTCGTCTCGTTCCAGCGGAGGATATGCTTGACCTGTGCGAGCGTGGTGGTGGCATCAATGCAGAGGAGCTCGGCGCCGGCGATGTCGGCGAAGTCCTCGAGATGCCGGACCGTGAGTGCCTGGCTGAAGCCCGTGTGGTGTGCGCCTCCGGCCAGGATCCAGGCGGCTGCCGCGGTCTTCAGGTCGGGCCGCGGCCGCCACACCGCGCGCGCGACCGGCAGCCGCGGCAACGGCTCCGGTGGCGGTACCACGTCCACTTCGTTCGCCACCATACGGAACCGATCACCCAAGTCGATCAGCGTGGCATTCACCGCTGGTCCGTCCTGTGCGTCGAACACGAGCCGCACGGGATCGGCCTTGCCTCCGATGGCCAGCGGATGGATCTCGAGTGACGGCTTCACGGTACCGGAGATCGACGGACAGATCTCGAGCATGTGCGCGCCCAGCACCATCGTGTCGCCGGGGGCCAGATGATAGGTGTAGTCCTCCATGAACGACGTGCCACCCTCGAGCCCGGCGGCCATGACCTTCATGGCCCTGACCAGAGCCGCAGTCTTCCAGTCACCCTCGGCTCCGAATCCGTACCCGTCGGCCATGAGCCGCTGCACGGCGACCCCGGGAAGCTGCTGCAAGCCGTGGAGGTTCTCGAACGTGTCGGTGAATCCCGTGAATCGGCCATCCTCGAGGAAGGCACGAAGTCCCAACTCGATCCGGGCGGCGTCGCGCAGCGATACGTGCCGATCGCCTGCCGGGCGCAATTCCGGAACTACGTCGTACTCCTCGGCATACTCCGCGACGAGCCCGTCGACCGCCGCCTCGTCCACCGCAGCGACCCGATCAGCCAGATCGCCCAGTCCATAGCCGTTCACGGTATACCCCAGGCGGACCTCCGCTTCGACCTTGTCGCCTTCGGTCACCGCGACCGCACGCATGTTGTCGCCGAAGCGCGCGATCCTGGCACCCTGGGCATCGTGCCACCCACAGGCCGCCCGGCACCACGTGGCAAGGTCCGCCAGCAGCGCCGGATCCTTCCAGTGCCCGACGAGCACCCTGCGTGACAATCCCATACGCGTGCACAGATAGCCAAACTCACGATCGCCATGCGCTGACTGGTTCAGGTTCATGAAGTCCATGTCGATCGTCGACCACGGAATGTCCCGGTTGAACTGCGTGTGGAGATGCACGAACGGCTTGCGGAGCGCGTTCAAGCCGCCGATCCACATCTTGGCAGGCGAAAACGTGTGCATCCACAGGACGAGACCGACGCAGGCATCGGCGGTGTTCGCGGCGGCGCACAGGTTACGGATCGCATCCGGCGTGGTCAGCACCGGCGTCGTCACCACCCGCACGGGCATTCCGTCCGCTCCGCCGAGGAACTCACCGATCTGCCGCGCATGCTCCGCGACCTCACCGAGGACGTCGTCACCGTACAGGTGCTGACTGCCGGTGACGAGCCACACTTCGTACCGTCGGAGATCGATCATCGCCTAATCCTGTCCATAGTACGCCTCCCGGCCGTGCTTTCGCTCGTAGTGCTTGTCGAGCACGCGTCGCTCCAGCTCGGGCGCGTTCGCATCGATCGCATACGTTCCGACGGCCATTGCAGCGACGAGCTCCAGCGCCACTGCGGTCTCCACGGCGCCGGTGACGTCCGCGCCCCAGGTAAACGGACCGTGTCCCGCCACCAGAACCGCCGGGACCGCTGACGGATCGAGGTCCGCGAACCGCTCGATGATGATCCGTGCCGTGTTGGCTTCGTAGGCGTGCTCGACTTCTGCGTCGCTGAGCGGGCGCGTCACCGGCACCGGGCCGTGGAAGTGATCGGCATGGGTGGTGCCGAGGCAGGGGATCTCACGACGGGCCTGCGCGAACATCGTGGCATGTCGACTGTGCGCGTGCGTGATGCCGCCGATGCGCTCGAAGTGCCGATACAGTCCCAGGTGGGTCGGCGTGTCAGTCGACGGACGCAGCTCGCCCTCCACGACGGTGCCCGACAGGTCGACGACCGGCATGTGTTCCGGCTGGAGGTCGGTATACGGTACGCCGCTCGGCTTGATCACGACGTATCGCCTGCTGGGATCGATGCCACTCACGTTCCCGAACGTGAGCTGTACGAGGCCATGCTCGACCAGGGACCGATTCGCGCGCCACACCTCCCGCTTGAGCTCCTCCAGCATCGGCTACCCCTTGCGCGCTCGATCGCGAATCGCGATCAGGGATTTCATCACGTGTCCCAATGCCGTCGCGTGGCCCGCCAGGCCGAAGCTGTCGTGCAGTTGTCGGTAGAGTGCGTACAACTCGGCGTAGGTCGCTGCGGCGGCCCTGCGGGGCCGATAGACGGTGGCGGGTGGCCGAACCATGCTCCGCTGCGCGCTCCGCACGCTGCGGTACGCGCCCCCCGCAACCGCACCAAAGATCGCTGCGCCCAACGCGCACGTCTGGGCCGACTGGCTGACCTTCATGGGGCGATTGCAGACATCGGCATAGATCTGCATCACGAATGGGTTCTTGTCCGCGATCCCACCACAGTTCACGACGTCGCGGACCATCACCCCGTATTCCTCCAGCCGATCGATGATGGTCAGTGCTCCAAAGGCCGTTGCCTCCACCAGCGCCCGGTACACTTCCGGCGCAGTTGTATGCAGCGTCTGTCCCAGGAGCACGCCGGTCAGGTTCGGGTCTACCAGGATCGTGCGGTTGCCGTTGTTCCAGTCGAGCGCGAGTAGCCCACTCGCTCCGGGCCGGAGCTTTTCCGCCGCCTGAGAGAGTCTGACGTGGGAATCGCCCGACGCGGTGTAGGCCCCAGGTGCGAGACGGCTCACGAACCAGTTGAAGATGTCGCCCACGGCCGACTGCCCCGCTTCGAGGCCGTACATGCCCGGCAGAACCGAGCCGGGCACGATACCGCAAAGTCCCGGAATGTCGGGGAGCGCCTCGTCCATCGGTGCGACCATGATGTCACACGTGCTGGTGCCGATGATCTTCACCAGGGTTCCCCGTTTGACGCCCGCGCCCACCGCGCCCATATGCGCATCGAACGCGCCCACCGCCACCGGCACGCCTGCAGGAAGGCCGACCGTGCGCGCCACATCGGCATGCAGCAGCCCCGCCTGGCGGTCCGCCGGCACGGCTCGCTCAGCGTATCGCCGCCTGAGCGGCGCGAGGTCGGGATGCAGCGATGCGAGAAAGCGCTCGGCGGGGAGCCCACCCCAGTCGTCGTGGTACAGCGCCTTGTGTCCCGCCGCACAGATACCCCGCGCGAGCGTGTGCGGGTCGGTATTGCCGGTGATGAATGCCGGAACGAAATCGGCCAGCTCGACCCATCCGTACGCCGCGCTGAAGACGCGCGGCGCGTTCCGTCGGCAATGCAGGATCTTCGACCAGTACCACTCGCTGCTGTAGATACCTCCGCATTTCGTCAGGTACCGATCGGGATGCTCAGATGCCCTTTGCGTGATCTCGGCCGCTTCGGCGGACGCGGTGTGGTCCCGCCACAACCACGCGTACGCGGCCAGGTCTCGCCGAAAGGCACGGTGCAGCGCGAGCGGCGTGCCGTCGCGGCCGACGGGGATGGGGGTCGACCCCGTGGTGTCGATGCCGATGCCGACGACGTTCTCGACTCGGAATCCGGACGTGCGTTTCGCGGCGGCGACCGCGCGTTTGACCGACGCGTAGAACCCGTCGATGTAGTCCGCAGGGTTCTGGCGGGCCAGATTGGGGTCCGTGGTATCCAGGAGAATCCCGGCCGTACCACTGGGATACTGCCAGACCTTGGTGGCAACTTCGGTCCCGTCCGCAATGTCTACTACGAGGGCGCGCACGCTGTTGGTACCGAAGTCGACCCCAATGGCGAACCGCCGCTCGTGCGTACTCACGCTCCGGTCTCCAATGCCAAGACGTTGCCTACCACCAGGGCTGCTGGTGGCGCTCGGCTGAACCCTGGTGCACTATGATGCCGTCGGATCCGGACGAATGCTAGGGGAGAAATGCGACGTGATAGAAGCCGTGGTCTTTGACATGGACGGGCTGCTCGTGGACAGCGAGCCGGTGTGGTTCGAGGCCAGACGCGAGCTCCTGTCACGATTCGGCAAGCGCTGGACCGACGCCGACCAGGAAGGGCTCATGGGTGTCAGCACGGCGACGTGGGTCGCCTATGTGTGGGAGAAGCTCGAGGGAGCCATGGCGCGGGACGAGGTATTGGAGCACGTCGTCGGGATCATGGCGGCATCGTACGAGCGTGGTGACGTTCCGTTGCTTCCCGGTGCAGTCGACGCACTGGACTACTGCGCGGCCCGATTCCGAGTCGGCCTGGCTTCCGGATCCCCCAGGGTGCTGATCGACGCGGCGCTCACGGGCGCCGACTGGCACCGGTACTTCGAGGTGGTCTTATCGAGCGACGAATGCGCTCATGGCAAACCGGCGCCGGACGTTTACCTCGAGGTGCTGCGCCGCATGCAGGTCAGCCCCGCACAGGCCGTCGTGTTGGAGGACTCGTCCGCGGGTGTGCGTGCCGGCAAGGCAGCCAACGCGAAGGTGGTTGCCGTCCCTCGCGCCTACACGGCACCGGACGATCCGGGGATCGGGCTCGCGGACGCGCGCATCGACTCCCTGCGATCCCTGCCGGACGTGCTCGACGCGATGTAGCGAGGACGCGCGGCAACCGTGTCGGGAGCTGATGCGGGTGGGGACAGCGATGCCTCGATGCGCTGTCCCGACGGGGGCGTGTGTCCGTATGCCTTACCAGAACGCCTGACGCGCCAGCGCGCGTGGGGACTCGTCGGCCCGATACGGTCTGAGTCTCACGGTGAACGTGTACGGCTGCGGAAACGTCCGGTATTCCGTCAGCACCGAAACCGCCGTTCCCCCGACGCCGCTCATGCGATGATCCAGATTCAGCGTGATCCCCTGCTGCGGCACGAGCTGGAACGGGTACCAGGCTCGCGACAGGTTGTCGGTCCCGAAGTGCTGCGTGCTGGCCTCGAGTAGCTGCTCTCCGGCCGCAAGTAGACCCACACCCGCCGCGCTCTCGAGACTGATCCAGCGAACCTGGGACTTGTTGCCGTAGTCCTGTGGGACGAGATAGGGCACGTACTGCTCCGCGACCGTGCTGCGGAAGACACCGACACGGGCTCCGGTCCGACGGTCCGGGTAGGTCTCGAACGGCCCCCGTCCACTCCACTCGATGTTCGTGAACGCATCGTCCAGCATCAATTGCAGCCCGACCCTCGGCAGCCAATCGGGCTGATTGCCCTTCGGGATGATGGTGTGCTCGAGGAGAATGTCGCCGCTCGCCAGTACGCGATAGCGGTAGCGCAGATCGAACCCGAGCGAGAACGTGCCTGATGGCAGCACCGGCGGAGCGGCGTGGGCCACGATCTCGACGACGACTTCCCGTTCGTCGCGCTGCCACGCATCGAAGCCTTCCACGAGATGCTCCAGTCGATCGAGCCCCACCGCGCGCCACCCGTTCGCAATGTCGTTCCCCATCCCCTCCCGATGCGTCGACAACCTTCCGCGGTAGACCCCCCAGGCGTCCCGCTCGTTCGCGAGCGGGGCGCGCCAGACGTTCGCCCGCGGTCCCTGCCGCAGCAGTTCCACGTCGCCGATTCTGATCGACGACAGTGCCCCCGAGGACTCGTCGAACGTGTAGGTGAAACCCGCTCCGCGAACGATCACCGCGCCGTCGGTCACCTGCATGGACAGCGGTGCGAACCGATCGAGGGATTCCAGCGGCGCTGCGCTCACTCCCGGCAGGAGGAACTGCTCCCAGGCAACCTCGTGCCCTCGTGGAGCCCAGCTCGTTTCCTCGGGAAGGGTGAACCGCACCTCGAGCCAGCGCTCCACTCCCGGCGCCGGTGGCCGCGAGTCGACGGGGATTCTGACCGTCATGCTGTCGCCGGGAGCGAGGGCGAGCTCGAACGTTTCTTCGTCGAGAACCTCCCCTTCCGCCGTCACCCGCCACGTTGCGTCGAGCTCCGACAGATTGGTCACGTGGTGCTGATTGACGATACGGACGAGCCCCTCCGTGACGTCGATTGCCTCGATCGCCACCGGCTGGGCAGACTTCTTGAGCTGCCACAGCTCCGGCTGCGGAATGCGGTCCGGCCAAACGACACCGTATGAGCGGCCTCCGATACCGAGGCTCAAGAACTCCCCCCTCTGCTCCGCGGTCTCGAACTCGAGCCAGAGCCGCGCCTCCTGGCGCAGCGAGGGCGAGTCGCTTTCGAGCTCGTGGGCGTCGAGTGCCCGGGCGAAGATCCGAACGTCATCGACGACGGCGTTGAGTAGCTGCCCTGGATGCTCCATGCCGTGCAGGGCCGCGTTCCGGCCGATGTTGACAGGGAACGGATTGTGATCGATCGCGCCGGAGTGGCCAGTCGAGCCGACGACCACGCCATCAACCGTGAGTTGAAGCTCGGCACCGTCGTACACGCCGGCCAGGTGATGCCACTTGCCCTCCCACCCCTGTGGTACGGCTGCCGTGACGGAAACGCGCTGCCCGTCGTGGATGAAGAACTCGAGCGTGTCCGCCGTGACTTGCAGAAGTCCGTACTGGTGGTCGCCCTTCGTGAGGAGGGGACCGTGTCCGCTCCAGCGTCTCGGCAACACCCACATCGCGAGCGTCAGCTGATCGCCCGTGATGTCGAGGCTCGGGTCGCGATAGAGCTCCACCCACTCGTCGTGACCGCTCAGCGCGAGCGCCCGCCCTCCGGAGCGGCCGGCGACGAGCTGCGCACGCCCCATCAGCGCACCGTCATTGCCGTGCGGAGAGGCATCCGTCGTCACGCGCAGCGGCCAGGTAATGCCAGGGCTCACCCAGTCCCACACCGCACCCCCGATGGTGCGAGGGTACGCGCGGATCACGCGCCAGAAATCGTCCATTCCGCCGAGGCTGTTCCCCGTCGCCGCCGCGTACTCGTCCATGAAGGAGGGACGCGGATCGACCGCGGCCGACACCTGCCCGACCAGCGTCTTCAGGCCAAAGGGGATCGGGTACCGCGGCCCCACGATGTCCTCGCAGTCGAGGGGGTTGTTCGACGGGAAGTAGTCGTTGTTGCCTCCGTAGAGCCAGGCACGAGTCGGGTCCAACCTCTTCCCCTCCGCGATGATCGCGCAGATGTTGTCCCCTGACCCGCTCTCGTTCCCCGCGCTCCAGATCACGACACTCGGGTGGTTGCGGTCGCGGAGCACCAGCTTGCGACCCCGGTCCACATAGGCAGCCCGCCACTCCGGCCGCTCAGAGAGCCACTCCGTCGCGTGGGCTTCATCCCCCGTCTCATCGATCACGTACACACCCAGCGCATCGGCCAGGTCCAGGTACTCCGGATTCGGGGGGTAGTGAGACGTGCGCACGGCGTTCACGTTGAACCGCTTCATGAGGACGAGGTCCTCACGCATCGTCGCCACATCCATGGTTCGTCCCGTGCGGGGATGGTGCATGTGGCTGTTGACGCCGTTGAGCTTCACCGGCCGGCCGTTGACGACAAGAACTCCATCTCTGATCTCGACTTCACGGAAGCCTACCACCGTGCCGAGAATCTCGAGCGCCACCCCGCCCGGGCCCACGAGCTCGAGCACCAAGCGATACCGGTTCGGGTGTTCGGCCGACCACAGCCTTGGCGACACGACCGATATGACGAGGGTATCGGTCGCACTACCGCCCGCGGGAAGCGAGAGCATTCGGCCCTCCATCGGCTCCAGAACCCGTACCACGCCGTCGCTCGGGTAAAGCGCGGCCCGAATCCGATATCCGTCGGCCGCTTCGTCTCCGTAGTTCTTCACCTCAGCAGCGATGCGCAGCTCGGCGTCGCGGTAGTCCCCATCGAGATCGGTGATCACGAAAAAGTCGCGCAGGTGAACCGGCGGCGTGGCAATCAGGTATACGTCCCGGTATATCCCCGACAAGCGCCACATGTCCTGATCTTCCAGATACGTCCCGTCCGAGAACCGGTACACCTGCACCGCGATGCTGTTGACGCCCTCCTGGAGAAACTCCGTGACGTCATACTCGGCAGGCTCCATGCCGCCCTCGTTGTATCCGACCTCCTTGCCGTTGATCCAGACGTACGACGCAGACTTCACCCCCTCGAAGTGAAGGAAGACGCGGCGGCCCGCCCAGCTCGTCGGGACCTCGAACGAGCGCCGGTAGGATCCCACCGGGTTGTAGTCAACGGGCACCGTGGGGGGCGTCGCCGGGAAGGGATGCACGATGTTGCGGAAGACGGGGTGCCCGAATCCCTGCATCTGCCAGTTGCTCGGCACCGCGATGTCGTCCCAGTCCGACGCATCGAAACCCGGTCGAAAGAAGTCCGCCGGCGCCTCCCTGGGGTTTGGCGCCCAACGGAACTTCCACGTGCCGGTGAGCAGCAGACACCAAGGTGACGCCTTGCGATCGCCGGCGAGGGCGGATTCCACGCTCGCAAACGGCATCAACGTGGCGTGGGGCTCTACCTGGCCCCGCTCGAAGACGGCCGGATTCTCCCAGTCGGGCACCTCCTGGGTGATCCCCACCGCGGAGGTCAGGACCGCCAACGCCACCAGGCAGAATGAGATCGACCGCATGGGATTCTCCGCCGCTTCCGTGTGGTCTCGGGGCTCACTCGCGTCGCCGCTCTTGGCGGGGCCATTCCGCGGGGGCGCGATGCGCCGGGCTCCAGCTCGATCGCTCACCGCAAGAATGGTCCGACCGTCTGACGCTGTCCAGCAGTCGCTGTGACAATGAGGATGTGCGTCACGACGGACTGGGTCTCCGCAGTCGTGGCTGGTGCATCAGGCCTCGGCGGGACCATATCGGCCGTGCGGCTGCGACAGGACCGGTGAGTCGACTGCGCGGGCGGCAGACAGCAGCCTGGCAGGTAGGGCGCTAGGCCTCTCGCGGGTTCGGCAGGGGCCGCGGTGGCTCGTCGTCCGGTCTCCCGTGCGCCAGCACCCGCTCGGCGAAGTCGACGCGCTCACCCAACTCCACGATCTCGTCCCGCATCACCCGCACGTCGTCGTGCAGGAGCTCGACCGCCTGAGCGAGTCGATCGAGATCTTCTCGACCGGGCGCGTGCTTGGTGTCCCGCAAGTGGCTGTAGCGCATCTTCATGGCGATCAGCACGAACGAGCCGACGCCGAAGAGGGCGATCACCGGCGCAATGAGTTCGACGATATCTGCTGGCATGCGGGCTCCCGACACAGATACTGAGATTGGGGCATCTGCCGGCTGTGCACCCGTCCCTACGAGGCTCGGCGCCACTCGGTTTGCCGGACCCGTGGACGCCGAGCCGGCAAGCGCTGTCACCGTACGCTACGCCGGATCCAGCGGCGCTGGCAACTTGTCCGGGCTGGTTTACGCCCCGAGCGCCCGCTCGCGAATCCGTGCGCCTAGTTCCTGCAGCTGTTCCTTGGTGTGGCCCTCGAACCGGCGTGCGCACACGGCACCGTAGGCGGTGCAGAGGGAGCGGCAGGAGGGACCGCGTACGGCCTGGTCGGCCATCTGGAAGAGCACATGATCTTCCTTCTGGATGTGCCCTCGGATCAGGTTGACGTACCCCATCGCCGCGTTGCGCAGCGTGGCCTGCGCCTCCGAATCACCGGCGCGGGCTCCCTCGAGCGCGCCAGCCATGTGTCGCGCGTAGGCCCGCCCCTGCTGGTGCTCCTGGAGCATCACCGCAATGGGGCCGTGATCGCGGGGCATGCCTGCCGCCTCCAACTCCGGAAACAGCAGATCCTCCTCCTTGCCGTGATGACAGGCGTCCGCGAACAGGCGGATGAAGGTCACACAGTCCGCGAACGCGTCGATATCCCACCGCCCCTCCTCCGCAGCACGCACGAGCACCGCAAGGGCGCCGGCAACCTCGAGGATGTGCTGGTGTTCCTCCCTGAGACGAGAGGTCGCGGTCTCCGAAGCGGCATCAGGCATGGGAGAACCCTCGGTTGGTGCGCGGCGCTCGCCGCTAGTCGAGTTGGAGGAGGAGGTGCTCGACCAACCGGTCGAGCGCGGGCAGCGCGGCGTGGATGTCGGCCGGCACGATCTGCACGGGCGGCGGACAGCGAAACAGCCGGTTGCGGTACGCGGCCAGCAGCAAGAGATCCATCTGCTCCTGACGCGCCAGCGTCACACCGATCGTCTCCCGCGCCACGCCCCGCGAGCGGCGGCACGCGAAGGCTCGGTCCTCCCAACCGCGGTGCAGGCCTGGGCTCACGCACTCGAGCTCGTCGCCGCTCATGAGATCGACCACGTCGGTGAACTGAAGGACGCTCGGAACGTGGATTCCGTCCCGATGGCGATCGACTTCCGGCGGTGGTGACGCGAGTTGAGCCCCGATCGTCGCGGGGAAGCGGTCTCTGACCGGCTGCAGCAGCCGGATCGCCAGCACTTCCGCGGCTCTGAGACCCAGATCCAGCGTCTCGATCAACGCTACCGGATCCGCAGCCGTCTGCTCCCGCGCCCCCTGTACTGCGGACCACAGCCGCCGAGCCTCGTCCGCGGGCCCGACGAGTATGGTGTCGGCCAGCTTCGTCATTGCTCGCCTCCCTGCCCGGTCCCCGTGATCGCGAACTCTGCCGTCGCGGAGACGGCAACGTGGCACTGCCGGCACCGTGAGCGTTCCGGATGGGACGTCCGAATCTCGTCACGCGCGCCGGGGCCGGCGTGGCACGCCACGCACCGCTCCCGCATCAGCAGTCGGTGGGGGATGGTCGGCGGAGCACCTGGCGTTGCGCGCTCTCCCCGCCGCAGGTTCTGCGGGAACCCGATGAAGTCATTGTCCACCAGCACCGCTTCGCTCGTGACGAACACGTGACACTGGCGGCAGCGCTGCGTGGAGCCCGCCATCGCGCTTGCCGCGTGCGGTGACGCCGGAGCGAACGCCGTGCCGACGGCCTGGCCGTCCGCATCGTGGCACGCCGAGCACTCGGAACCGGGGTCGGCGTGCGGGATCGTGGGTGGCGCACCGTCGTATGCGCGCCGCGCAGCCCGCTCAGCAGCGGCTGACGGCACCGCGGTCTCTTGCCCGTCGGGCGCTGGCGCGCCGTGCCCGCATGCCAGGAGAGCGATGAGCACGAAGAACAACCTGTGCATCACACCCGCTCCAATCGTACCGCGCACTTCTTGAAATCCGGCTGCTTCGAGATGTTGTCCATCGCGTCGAGCGTGAGCACGTTCGCCAGGAGCCGCTCATCGAAGAAGGGGATGAACACCGATCCGGCGGGTGGCTGGCCGCGTCCGTCCAGCTGCACGGGAAGCTCGAGGCTGCCCCGCCTGCTCACAACCCGCACCTCCTGCCCCGACCGCACCCCTAGACGCTCGGCATCGGCCCGGTTCAGCTCGACGTACGCGTACGGGACGGCCTGGTGCAGCTGCTTCACCCGTCGCGTCATGGAGCCGGTGTGCCAGTGCTCGAGCACCCGGCCCGTGCACAGCCAAAACGGGTACTCCCCGTCGGGCGATTCCGCAGGCGGATGCCACGGTCGCAACCAGAACGCGGCCCGCTCACCGTATCCCTTCGCCTTGTAGAAGTGCACACCCTTGGCCTTCTGCACGTACGGATCGTAGCCGGCCGCGTAGCGGTAACGCGTTTCGACGCCGTTCACGACCGGCCACAGCATCCCCCGCGTCTGCGTAAGCTGCTGATAGGACGCGAGATCCTTGCCGTGACCAAGCGTGAACCGTCGGTACTCCTCGAACATTGGCTCGTGCCAGTCATCCTCTGGCCACGGGAAGAGGTGTCCCATGCCCATCCGCTTGGCAACCTCGATGATCTGCCATGCGTCCTCTCGGGCTTCGCCCGGCGGATTCACCGCCTGCGTCCAGTGCTGGGTGCGCCGCTCGGTGTTGCCGAACACACCCTCCCGCTCCACCCACGCGGCCGAGGGGAGAATCAGGTCGGCCACCTCGGTGGTCGGCGTGGGATAGATGTCGCTCACCACGAGGAACCGGCCGTCACCCGGTTGGCGGTCGATGCGGTGGAGATTCGGAATCGTGACCCACGGATTGGTCGTCTGCGTCCACAGCACCTTGATGTCGCCACGCATGAAGGCGCGGAACATGTCCATGGTGTGGTAGCCGGGCTTCCCGTTGAGTGTGCCGGGCTCGAGCCCCCAGATCTCCTCAGCCTCGGCCCGGTGCTCGGGGTTGGTGACCACCATGTCGGCCGGCAGGCGGTGCGCGAAGGTACCTACTTCGCGTGCGGTACCGCACGCCGACGGCTGGCCCGTGAGGCTGAACGGATTCGCGCCTGGACGACTGATCTTGCCCGTGAGCAGATGGAGGTCGGTGATGAGGTTGTTCATCCACGTCCCGCGGACGTGCTGGTTCACTCCCATGCACCAGAGGCTGACCGTCCCGCGGCCGGGATCCCCATACATCTCGGCGAGCATGTGGATCTGCTGGATCGGGACTCCGCTGATCTCGCTGACCCTGGCGGGCGTGTAGTCCGCCAGGAACTGCTCGACCTCGTCGAATGCGGCGTCGCGCGCCTGGTCTGCAAAGGTGTAGCGTTCCGCGGGCCTCGCCAGCGGATCCGTAGCAAGCCCCTCTGGGCCGAACGCGCCGTAGCCGATCCGGTCCACGTCCTCGATGCCGCGCTTGAAGACGACGTTCTCCTGCACGAACGCACGATTCACTGTGCCGTTGCGCACCAGGAGGTGCAGGATGCCATTCGCGAGGGCAAGGTCGCTTCCGGGTTTGAACTCGACGTACAGATCGGCGTACTCGGACGTCGGCGTGCGCCGAGTGCCGATATCGACGAGTCGGGCGCTCGGGTGTTCGCGCTTCCGGGCCAAGATGCGGGAGAACAGCACCGGGTGCATCTCGGCCATGTTGTTGCCCCAGAACACGAAGTCGTCACCCGCCTCGAAATCTTCGTAGCAGCCCATCGGCTCGTCGCTCTGGAACTGCGTCATGAACCCCATGACCGCCGACGCCATGCACAGCCGTGCGTTGGGCTCGAGGTTGTTGCTGCGCATGCCCGCCCGGAACCACTTGCTTGCGGCATAGCCGTCGAACACCGTCCACTGTCCCGACCCGTACATGGCCACAGACTCCGCGCCGTGCTGCGCGAGCGCCTCGCCAAACTTCTCGGCGATCAGATCGAGTGCCTCGTTCCACGAGATCCGCTTCCACGAGGTCCCGTCACGCAGCAGCGGGTGCATCAATCGGTCGGCGCCATAGAGCATGGCGGGTAGATGGTAGCCCTTCACGCACAGCAGCCCGCGGTTCACCGGGCTCTTGACGTCACCCCGCACGGCGACCACGCGATCGTCCTTGACGCCTACCTCCACACCGCACCCGGTGCCGCAATACCGGCACGGTGCTTTCGTCCACGTGAGATCCAACTCGCTCGCGTCGGCCAGGCTGGCCCGCAGTCGCTCCGCTTCTTGGCGGTCGGCACACGAGTAGGCGGCAATGCCCGCGGCTCCTGCGCCGAGCGTTTCGAGAAAGGCCCTACGTCTCATGCGTCGACTCTCTTCCGTTGAACCCCGGTCGTCCTGGTGGGCCGTTACTGCCCGCGGCCGTACCGGCGCTCCATCTCTTGTCGGATCCGCTCCGCCTGTCCCTCCGCCCCTTCCTCGAACCACTGGTGCTCGGGACGTGTCAGGATGCCGTCCACCACACGCTCTACCGCGGTCGCCGCAGGGGCCTTCCCAGTCTCGCGCGCGTGCCGGGCGATCTCCCGTGCCTGCGGAATCAGCTCCATGTAGAACCGCTCGGCTACCTCGTACATCCCGTGCCAGTGCGTGTAGTCGGGCGCCATCATCGAGGCACCGTGCCGCGCCCGCCGACCTTCATGGTGCCACAGGTAGAACCACGTCCACTCGATCTCCTCATCGAACTCCGTGGCCGTCCTCAGATCGTGCTCGAGCAGCGCGGCCATGATGGCGATGCCTGGCTTGGCGAATTTCTCGTTGTACAGGACGACGAGATCGTCGTACTGCCGATAGAACTTGTTGACGTAGTCGTCCGTGTGGCAGTGCGAACAGACGTCCTTCATCCGATCACGCTTCTGCTCGGCGGTATCGTGAATGAGCGACCGGCGCGTCTCGGGATCCGTCTCGGTGACGATGCGATGACTGAGGTCCGTGTCCATCACGAGACTGACGGGTGGCCTGTTGGTCCACGAGATCCGCTCGCCAGGGTCGTGCGTCACGACGCCACCGTTCCGGATGTTGCCGGACATGTGACAGGTCGCGCACGTTGGCGCCGCGGCGTAGTCATCGCCGAGCACCCAGTTCGGCGCGTCCAGGTTCATCTGGTCCCGCAGATCGCGGTACGCGATCCCATGCTTGGACTCCTCGTAGACCTCTTTCTGCGGATGATCGGGACCGAGGTGGCACTTACCGCAGTTCTCCGGCTGGCGCGCGCGGCGTGGCGAGAAGTCATGTCGGCTGTGGCACGCCGCGCAGGAGCCGCGCGTACCGTCGAGATTGAGCCGACCGATGCCCGTGTTGGGCCACGTCGCCGCAACAAGCTGCGGTCGACCGTTCTCGTCCCGAACGATGCGGGACACCGCGTCGAGGTTCGTCGGCCGCCCGTCGGCGTCCGGCTCAAGATCGTCCACGGTGATCCGCGTCCCGTCCCGCCCTTCGAGCGCGACTTTCGCACCGTGACACTGCTGACACCCCGAGGCGGCGCTTGCGAACCCGTTGACCGCGCTCACCGCCTTGCCGGGGGTCGGCGAATGCGGATTGAACGTGAAGCGGGCTCCTTCGACCGTCTCCGCCAGGAAGTTGTCGAGCGAGGCGAGGATGTTGCCGGCAGACGAGTGGTGGCTCTGCGCGAACTCGGCGGCCTCGCCATCGTGGCAGCGCGAGCAGTCCCGGGGAGTCACGATGGTCGCAATCTGTGCTCCGTGGTGCAGGTAGCTGTCGGCCTCCTCCAGCGTCGCCGCATGGCACTCCAGACACCCCACTCCCTTCTCGGCATGGGTGCTCCCTTCCCAGTGCGCCACGATCCCCGGATTCTCTTCCGCGTGACACTCCACGCACTCGCGCGACTCGGCAGGAACGGTGACGTGTGGCGGACGCAGTCCGGCCTCTTCGGCTTTGCGGGCCGTTTCCATCCACTGCACCAAGACGAGCGAGAGAAGAAACAGCGTGCCGAGCGCGGCGATGATGTAGCGTTTGGCTTCCAGAGTCATGCGAAACCTCGCGGCGCACGTCCGTCGTGCGCACCGATGACGATCAGTGTCTGACCAGCGCTTCCCATACGGTCATGCCGACGATCGCGAGCACCCCGACTATACCGATCCATACGCTGGCTTCCTGAAACCGCGTGTGTTTCCGGATCCACGCGTCGATGAACGGCCACGCAAACATGACGAAGGCGATGAAGCCCATGCTCAGCACGGCAGCCGTGCCGCTGAACAGTTTCAGCCAGCGGAATGCGACGTAGAAGAACCACTCCGGCTTGATCACGTCGGGCGTCTGCAGCGGATTCGCGGCCGGCCCGAGAGTGGCAGGGAGGATCGTCGCCAGCGCGCTCAGCAGGACCATCAGCACGAGCCCGATGATGAGCTCGGTATAGAGATGATCGGGGAAGAAGTTGAAGGTCTTGGGAATGCCGGAGTCTTCGTCCTTGAAGCGGAACTCCGTGACACCCTGCAGCCGGATGATGGTGATGTGCACCCCCAACAGCAGGATGATCGTGACCGGCAGTACCGCCGCGTGCAGAACGAAGAACCGTGACAGCGTCGCTTGGTTGTACGCGTCGCCGGCCAGCATCATCCGCTTGAGGAACTCTCCCACCAGCGGCACGGTGGCCGTGATGTTCGCCCCCACGGTTGCGCCCCAGTAGCTCAACTGCTCGTACACGAGGCTGTAACCGGTGAAACCGGTCATCAGCGTGCAGAAGAGGAGGCACATGCCGACGATCCAGTTGATCTCCCTCGGTTTCCGATACGCACCGGTGAAGAAGACACGGATCTGATGCAGGATGACGGCGACGATCATTAGCGTGGCCGCCCATTTGTGAAGGCTGCGGATGTACCAGCCGAAGGACACGTCGCGGGTGATCGATGCCACCGAATCGTACGCGGCCGAGGGGGAAGCCTCATAGTAGAACGCCAGTAGGATCCCCGTGCCGATCTGCACGATGAAGAGGTAGGCCGGTGTCCCACCGAGAGCGAACCACCAACGCTTCAGGTGGTAGGGGACGGGCTCGTTGGTCAGCTCCCGGAACCGCTGCCCCGACACCGGCAGCCGGTCGCCCAGCCAGCGCGCGATCGCGCTCATCGTACGACCACTCCCCGTCGGTGGCATCGGCGATCAGGCGTCCGCATCGGATCTCCCCCGGGGCCGGGCGCAACGCAGACACGGATCGTGGCCGGGACCGTTGATGCCATCCGCCTCGGCGAGCATCCCAGGTTGCTCCTGCCCATCGGCGAATCGGGGTGGCGGCACGGCGATCTGGAGCAGACCCTTCTCCACACGCAGTGCGTAGCGCGGCAGCGACTGGCCCGCCTCTCCCGGGGGACCGCCCGTCGCCTTGCCCGTCGGGTCGAACACCCCGTTGTGGCAGGGACAGAAGAACCGATTGTGCTGTGCCTCCCACCGCACCTGACACCCGAGGTGGGGGCAGGTGCTCGAAAGCGCGATGAAGTCGTCGGCCGTCCCGGTGCGCGCTCGCCGCGTGATATTCACCGTCTCACCGGACGGTCCGCGGTATCGGATGGCATCGCCGACCTCGAGCCCGTCGATCTCCGTCACGAACTGCCACAGCACCTCGCCGGTCCTCGCCGGATAGAGGTACCGGCCTGCGATCGCTGCGAGCCCGCCATAGCCACCGACCAGTCCGGCAACCATTGCGGCTTGGGATGCATTCCTCAGGAACCCTCGCCTGTCTCCTCCCTCGCTCGGCCCCCCGGCGCCTCGCATCTCGTCCACGTCTCGTCCTCCTCTTCTGTCGCGCCCGCGCACGGCAGCCTCCTCGAAACCTCCCGGTGGGATCTTCGTCCTGCACTCCGCGTCATCGCGTGCCCGGCCATCTCACGATGAGCTGGACATACCCCCAGTACGCGAGGTCATCGCCCTCGGCGAATGCCGGAATGAGCCGCGTCGCCAGCTCGGTGGGAGCGAAGATGCCGACCCCAACTTCCAGGCTCGCCAGATCGTGAAAGCCCCAGTCACCGATCAGATCCAGTTCGCTTCCCAGCGCCCGGCTACCGAAACGCTCGCGCGCCGTCCAGAACCGGTGTACGTCGGCTCGCACCCGTACGCGCCGTGGGAGAGCCAACGAGCCCCGCAGGATGACGTCTCCGAGCCCGGCTTGATCGAGCTGGGCCTGCGGCGCAAGGAAGTAGTCCATGTAGCCGTAGAACTTGTGGTTCGTGCCGTAGAGCGTGTGGAACGCCTTCGCGTCGCCCGCCGCAGGATCGTCGTCTCCGGAAAGGAGGTCTCCCTGCACCGCCACGGTCGCCTGGCCAAGCGCGATGCCAAGCCTTGTGCTCGCGAAGTACGCACTGCGGTTCGGGCCGAACTGGTACGCTCCGCCCGCATCGTAACGCAGCGGTCCCGCACTGCCGTGAGCGCGCACGTTCGCGGTATATGACTCCTCGGTCTCGGCATCCCGATCGACGAGGGCCGTCAGCTCCACGCTGATACCGCCGATCGTCGTCGCTGCAAAGCCGCCGATGAGCCATCCGTCGTCGTCGATCCCCTGATTGCCCTGCGGCACCAGCCCGACCGGAAGCAGCGAGTCGCGCTCCGCCACGTTCATCCAGAACGCCTGCCACTCGACGCCGCCAGTCGTGCCGAGTACCCGCGCCCCGTCGAACACGCGACCCGTGTTGCTCCACCCGACCGCGCCGACCAAACGTTCGTCTCCGAGGGCAACCTCCTGTCGTCCCAGTCGGACGGCAGCCGCGTCCGTACCGAGCTCGACATGGACCTGGTGCATGTCCAACTGGTCGGCGCTCGCGTCGGTGAGGGTGCTTCCCTCCGTGCCCCACGCGCGCGCGTCCTGCAGTCGCGCGTACACGCGCATCCACTCGGTCAGCGAGGCCCGGCCTCCCACGCGGATGCGTGAGAGGGTCGCGGCATCCGCTCCGATCCCAACGGTGCGGCGGTCCCACTCACCCCTGAGCCGAAGCTCGCCGTCGATCCCGAACGTCACGCCATCCTGCGCCTGCGCCGGCGCGGCGCTCGCACACGCGGCGATACATGCGGCAAGGACATGCTTTCGATAGACGGCGGGCATCGGCGGCTCCGGCACCAATGGGGAAATTCGGGCGGCTATGTTTAATGTGATAAAATGATCATCTTGTCATTAAAATACACGCCGGTTATGTTCTGGCAAGTTCTGACGGAAGTGATGTCGATGCTCTCCGCAACCGCCGAGTACGCGCTCCGTGCCGTCATCCAGCTGGCCAGGCAGGGAGCCGGGGCCGCGTTGCAGGCGAAGGAGCTGGCCGATGCAACCGAGGTTCCGCTGAGCTACATGCGGAAGATCCTGCACGAGCTCGTCCGTGCCGGCGTACTCGACTCCACGAGGGGCAAGCACGGTGGCTTCCGGCTGGCAGTGAATGCAGAGGACCTGTCGCTGTTCAACATCGTCACCCGCTTTGATCAGCTCGAGCAGGGGAGGCGCTGCCTCCTTGGGCGGCAGGAGTGCTCGGACAGGAATCCGTGCCCCGTCCACGACCGCTGGAAGGCGGCAGCCGAGCACGTCGCCGTGTTCTTCGGCGAGACGACCGTGGGAGACGTGCTCGGCGATGCCTCGAAAGACCGGCCTGCCCGGTCACCGCGTGGCGAGCGCAGGAAGTGATATCAGATCGGACATGCGCCATGCCGGCAGCGAGAGCTGGCCGCGCAGCCGGCACCCGACGGTGGAGCACAGCCCTGGCGGAGCATTGCCGGATGGATCAGTCGCGGAAGACCTTGACGTGACGACGGGACGCACGCTGGCAACCATCGAGCCTGCGCCGGCATCGGGGCCGACGCAGCGCCGCGGACGCAGGGCATTCCACTCCAGGCCCCGCCAACGGGCCGGCTCCACGGTCCGCGCGTCGGCGGGGCTGCTCACGTTCATGCTGCTCGCGGTCGTCCAACTCGTGATCGAGCGCCCGATGTTGCTGGCGGAACGATTCGTTCCTGGAGCCGGTTGGATCGAGTCGCTAGCACTGGCCGGCTACGCGGCTTGGCTCGTGGGCCTGCTCTACGACCCGCACGAGACGGCGCGATGGCGCCGGCGCCTGTGGACGCTCTTTGCACTCGTGTTCTTCACGCAACTCGCGATCGGCCTCGCCGGAGTCGACGCATTTCTCATGAGCGGCACGCTGCACCTGCCGATTCCCGCGATGATCGTGGCCGGACCGCTGTACCGCGGCGCAGGTGTCTTCATGCCGATCCTGTTCGGTGCGACGGTGCTGCTCGTGGGACCCGCCTGGTGCAGCTACCTGTGCTATGTGGGCTCGTGGGACCTGAATGCCGCCTGCGCGCGGCGGCGGTCCTCACAGCTACCGTGGTGGCGCAATTGGGTTCGCGGCGGGGTCTTTGTGCTGATCGCGCTGACCGCCGTCGCCCTTGGCCCGGCCGGTGTGCCGGCAGCGACGGCCACGGCGTTGGGCCTTGCGGTCGGGATCGCAGGCGTGGCCATCATGGTCGTGGCATCCAGGCGAACCGGGAGCATGATCCACTGCACCATGTATTGCCCGGTCGGACTCGCGGCCGACGTGCTGGGAAAGCTCTCGCCGTTCCGCCTGCGCATCCGCGACGACGCGTGCACCGATTGCGGCGCCTGCGCCCTCAGGTGCCGCTACGGAGCGCTGCGACCCGAGAACATTGCCCGTCGGCGCCCCGGACTCGGCTGCACCCTCTGCGGCGACTGCCTGGCAGCATGTCGCGGCCGCGCCATCGAGTACCGCTTGCCGCTGTCGTCTCCGGCGACGGCCCGCTCCGCGTTCTTGGTCGTGGTCGTATCACTCCACGCGGTCTTCCTCGGTGTCGCCAGGATCTAGCGCACGACTCCATGGTGCGCCCCCGGTTGGGCGACTCACTGTCAAACAACTGAGGCACGTCGAGCCATGACAGGCTTTGCACTGACGTCGGTAATCCTGAGCTGCGTGCTTCTTGCCGCGCACTTCTCGCGCCACGAGATCCCTGTCCTCGTGGCGCTGTCCCTGCTCGCTCCATTCCTCTTGTTCGCGAAACGCCCATGGGTGCCGCGGCTTCTCCAACTGCTGCTCGTGTTGGGAGCGCTCGAATGGGTACGGACAGCGGCCGTGCTGGCGGCACGACGGATCGATGCGGGTGAGCCATGGCTCCGTATGGTGCTGATCCTCGCGGCCGTGGCGCTGTTGACGAGTGGCGCCGCTGCACTCCTCCAGCCGACCCGCGTCAGGAGCCGGTTCGAGGTCGACAGGCCAACCGGCTAAGCGGGAGCGGGCTCCGCAGTGGTCGAGCCCGAGTCACGGCGTCCGCTCGAGCGCCTCTGCGCGTCCGCGACCCGCGCCCATGCCCCTTCCCCTTTTCCCTTTTCCCCTTCCATCTGCCCTCACTGCCACCAACTACACTCTCCCCCTGCTCTCCCCCGTCACGAGCGCCCCTGCAATCAGATGCGCCGTCCGAAGCGGCTCAGGAATGCTGCCGGCCACGGCGGTTCGCCGGATAACCGTCGCCGCCTCCGATCGCGTGATGCCGACTCGCTGCACGTACACGCCGGCGAGTGGCTCCGCCGGGCCGAGCTGCTCGATCAGGGCCCACTTGCGCGCGCCGCCGCGCACGCGGGCCAGGAGTGCCGAACGCACTCGATCGAGCCGGGGTCGCTTCCGCACCACCACAAGCACGGGCAGTTCCAGCGCTTCGCTCAGACCGTGCAGATCGACCACGTTGAAACCGGCGAGCGCTACACCCTGGAGCATGACGAGCTGGAGTTGGCGGACGAACTTCGAGCCCTCGACGAGTGCGGTAAGGCGGCGCGTGGCGTTGGCGCCGTCCCGCCGAACGGAGCCGGTCAGCACGCCCTCGAGTCGCAATCCGGCGTACACCGCGCCGACTACGGGCACGTCCCCACGATGCTCCCGCTCGAACGGGGCATCGTCGAAACCCACGACGTGAGAAATCGTTCGTGGCATGTCGCACCCAACATGGTCGCACGCTCAGCGCCGCAACACCCCCCGTCCCTTGATCGAGCACCTGGACACGTCGCGGTCCGATACCCATGCTACCCCCAGCCATGTCAAGACGGCCAGAGATACACTGAAAGCGAAGAGATCACCATGAGGCTGTTCTCCGCGATCTCCCTCGGATGTCTCGCCGGGACCGTGCTCGGCGCATCGACCGTCACAGCCCAGCCGGCACCCAGCTCAGAACCGAGTGCGCTGCGTGACACGGCGGAGCTGTTCTCGGCCGATCGTCGGGCGCTATCACGACGCTACGACGTGCGCTCCGCATCTGTCAGACGCGAGCGAATGCGCAGTTTCTACGAGGGATGGCAGGAACGGCTCCCTCGGATGGACTTCGACGCACTCGAGCCCGAAGGCCGCATCGATTGGGTGCTCCTCGCCAACGAGGTGCGGTATCAGCTTTCCCTGCTGGACCGCGAGGATCGGGAGTTCGCGGAAGTGCTCCCCGTGCTCCCGTTCGCCGCCACGATCATGGACCTCGAGGAATCGCGGCGCCGACTCGAACCGGTCGAGCCTGCACGGGCCGCAGCGGCCCTCGCCCACCTCGCCGCTGCGGTCGACAGTGCCCGGGAGACGACGGCTGCCGCGTTCGGTGATCCGGTGGCCGGCGGGAGTGAGACCACTGCGACGAGCCGTGTCGTGGCAAGACGGTCCGCCATGCTCCTCGACGATCTGCGGGAGACTCTGCGGCGCTGGCACCGTTTCTATGCCGGCTACGATCCGCTGTTCACCTGGTGGACCACCAAGCCCTTCGCCGCCACCGACTCGGCGCTCACTGCCTACCACCGGTACCTCACGGAATCCGTCCTGGGCATCCGCCCCGGCGAGCCCGAGCCGATGATCGGGGACCCGATCGGCCGCAACGCGCTCGAGGCGGACCTCGCCTACGAGATGATCCCATACTCCATAGACGAGTTGATCGCGATCGCGGAACGGGAGTTCGCCTGGTGCGAGGAGGAGTACCGGAGCGCTGCTCGAGAGATGGGATACGGTGACGACTGGAGGGCCGCCCTCGAAGCGGTGAAACAGAGCTACGTGCCTCCGGGCGAGCAGCCGCAACTCATCGCGACGCTGGCGCGGGAGGCGGAGGCCTTCTTGGAAGAGCGTGACCTCCTGACGATCCCATCGCTTGCCAAGGAGATCTGGCGCATGGAGATGATGTCCCCGGAGCGCCAGCGAGTCGCACCGTTCTTCCTTGGCGGCGAGGTCATCCAGGTGTCCTACCCGACCGACAGCATGTCGCACGAGGAGAAGCTCATGAGCATGCGGGGCAACAACCCGCATTTTGCCCGAGCCACAGTGCACCATGAGCTGATTCCCGGCCATCACCTCCAGGGATTCATGACGTCGCGCTACCGCCCCCATCGCCGCGCCTTCTCGACTCCGTTCTGGACCGAGGGGTGGGCGCTGTACTGGGAGATGCTGCTGTGGGACCTCGGGTTTCCGCGTAGTCCGGAGGATCGGGTCGGCATGCTCTTTTGGCGCTCGCACCGAGCCGCGCGGATCATCTTCTCGCTGCGCTTCCACCTTGGCGAGATGACTGCCGATGAGGCAGTGGATTTCCTCGTCGAGCGCGTGGGCCATGAGCGCGCCAACGCCGAAGGCGAGGTTCGCCGCTCGGTGGCAGGTGACTATCCGCCGCTCTACCAGGCCGCCTACATGCTCGGCGGCCTGCAATTCAGGGCGATGCACGACGAGCTCGTCGGGTCCGGGCGGATGACCGATCGCGCGTTCCACGATGCGATCCTGAGCGGCGGCACGATGCCGGTGGCGATGGTGCGCGCCCGACTCCTCGGCGATCCGGTGGATCCCAACGACGTGGGCACTTGGCGGTTCGCGGGCAATCCGCTCGAGGACCGGTGAAGGACGACCGACGCGCGCCAGCACCTTGCAGCCGCCTCACCATCGGTCATATATAGCACGAGCCAACAGAGCACGCTCCGACCCGCCCCTCCGGGGCGGGATGCGTCGAGCACCTTCGAACGACCACGGAGGTCCGCCATGCGACCGCGCTTCACCCACGCTCGCCTCGCCTGTGTGCTGGTTTCGATGCTCCTCGGCGTTGCCGCCTGCGACGCCGGGGCTCAGGATCGGGATCAGGAGGACGCCGCCGTTCGCGACCGGTACACCAAGCACGAGTACCGCATCCCCATGCGGGACGGGATCGAGTTGCACACGACCGTCTACGTGCCCACTGACACCTCACGTCGCTACCCGTTCCTCATGAACCGGACGCCGTACAGCTGCGGACCCTACGGTGAAGATCGCTATCCCCCCCAGGTCCATCCGTCACCGTATCTGGTCGAGGACGGCTACATCTTCGTCTGCCAGGACGTGCGCGGTCGGTTCATGTCGGACGGGCTGTACGACAACATGCGGCCTCACGTCCCGGGAGACGGCGCGATCGATGAGAGCTCGGACACGTACGACACCATCGAGTGGCTCCTCGCCAACGTACCGGACCACAACGGCAGGGTGGGGCAGTGGGGCATCTCGTACCCCGGGTTCTACACTGCCGCTGCACTCCCTGACGCGCACCCCGCGCTGGTCGCGTCGTCACCGCAGGCACCGATCGCCGATTTCTACTTCGACGATTTCCACCACCACGGTGCCTACACGCTGGCGTACTGGCTCATCACACCGCTGTTCGGCTACCAGAAGGACGCGCCGACGGCACAGGCCTGGTGGGAATGGGTGCGCCCTTCCACGCCCGACGGATACAAGTACTACATGGACCTGGGTCCACTGAAGAACTCCAGCCAGTACTTCGGCGAGGACAACCTCTTCTGGCAGCAGTTGGTCGAGCACCCCAATTACGACGCCTTCTGGCAAGCACGGAACATCCTCCCGCATCTTCGCGGCGTGGATCACGCCGTCATGACGGTCGGAGGCTGGTTCGATGCGGAGGATCTGTACGGCCCGCTCAACATCTATCGAACCATCGAACGCGAGAACCCGTCGGCCTTTAACGTGCTCGTCATGGGTCCATGGAGCCACGGCCAGTGGGCGGCGCGCGACTCGGTGGCGAGCGTTGCCGCCGTGGAGTTCGGCGAGAACGTCTCCGATTTCTATCAGCGCGAGGTCGAGGCACCCTTCTTCCGGCACTTTCTCACGGGGGAGGGCTCCCCGCCGGACTTCGAGGCGTACGTGTTCGACACTGGCCAGAAGGACTGGCGCGCGTTCCCCGTGTGGCCGCCAGCTGAGGCGGAACCGATCCGATTCTACCTGCGGGACGGCGAGGTCGTGTCCCGCACCGCACCACTCGCCGGGGAATCGCCGTTCACCGCGTGGGTGAGCGACCCCAACGAGCCGGTGCCGTATACGGACGAGATCCGGCAGGTGTTCACGCCGCGCAAGTACATGGCCGAAGACCAGCGCTTCGCTGAGCGCCGGCCCGATGTGATCGAGTTCAAAACGGACATACTCAACGAGGACGTCACCCTGGCCGGCGAGATCCTTGCTCATCTCACTGTCTCCACGACCGGGGAGGACGCCGACTGGATCGTGAAGCTGATCGACGTGTACCCGGACGCGACACCCAACACACCGCGTACGCCTGACCACATCAGGCTCGGCGGGTACCAGCAGATGGTGCGCAGCGAGATCCTGCGCGGGCGCTTCCGGAACAGTTACGAGCGGCCGGAGCCCTTCGTGCCTGGTGAGGCGACGACGGTCGAGGTTCCCCTCCAGGACGTAATGCACACGTTCAAGGCCGGCCACCGGATCATGGTACAGGTCCAGAGCAGCTGGTTCCCCCTGTTCGACCGCAATCCGCAGAGCTGGGTGGACAACATCTTCCTCGCCGACGAGGCGGACTTCGTCGCGGCAACGCACCGGCTGTACCACGAGCCGCAGCGAGCGAGCTATCTCGACGTGAAGGTGCTGCCGTGAAGGGCGAGGGGGGGGTGAGACAGTCAGGCGGTCAGGCGGTCGGGCGGTCGGAATCGGGCCACGACACCACGCCGTTCCCGCCGGGTCACCGGCGGCCCCCTGACGGTTCCTGTAGTGCGCGCAGCACCCAGCCGTCGGGGTCGATCTGCATAGCAGCCCCCGCGGGCAAGGCAACGGTGGTGGTCCCGCCAGCCATGTCGAGACGCTTCACGGCCTCGCCAATCCGTACCTCGACCGGCATGGGGAACGGCTCTCCTGAGGGGGAGACCCAGGCCAGACGCACACGACCATCCTTCGACGACGCATCGAGGCGGGGCAACTCGGCGGCGCGAAGATAGGTGTCGAAGAACCACGCGAGGTCGCGCCCGCTCGCGGACGCGGCAATGATCTCGAAATCCCTACTCGCCACGAACCGGACCGCGCTTCCGTCGGCGGTCTGCGCGAGCGCCGCGTCGGGATACACCATGTGCCGGAGCGCGCGGAAGAAGGCGTCGTCCCCGATCAACCAGCGGAGCGTGTGCAGTACCCACGCCCCCTTGTAGTAGATATCGTGGCCCCGGTAGATCTCCTGTGCCGACTGCGACTCCGTCGGCGCCATCGGGAGCTGGTTCCCGATCATACGGCGCATGCTCGCCAGATACTCGCGTGCCCGAGGCATCCCCTGCGTGTCTTCCAGCCACAGCACCTGCATGTACGTGCCGAAGCCCTCGTGCACCCACATGTCCTTCCAGTCGGCATTGGTCAGCAGGTTACCCCACCACTCGTGAGCGAGCTCGTGGTGATGCAGGGCGTCGAAGCCCCAGTCGATGCCTCCGGTCATGGAAGCGTTACTGAAGTTCGCACCGTAGGCGATGATCGACTGGTGCTCCATACCGAGGTGCGGTGTCTGGGCCACCCCGTACTTGTCTGTCCGGAAGGGGTACGGCCCGAGCACTTGCTCGTACCAGCGGAGGTGGTCCAGGATCTCCGGGAACAACGCCCGTCCGCGTTCCTCGTCCTCAGGCAGGACGTAGAAGGCGACCAGGAACTCGTCACCGGCAACACTCATGAAGCGCTCTCGGATTGTGCGGTACGGCGCGATGTTCAAGGCAACATTGTACGTGCTGATCGGGGTCGAGACGAACCACTCCCAGGTGCGCCAGCCGTCGGCGTCCACCGCCGAGCCGAGCAACCGCCCGTTGCTGGCGACGACCAGCGGCTCCGGAACGGTGACGGTGATGGCCATCGAATCGGGCTTGTCCGACACGTGATCCTTGACGGGCCACCACACGTCTGCACCGATCATCTGGTTCGACGTCGCGATCCAGGGTGCGCCCGACGGCGTCCGCGCCCACGTGACGCCGCCGTCCCATGGCGGTCGCGGTGCAACGCGCGGCCGCCCGCCGTACACAACGCGGAGCACCAGCGGCTCACCTGGCTGCCACGTGCGCGGCAGGACCACGCGGACCCGGCCGCCGCAGCGTTCGACGGCCAGGTTGGCCTCTGTCGCACCCTGCACGAGCAGGAGCGACTCGACCACCAGAAGCGTGTCGAGATCGAAGGCCACCCGCGTCGCGGGCGCGACCGCGGTCGCGTGCATCGTCACGCGACCGGTGATGGTGCTGTCGGCAGGATTCACCCGCACGGCGAGGTCGTAGAAGCCGACGTCGTATACGGCCTCGTCCGGATCGGGTCGGCCGCCGGAATCGTAGGGATCCGACGGGCTCGCGCAGGAAGCGGCCGGCGCCTGGGCATCCACGGCAGGCACCACGCCTACGAGGCCGGAGAGCACCAGGACCAAACGTATCGTGTGCATCGCCGCTACCCGGTGCCAGGCCATCCTACGCCGAGTCGTCGTGCTCGGCGGGGGGGGGCTGCTCGGTCCGATGCTGCCGGTCCCGCCACCGCCGCCGGGGCTCCTCGCGCGCGAGGCGGTGGAGATTGCGTCCAAACCTGAGAACCAGCATACCGAACATGATCAGGGCTGCACCGCCGACCACTGCGTTGGCCGCGAACCGGACCTGCGGCCCCATGCCTGGCAGCAGTGTCGAGCTGAGCCAGAGCACGGCGTTCGCAAGCATGAGGAGGATCCGTGCCTCGGTCGGCCCGATGCGTCCGTAGGCAATCTTGAACTTCCCGAACACGGCCGACTCGAGATAGACATTGATGGACAGAGTGAGATACGCGAGGACCAGGAGCAGCGCCAGATCCAGCCGCACGAACGGGGAGAGCCCGATACCGACACCGATGGCGGCGGTCGCAAACGCATCCACGATGTGGTCGATGTAGTAGCCATATCGGGGGCGCTCGGCCTTGCGCACCCGGGCGAGCGTGCCGTCGAGGCTGTCGCCGAACCAGTTGACGACCAGCATGAGACTGGCGAACCACAGCCAATCGGGATCGTCTGCTGCGAGCGAATATCCGGTACCGCAGGCAACGGCGCCGAGTACCCCAAGCGCAGTGAAGTGGTTGGAGTTGAGCCACCCCGGGACCCGCCGTGCGACCGCCGTGAGTACCCTGCGCTCCGGCCCGGCGAGCAGGAAGGTCATCTCTCGCTGTGCTTTGGCAGTCTCGCTCATGGCCTCAAGCTAGAGCATGGCGGCCCCGTCTGCGAGGGCAAACCGTCGCGGGGACCGTGGGTCGGCCGTCCAACGGCGAAGGGGCGACCTCGGGCCTAGGGAGCCCAGCCCGGCCGGGTTACATTACCCGATTAGGGCATAGGCCGCGCATCGGACGACATCCATGGTATTAGACGGCAACGACATACAGATTACGGCGACCGGCGAGGAACCGGGATCGAAGACCCTCAAGGTCGAGATTCCGGCCTCCCGCGTCCTCAGTGCCGAGCGGGAGGCGACGAAGTTCTTCGCGAAGCGCGCCCGCCTTCCGGGATTCCGCAAAGGGCGGGCGCCACTGCCCGTTGTCCTCAAGAAGTACCGTGGGGAGATCCGCGAGCGAATGCTGCGGGATCTCATCGGCGCGAGCTGGAAGCAGGCCCTCGATCAGGAGCGGCTCCGTCCAATCGCGGAGCCGCACGTCCACCATCTGAAGTTCGAGGACGGGGCCGATGCGAGCTTCGAGTTCCGCGTGGATGTTCAGCCGGAACTCGCGCTCGACCGGATCGGCGGCTTTCAGCTGAAGCGTACGGTCCCGCCGGTGAGCGACGATGCGGTGGCGGAGCAACTGGAGGAGATTCAGACGCAGAAGGCCACGTGGCTGCCCACCGATGGCGAGCCACCGGTAAATGGGCAGATGGTCTCGGTGAGCATTGCAACCGTCGAAGACGGGTCGGTCGGCGAGCGGCGGCAGCATCAGGTCGTGCTCGGGTCCGGACAGGCCATCCCGGCCCTGGAGGAAGAGATCATGACCCTTCGTCCGGGAGACACGAAACAGGCGAAGGTGCGCTATCCCGACGATTTCCCGGATGAGACGAAGCGGGGTCAGACACGTGCCGTCGAGATCACCCTCCACGAGGTCAAGCGTCAAGAGCTCCCGGAGTTGAACGACGACTTCGCCCGTGAAGTCGGGGACTTCGAGTCGATCGAGGCCTTGCGTCAGGCGGTCCGAGAGGACCTCGAGACCAATGCCGCGCGCGAGGCAGACGCCGACGTCCGCCAGCAGCTCATCGAGGAGATTATCGGCGCCAACCAGCTCACCCCACCCGATCCGCTGGTACGGCGCGTGCTAAGCGCATATGCCCAGAGCTACGGCGTGCCGGACGAACAGCTCGAGCGGTTCACCACGGAGTTCCGGCCCTTGGCGGAGCGCCAGGTGTTGCGGGATCTGATCATCGACCATGTCGCCGAGCAGCAACAGCTCCGGGCTACCGAGGAGGACCTCGACCGGCGAATCGAGGACATCGCGCGCCGGCGGTCAACCGAGCCCGGCAAGGTGTACGCATCGCTGCAGAAGGCGAATCAACTCGGGGAAATCGAGCGGGGTATCACCGAGGAGAAGGTGTTCGAGCACCTACTTGCCCAGTCGACCGTCGAGAACGCATAACGCAATTGGAGTCAACGAGTTACGATGCCAACGATCTATCCTCCGTACGTCATCGAGCGGTCGAGCCGCGGTGAGCGGACCTACGACATCTTCTCGCGGCTGCTCATGGACCGGATCGTGTTCCTCGGGTCGCCGATCAACGACGACGTCGCGAACATCATCATCGCCCAACTCCTGTTCCTCGATGCCGAGAACGCCGATCGGGATATCTGGGTGTACATCAACTCGCCTGGCGGCATCATCTCGAGCGCGTTCGCGATCTACGACACCATGCAACACATCTCCGCGCCGGTGAACACGATTTGCATGGGCATGGCAGCCTCGGCCGGGTCGTTCCTGCTCGCCGCCGGGACGCAGGGAAAGCGGGCAGCCCTGCCGCATGCGCGCATCATGATGCATCAGCCCTCCGGCGGAGCGCAGGGCACGGCGGCCGATATAGAGATCCAGGCGAAGGAGATTCTGTACCTCCGGGACAAGCTCAACCAGCTCTACGCGCAGCACACTGGACGTACCAAGGAGCAGATCGAGCTCGATATCGATCGCGATCGTTTCATGTCGGCCGATGAGGCGAAGGAGTATGGGATCATCGACAAGGTGATCAAGCGGCAGACCGAACTCGAGGGGTTCGAGCGCGCATCATCTTGACGCTCGATCGGGGGCGGATCATACTAGCGACAACCGTGCGGTGATTCATGGCACAAGACAAGCACCTGCGATGCTCGTTCTGCGGCAAGTCGAAAGACGCGGTCCGCAAGTTCATATCCGGGCCGTCGGTCTACATCTGCAACGAGTGCATCGCGCTGTGCAACGAGATCCTCGCTGAGGACGAGGAGCGCGAAGTCGCCGAAGCGGTCACGCAGGTTCCGACGCCGAGTGAGATCAAGGACGTTCTCGACGAGTACGTGATCGGCCAGGAGCGCGCCAAGCGGGTGCTGTCCGTCGCCGTATACAGCCACTACAAGCGAATCAACTCACAGGTGATCCGGGACGACGACGTCGAGTTGGAGAAGTCCAATATCCTGCTGTTGGGTCCCACCGGCGTCGGCAAGACCCTCCTGGCACAGACCCTGGCCCGCATCCTCGACGTACCATTCACCATCGCCGACGCCACCACCCTCACCGAGGCGGGCTATGTCGGCGAGGACGTGGAGAACATCCTGGTGCGTCTGCTCCAGGCCGGCGACTTCAACGTCAACGAGTGCGAGCACGGGATCGTCTATATCGACGAGATCGACAAGATCGCCCGGAAGAGTGAGAACCCTAGCATCACCCGGGACGTGTCGGGCGAAGGCGTGCAGCAGGCGTTGCTCAAGATCCTCGAGGGCACCGTCGCCTCCGTGCCGCCGCAGGGCGGGCGGAAGCACCCGCAGCAGGAGTACATCCAGATCAACACCAAGAACGTCCTGTTCATTTGCGGCGGCGCGTTCGATGGGCTCGAGAAGATCATCGAGGCTCGGACTGGGCGGCGGCAGATCGGCTTCTCCGACGAGGAAGTCGAGGCTGGTAAGGTGGAGCAGCTGAAGCACAACCCGTTCAGTGAAGTCGAGCCAGACGACCTGCTGCGATACGGGCTGATCCCGGAGTTGGTGGGGCGCATGCCCGTCTCGGTCGCCCTCGATTCGCTCGACGAGGAAGCGCTCGTCCGCATCCTCATCGAGCCGAAGAATGCGCTCAGCAAGCAGTATCGGAAGATGTTCGAGCTCGAGAGCGCAGGTCTCACCTTCGAGCCCGAGGCCCTCCGTGCGGTGGCGCGGCTGGCGATTCAGCGTGGCGCCGGGGCCCGGGGGCTGCGGTCCATCATCGAGGACGTCATGACGGACGTCATGTTCGACCTGCCGAGCCGGACCGACATTCGAGAGGTGGTGATCACGAAGGAGTGTATCACCGAACGGCGACCGCCGCTCATCGTGACCGAGCGGGCCCGGGTCAAGAAGGAGGCTTGATCGCCGTCAGCTTTGTCGGCAGCTACCCGACGGCCGACTTCCGACTCGACCCGCCCCGTCCCGAGGTCTGCTTCCTTGGGCGCTCCAACGTCGGCAAGTCTTCGCTCCTCAACGCCGTCGCCGGCCGTCGGCAGCTGGCTCGGACGAGTCGCACGCCCGGCAAGACCCGGATGTGCAACGTCTTCGCATTCGGCTCGGCGTACTTGGTGGACCTTCCGGGGTACGGATACGCCCGAGTCGGGAGGACGGAGCGGCACGGTTTGCAGCGGCTGATCCGTGAGTACCTCGAGCGGCGGGAGCCACTCGCCGGCGCGATCTGGCTGCTGGATGTGCGCCGCGATCCGTCGGCGGATGACCTCGAGGTGGCGGAGCTCCTGCATCGCAGGGAGCTGCCGGTGCTCGTGGCGGTGACCAAGGCCGACAAGTTCGGCCGGATGCGGCGAGTGGAGCGCGCGCGGTCGATCCTAGCCGCGGTCGACATCCCGTCGGACCAATGCGTGGTCACCAGTGCCCGCACTGGGGAAGGCATCGACGACTTGCGCGACAGCATTGCCGCATTCATCGACGACCAGGACGCGTGAGAGGGGTCAGCATGATTGGACGGCAGCGAAGGGCAGGTCCCATCGGTTCGACCGCGACGCTCGTTGCGTCCCTGTTCGTAATGGCGGGCACGTGGGGGTGTGCACACGCCCAGCAAGGCGGGCAGCCCGGGGTGCAGGAGGATCAGAGTCTCCCGCCTGCCGGGTATGGCACGCTCCGTCAGGAGGACGTGTCGCTCCAGCTGCGTGCACCGAGCGTGCAGATCCAGATCGTCCCTCTGCACGAGGGGGTGATTCGGCTCCTCGCCACCGACACGTATACCTCGCTCCACCGGCTCGTCGAGTCGCGCCGCTCGGAGATTGACGATGCGGCCAGCCGCTGGGGCACGCGGGAGCCGCGCGTCTTCATGGTCACGTTCTTTGGTCTCGAGCCGGAAGCCCGCTTCACACCCGACGAGCTCGTGATCGCCAGCCAGAGCAGGTTGTTTCGTCCGCTGGCGATCATCCCCCTCTCACCGCTCTGGAACAATCAACAGCTCAATCAGCGCGAAACCGCCCGCGCCCTCTATGTGTTCGACGACGGTATCCGCCTCCTCGATCCGTTCACGGTCGAGTACGTCACTGTCCGCACGACGGCCTGGGAACAGATTCTCCGGGTGCTCGAGCGCGAGCGTACGTCGGTCTTGGCCCGAGCCTCTGCCGAGCGCAATCCGTAGGCGAGCGGTCATCCTGCGGCACCCCACCCCTCACGTTCGAGGGTAGGGCCCCTTGGCGAGACGACCTCTCCGCACGCTCACGCTCCCCGACGTATCCGAGCGGGCGTTCACGACCTGGCTCGGCGAACTGAACGAGCGGCTCGCTGACCCTGCCAGCGATCGCGATCGGTTGTGTCGCGACGTACTCTACGACGTCTGGTACCCGGGATTCGGGAGCTACGAGGATCGCCTCGCCGATCCTGCGACGGCGACGGCGACCCGAGCCGCATTGCTGAGCCTCGATCCGCGCCACGTCACGCTCGAGCCCGAGTATTACGACGAAATCGAACCAGAGCGGTACGCTCGCGTGAAACCGCTACTCTGGCTCTGGCAGAGCTTCGACCGCTCTCCCATGGGCGGCGGCAACGTCGACCTGGCGGTCCGGCTCCGCCGGGTGCTCGCCGCGCACGTGTTTCGGCGCTGCGGCCACAACTTCAAGTGCTTCCAGCACGTCGAGTTCTCGTTCGGATACAACATGGAGGTCGGCGACGACGTCGTGGTGCACCGCCATGTCCTGCTCGATGACCGCGGCGGGATTGTGCTGGGTGATCGGGTGTCGATCGCCGATTACGCCAACATCTACAGTCACACCCACAGTCTCGCCGATCAGATGGACGTGACCGACGCCACCACCGTGCTCGGCAACGGCGTGCGCATCACCTACCATGCGACAGTGCTCGCTGGGGTGCACGTCGGAGAGGAGGCGATGGTCGGGGCGGGTGCCGTGCTCACACGCGATGCCCGCCCGTGGCACCTCTACCTCGGTGTGCCGGCCAAGCCGGTCCGCGTCAAACCGAACGCCCCGCCCGAGGTGGGTGGGGCACGGTGATCAGGGCAATGTCGCTCGGGGGCTAGCGGGCGCCGCGGCTCCGGCCAAGCACCGCCTGAAGGCGTGCCGAGAGGGTGCGCGCGCGGAACGGTTTGGACAGGAAATCGTCCGCTCCATGCTCGAACACGCGGACTTCGCTCTCCTCGTCGCCATGCGCCGTCAACACCACGACCGGGATGCCGCTCGTGGCCGGTCTCGACCGCAGATGCGTGAGGACACCGAAGCCATCCAGGCCCGGAAGGTTGAGATCGAGCACGATGATGTCGGGCGCGTGCCGGTCGACCTGATCGAGCGCCTCCACACCGTCGGAGGCCTCCTCCACGTCGTAGCCGTCGCGCTCCAGCAGGTCCTTCATGACCTTGCGGAGTTGGTCCTCGTCGTCCACCAGCAGCACTTTGACACTTTGGGTACTGCCGAACTCGTCGGGCATCCGTGGTCGTGCGGACTCCACGGGCTCGATGAGATCGAATGCCCCTTCGAGGCTCGTGGCGGCAGCCGCGGCGGAGGCGGGCTCCGTGTTGGGCGGCTCCTTCACGGCGGCCATGCCGCCGGAGTCGCGGCGCTGGCCCGATGGGCGCTTCGTGCGAGCCTGGTCTTGTGCAGCGGTCGACGACGCGCCCTCTTCCTGCGGTACGTCGACCACACGGAGCAACTCGTCGATCGTCGACTCGCCCAGGAGCACGTGCGACAGCCCACTGTCCCACAACGACTTCATACCATTCCGGATCGCGATGTCGGCAATCCGATCGGCGGTGTCATTCGCGGCGATTGCGCGCTCCACGTCGCCGGTCACCTTGAGGATCTCCATGATGGAGAAGCGACCGAGGTAGCCGGTCATTGCGCACTCGGGACATCCGACCGCGCGGTACAGGGGCGTGTCGGGCTGGATCCAGCGGTGCAACTTGCGCGGGATGGCTTCGACCCACACCTCCTTGCAGGTCGGGCACAGCCGCCGCATGAGTCGCTGAGCCACCACTCCGCGCAGCGCACTCGCGATCTTGTACGGTTCCATCCCGATGTCGACCAGGCGCGTGACCGCGTTCGGCGCATCGTTGGTGTGAAGTGTCGAGAGCACGAGGTGACCCGTCAGGGACGCCTGCACCGCGATCTGCGCCGTCTCGCGGTCACGCACCTCGCCGACGAGCACGACATCCGGGTCCTGCCGCAGGATCGACCGGAGCGCCGACGCGAACGTCAGACCCGCCTTTTCGTGGACCTGAACCTGGACGATGCCTTGCAGGCGGTACTCGACCGGGTCCTCGACGGTGACGATGTTCACACCTTCACTCTGCACGTGACGGATCGCCGAATACAGGGTCGTCGTCTTGCCGGATCCCGTTGGACCGGTGACCAAGATGATCCCGTCACGATTGTCGAGCAGGCCTTCGATGTCGCTCTGCTCCGTACTCGTCAGGCCAAGCCTGGCGAGCGCGAGGACCGTGCGCGACGAGTCCAGCACGCGGATCACGACCTTCTCCCCGAGCGATGCCGGGAGCGTGGATACACGTAGGTCGACCGCGATACCGTTGACTGCGACGCGGGCCCGACCATCCTGCGGCCGCAGTCGATCGGCGATGTCCAACCCGGAGATGATCTTGATGCGGGAGATCAGCGGGATCCCCGCTGCGCGCGGGATCTTCATGACCTGCCGCAGCACGCCGTCGATGCGGTACCGGACCGCGACACCTCCCTCCTCGGGCTCGATGTGGATATCGCTCGAGCGCGACGTGATGCCCTCGGACAGAATGAGGTCGACGAGTCGAACGACCGGACGCTGAGATGCCTCTTCCGCCGAGATGTTGAGATCCTCCGCCTCGAGCTCGGCCTGATCGTCGAGCTGGCGGATCTCGGTGCCGACATCCATACCCTCGAGCAGCTGCTCGAGCACCGTCTCCGGCTTGTAGTACTCCTCGATCTTGTCGCGGATGCTGCGAGGGCTCGCCAACAGCGAGCGGACCTCCCGCCCCGTGGCGAAGGCCAGGGTCTTCTCGCAGTCGATGTCGAAGGGGTTGGCCGTCGCGATGTCGAGCGCGGAGTCCGTCACGGTAATCGGCAGGATCTGGTACCGCCGAGCGACGCCCTCCGGTACGAGATCGCGCGCCGTGCGCTCGCTCTGTGAGAGATCGGCCAGTTTGAGGCGAAACCGCGTCGAGAGCGAGCCCAGCAGCTCCTCGTCGGTCGAGAGGCCGAGCTCCACGACCGCGTCCCACAGCGATCGGTACCGTTCGGACTGCCGGATCTCGGCAATCCGCTCCTGCCCGACGATCTCGGCGACCGTCGGCCGCAGCCACTCATCTACGAACATCCGAACGGTGTCCCTTCCGTACTGCTCGGGCACGGCGCTACTCCCGAATGTGGCGTTGGCAACTCGTGAATGATATCGGGACCGCGGTATGCACGCCACACCGCAGCCGCAGCCCCGGTCCTATCCGTGTGGATCCCAGGCCGACAGGCGGGAAGCTAGAGAATATTCCAGAGATCGCGGGTGACGTCGAGCACCACACTCACGTCGCCGTCCCTCAGGCCGACGCCAACGTCCATCCTGAGGAACCGGTGAAACCACTCCACTCCGAGTCCGGCGACCGGGCGCACCCCCTCACTCGGCCCCCATGGCAGGTCCTGCACCGCTCCCCCAGCCCAGCCGGCGGCGACGAACGGCGAGAGGATCACGCGACGGCCAGTGTTCACGACCGGTCCGAGTGGAATGGCGGGCGCTGGGATGGGCAGCTGCCACTCGACGTGCCCCATCACCGCGTATCGGCCCCCCCACCGCCGAAAGTCCTCGCCCACGAGGGTCCCCCGGCCGCCCAGCGCGAACGTCCGATAGGGCGGGACCTCCGCCGACCCCCAACCGCCGGAGGCGCGGATGACGAGCCGAGTGTCTCCCACGGCGAGATGCGCATGCCCCGTCCCGTGTACCCGAACGTATTGCCGGCCCTCTCCACTCCCGCCCTCGATCGCCACGCCCCCACTCAGCCCGTTTCGGACTGCGAGCACCGGGCTGCGGCGCTCGAGCGCGACGCGGGCAACACCGATAGTGCCGACTCCCAGCGGCGGATTGGGGCGGAACGTCCCGTGCGCCGGCGTTGCCACGACATCGACGGTCTCGCTGTGTTGGACACCGACCTCGAGGCCAATCGCGGCGAGAACGCCAAAATCGAGCTGCAGCGTGCCGAACGCCTCGTTGATGAGGGCGTAGTCGCCGTAGTCATTGCCTGCTTCCTGGGCCAGCACGGTGTTGAGCAGCGGCGAGATCACCGGCTCATCCGCAACATCCCGCATCACTCGCGCAGCTCGCGCCTCGAGCGTCAGGCCGCCGATCCGATGCGAGAGGGAGACCCTCCCCTTCACCCGCTCGTCCGAGATCCCCACCGAGCCCCATACTTCGAGCTCCGTAGCCTTGCCGCCCGACCGGAAGATGGTCCCCAGGCCCGGCGCGAGGCCTTCCACGCGATTGAAGTGGAGCAGATCAGAGATCGACCCAACCGACAGACGTGCACCCGCTAGGCCCGACATCGCCGCGGCACCAGCCGTCTCGGTGATCTGCTCGCGCACCTCCTCGAGGTCGACGGTCATGACCGGTCCCGCCACCTCCTGGATCGCGGCGTGCAGCGGCTCGTCCCAGACAAATGAATCGCGCACCGCGCGTGGGGCGGCCACGATCTCGGGACCTCGGAACAGCGCATCCTGCAGCCCCACGTTGAAATCGTACCCCTCGATCTCCCAGCGCCCGCGGATGATCCCGCGCGCCGGGAGGTCGAGCCACTGCGTGCGCCGCCGGATCTCGACCTCTTGTCGGTAGGGTAGCCAGTAGCGCTCGTCGAACAACCCGTTCTCCAGCAGGATGGTGATATCCTCGAGCGTATCGTCGAGGTAGGCAGCCCGCGTAAAGCTGAACTGGAAGATGACGACGTCCGCCGTCTCGACGTCGAAGTAGAGGCTGCCGACCACCCGAGGCTCCGAGAAATCCTTGGGCCTAACCAGGACCTTCTTCACCCGCACGGCACGGTCGGGAAGGAACAGCGTCACCGAGTCGGTCAGGGCGTAGTCGTACAGCGTCGGCCCGTCTGGCGCGAGCGGGTGCACGATGTCTCGCACCTCCTCGCCCTCACCGAGCCGGATTCGGTCGCTGAAGTTGTTCTGCACGATGCCGAGATGGTCGCGGTGATACTGGATGTCGGTGGGTAGGTCCGCGCGGTCCCGCCAACCGAGGATGACCTGCTTGCTGTGATCCGGCGCCTTCCAATAGACTTGAAGCACCAGTTGGTCGGATTTCACCAGTCGCGGCGGCTCGCGTAAGCCTTCAGCGAGCTGGGCGAGAAAGAACACGAATCCGTGAGCCTGTACCCGGAAGTCCTTGAGTGTCGTATCGGCCTGGCGGACGTTCCGCTGGGCGATGCCGCGGGCCACGAGGGCCTCGGCGGCATCGGTATTCCAGTCCTGCGCCCGAGCAGCGAAGGGAAGGGTGGCAACGAGGCAGAGCGCGAGGAGGGCACGGTGAGGCATCGGCCAGCAATATCACGGCGGCTGGGATATGCTGCAAGCATCGTAGCCCTCGGACTCGCCACGGCGTGCACCGATGTGACCATTCCCGGCGAAACGTCACTCAGCACGTCCGAGCTACTGTTCCTGCCACTTGAGGCCCAGGCCCCGGCTCCGCCGGCGACATCGTTCTACGTCGCCAACACCCGGACGGTGGTACGGCGCGTGCTCCATCCGGACGCGTTCAACTCGCTCTACGTGGAGATCCGCTTCCCGGCGGGGGCGCTCGAGGCATTGAACGGCACTCCTCTCGGACCGACCGACTCGGTGTTGGTCACCGTGGAGCCGACGGCTGGTGCCTTCGGACTCACCCTGCGACCGTCAGGGCTGGATTTCGCCTCTGGAGGTGCCCCTACGGTCACGTTCTCCTTTGCCGCCTACGGTGACTTCTCCGTCGCGGACGGATCGGCGACGTACGCGAGCAGACTGGAGTACGCCGAGGCGCTGGCGCTGTGGGAGGACGCGGGCGTCGAGCGCTGGGACCGGGTGAGCGGGTCGGGCTTCACCGGCAGCGACGCGGTGAGCGGAAGGCTATCGGTGCCCGGGACCTACCGAGTTGCTGCGCCACGCTGAGCTTCGGCCTGGCTCCCACGCGGTCACGGCCAGCTCCTCCATATATTGTCCGAAGCAAGGAGCCGGAGAGTGGCTGCGTTCAAGCTGCTGAGCACCAGCGGAGAGCAGACGGTCGAGATCGTGCCGGACCGCACGTTCGTCGTCGGCAGGGCGGTGACGTCCGACGTCCCGGTATACGATCCGACCGTGTCCCGACGCCACGCTGAGCTGACACTGCAGGATGCGGGGGTCCGTGTCGTGGACTTGGGCTCGAGCAACGGCACGTTTGTGAACGGCTCGCGCATCTCCGACGCCGTGGTCGGCGATGGGGACGTCCTGACGTTCGGGAAGGTCGCCTTCAACCTGGTCGCGGTCACCCCGCCCCCGACCCGGTCCCAGCACGCACGGGAATCGGGAGCGTTCACTCCCCCTCCGCCGGAAGCGACCATCGTGAAGCAGGTGGCCGTCGCGGAGCAACCCGGTCTCGATCAGCGCGTCGCCGCGCGGCGTAGCGGGCGGATGCCGGCGGTCGACGAGACCGGGCAGGCGGAGAAGCTCTCGCTCTTGCTGGACATCTCCAAGGAACTGTCCAAGCAGCAGGACGTCGACAGGCTCCTCGAGAAGGTCGTGGACATCACGTTCAAGGTCATGAATGTGGACCGAGTATCCATTTTGATGCTCGAAGGCGAGTCGGAGGAATTGGTCCCGCGGATGTCCCGCAACCGGCTCGACGAGTCCGGGGGGGCTCGCGTGCCGCGGTCGATTGCCCGCCGGGCGGTGGATGAGCGGCTCGCGATCCTCACCGACAATGCCGCCGCCGACGAGCGCTTCAAGGGTAAGTCCATCCTCATGCAGAGCGTGCGCAGCGCGATGTGCTCACCGCTCATGGGGAGCGACGGCCATGTCCTCGGCATCCTCTACGTCGACAACCTCACCGCCACCAATTCCTTCGACGACGAGGACCTCGAGTTCTTGATTGCGTTCTCGGGCATCGCCGCCGTCGCGATCGAGAACGGCCGGCTCACGGAGCGCGTGCGGCGGGAGGCCGTCGTCCTCTCCAACTTCCAACGCTACTTCGCGCCCGATCTCGCCCGGCAGATCGCCGGCGAAGCAGAAGCCGTCCAGTTGGGCGGGAGCAAACGCCCGGTCGTCGTGTTCTTCAGCGACATCCGCGGCTTCACGCCCATGTCCGAGGCCTTGAGTCCCGACGAGATCGCGTCGCTCCTCACCGAGTACTTCACCGAGATGGTGGAGATCGTGTTCGAGCATGGGGGGACGCTCGACAAGTTCATGGGCGACGCCATCATGGCATTGTGGGGTGCTCCGATCAGCTATGAGGACGACGCCGACCGGGCCATGCGCGCGGCCATCGAGCAGCAGGAGGTACTCGCTCGGCTGAACACCAAGTGGGTCGCCGAGGGACGGCAGCCGATGTCGATCGGCATCGGGATCAACTTCGGTGAGGTCTTTGCCGGCAACATCGGGAGCGACCGGCGGCTCGAATACACCGTGATCGGCGACGCGGTCAACACGGCCTCGCGCCTCTGCTCGAAGGCCGGACCGGGAGAGATCTTGCTGACCGAGCCCTTCTACCGGGCGCTCGCGACGCCGCCGCCGGTCGAGGCGCTCGACCCGCTCGAGCTCAGAGGGAAATCGCGGGCCGTGCCCGTCTACCGCGTGAAGCGATAGGGCCGCCCGGCGTCTTCCAGCAGCTCGACCACGAGCCGCAGCGGCAGTCCCATCACCGAGAAGAAGTCGCCGTCCACGCGCTCGATCAACACCGCACCGACACCCTGGACACCGTAACTCCCGGCCTTGTCGAGCGGCTCACCCGTGGCGACGTAGGAACGGATCAGCTCCGGCGACAGCTCCCGGAACCAGACGTGGGTCACATCATAGCGGTCGCGCACTTCGCCGCCGGGCAGGGCAAGCGCGACACCGGTGACGACGCGATGGCCCCGGCCGGAAAGCAGGGCGAGCATGCGCTCCGCATCCGCCTGATTTTCGGGCTTCCCCAACACCTGGTCGTCGATCGTCACGACGGTGTCGGCTGCGAGCACGAGGTCGTCGGGGCGCCGTACGTGGACAGCGCTCGCCTTGGCCGCGGCTAGCCGGACGGCCATTGCCTCCGGTACTTCGCCGGGCAGCCGCGTCTCGTCGACGTCGGCCGGCTGGACGACGTGCGGTATCCCCAGCATCTCCAGCAGGTGGCGGCGGCGCGGCGAGGCCGAGGCGAGAACGATCACCGTTCGAGCACCAGCGTGACCGGGCCGTCGTTGACGATCGCCACTTCCATGACCGCCCCGAACTCCCCCGTCTCGACACGGAGGCCTCGCATCCGGAGGGCCTCGACGAACCCGCGATACAGCGGCTCGGCCTGCGCCGGCGGGGCGGCCGTGACGAACGAGGGACGTCGACCCTTGCGCGCATCGCCGTACAGCGTGAACTGGGAGACGACGAGCGCCGCCCCGCCCACGTCGCGCACGTCGAGGTTCATCTTCCTCTCCGCATCACCGAACACCCGGAGGCCCAAGATCTTCTCCGCCATCCACTCGAGCTGCTCAGGCCCGTCGTCTGCGGTGAAGCCGACGAGCAGAGCGAGGCCACGATCGATCGCACCTACCACCGCACCGTGCACAGTGACCGATGCGCGCGAGACCCGCTGGAGCACTACCCGCATAGCGCCGAGCGCTGGTAACCTGGACGGGAGTGTTGCTGGCGCGGCCTCACAGTCCCTCGAGAATCGCGGTTGCGCGAGCAACGAGTGCCTGCGCTTCCGCATCGGTTGGCGCCTCGGCGATGAGCCGAACGATCGGCTCGGTTCCGGAGGGGCGTACGTGCAGCCAGGACGCCGGCCACGCCAGCCGGAGCCCATCCTGCCGGTCGGTCACGGCATCGTCGAACGCCTGTTCGAGTCCGGCGTACACGGGCTCGAGATCCGGACCGCGGGGCGCCTTCGCCTTGACGATGGTGTAGCGGGGAGCGCCGGCAACGAGCTCCGTGACGGTCTGGCCAGTGCGGTTCAAGAGATCGAGCACGAGCGCGGCTGCGAGCGGCGCATCGCGCCCGACGTGCAGTGCGGGCAGCATCACACCCCCATTGCCCTCCCCCCCCACGATCGCCCCTGCATCGCGCATTGCGCGGGCGACGTTGGCCTCACCAACCGGTGCACGACGGACCGTCGCGCCGTATGCCCGCGCGACATCGTCGACGACCAGTGAGGTCGAGAGGTTCACCACCACGGGTCCCACCTCACGTTCCAGCACAGCCCGCACTCCGAAGGCGAGGGTGTAGTCCTCGCCGATCGCCCGCCCCTCTCCGTCCACCAGGGCAAGCCGGTCCACGTCCGGGTCGACGGCGATCCCCAGCTCGGCACCGTGCTCGCGTACCGCCGCGCACAGACCACCCAGATTCGCGGGAGTGGGTTCCGGTGCCCTGGGGAACCGCCCGTCGGGCTCCAGATCGATGGCGTCCACGCGACAACCGAGCTCCCCGAGGAGCGCGGGCATGATCGTGGCCCCCGCCCCCCGCACGCAGTCGAGCACCACGTGGAACGAGTGCCGCCGGATCTCCTCCACGGCAACGAAGGGCAGTGCCAGCACCGCGTCGATGTGGCGACGGACGGCCGCGGCGTCGACCTCCGTCCCGCCGATCGCGTCCCACCGCACCCAGCGCACCCCCCCGGCATCCACGAGTGCGAACAGACGCTCGATCACCGTACGGTCGAGGAACATCCCATCGGCGCCGACGAACTTGAGCGCGTTCCACTCGACCGGATTGTGGGACGCGGTGATGATGATCCCGCCGCCGGCACCATGGTGCTCCACCGCAAGCTGCGCGGTCGGGGTCGGCACCATGCCGCAGTCGATGACGGTGAGGCCGGCGGCTCTGAGCCCGGCAGCCGCGGCGGCGGCGAAAACCGGCCCGGACGTCCGGGCATCACGAGCGAGGACGACCGCCCGGCCTCCCTGCTCGGCGACGACGCGGGCGAACGCCGCGGCATAGCGGGCCACGACCTCCGGCGTGAGATCCGAACCGACGATCCCACGGACCCCGGAAACACTGCGCATGAGCGTATCGGACATGGCGCGAAAGCTAACGTTGCCGAAGCCCCTTTGCCTGGTATACGTTCCGGGGGCTTCTCCCGACACCGACCGCTATGACGCGTGCCTTCGACGACGACCTGACCACCGCGTTCGGCACCCGTGCCGTCCATGCCGGCCAGCGCCCCGACAGGGAAACGGGCGCGATCATGAGCCCGATTTACCAGACATCGACGTATGTGCAGGACGGGCTCGGCCGTCATAAGGGCTTCGAGTACGCGCGCACGCGCAACCCTACCCGCGACGCTCTCGAGCGAAACGTCGCGGCGCTGGAAGGAGCTGCGCACGGCTTTGCGTTCGCGTCGGGCCTGGCCGCCACCGATGCCGTCCTCAAGCTCCTCTCGGCGGGCGACCACGTGATCTGCAGCTCGAACGTCTACGGCGGAACACACCGCATCATGACGCAGGTGTTCGAGCGCCTCGGGCTCCGCTTCACGTTCGCAGATACACGGGACTCGGCCAACATCGCCGAGGCCGTGACGGACGCGACGCGCATGATCTACGTCGAGACGCCGACGAACCCGATGATGCACCTCACCGACCTCACCGCCGTGGCCGCACTCGCCCGAACCCGCGAGCTCGTGCTGGTTGTGGACAACACGTTTGCCACACCGGTACTGCAGCAGCCCGTGGCGTTGGGAGCAGAGGTCGTGCTGCATTCCACCACCAAGTACCTGAACGGGCACAGCGACATGGTGGGGGGCATGGTCCTGACGACACGCGACGACCTCGCCGAGCGCCTGGCGTTTCTCCAAAACGCCGTCGGCGCGGTGCCGGGCCCGATGGACTGCTGGCTGGCACTGCGAGGGACGAAGACTTTACACCTCCGCATGGAGCGTCACGACCAGAATGGGCGACGCATCGCGGCGTGGCTCGCGGAGCACCCTGCGGTGCTGCGAGTGTACTATCCAGGGTTGCCGAGCCATCCACAGCACGAGCTCGCGCGGCGGCAAATGTCGGGATTCGGGGGTATGATCTCTCTGGACGTCGGCAGCCTCGAGGCGGCGCGCGCCGTGGTCGAGCACACGCGGGTGTTCGCGCTTGCCGAGTCGCTCGGCGGGGTCGAGAGTCTGATCGGCCACCCGGCCTCGATGACCCACGCGAGCGTGCCGCGGGCCATGCGCGAGGAGATGGGCCTCACCGACGGCCTGGTCCGGCTGTCGGTTGGTATCGAGGATGTGGACGATCTCCTGGACGACCTCGAGCGGGCACTTCAGGCGGCAGCGAAGCCGTAAGTTCGCGAAACTACTGTTGATGCCCTGCGTACGGACTGACAGTCGCCGGATCGAGCCGGCGTAACGGCATCACGGGAGGCAATTATGAGCGACCCCACGGGCAGCGTACCGAGGGAGCGTCCCCGCAAGATCCTGTCGAACATTTCGGCCGTCAGTTGGGAGCACCCGGCGGACCGGGCCGCGCTGCAGGCTGTCCGGGCAGTGCCAGGCTTCAACGAGGCCGTTCGTAAGATTGTGGGCTTTTTCGGAGAGCGGGGCATCCGGCTGATCTTCCAGGCCAACGCCGTGCGGGTCGGGCCGACCCAGTTCCCGCGGCTCCACCAGCTCATGACCGAGGTCACGACCACCATGGACTGGCCCGAGCAGCCGCCCCTGTTCGTTTCGCAGACCCCCATGGTCAACGCCGGCGCGGTCGGCGTGGACCACCCCTTCATCGTCCTGAATTCCGGCGCGGTGAATCTGCTCGACGACGACGAGTTGCGGATGCTCCTCGGCCACGAGCTGGGCCACGTCATGAGCGGCCACACCCTCTACCGTACGGTCACGATCCTGATCCTCGAGCTCGGCTTCCGCAACCTGCCGTTCCTGGCGGGGATCGTCCTACTACCCATCCAGCTGGCCCTGCTCGAGTGGTACCGCAAGAGCGAGCTATCGTCCGATCGCGCCGGGTTGCTTACCAGCCAGGATCCCGCGGCGGCGATGCGCGTCTTCCTGAAGCTGGCCGGCGGCGGATCGATGAAGGAGATGGACCTCGAGGCCTTCATGGTGCAGGCCCGTGAGTATGAGTCGCAGGGCGGTCCCATCGATGCGATCTACAAGATCCTGAACACGCTCGGCATGACGCATCCGTTCCACACGCTGCGCGCCGCCGAGCTCCAGCGGTGGATCGACGGTGGAGCCTACCAGAAGATCATCGACGAGCAGTACACGCATCGGGGCGCAGAGGAGCAGGAGCGGCCCTTTGCCGCCGATATCGGTGAGGCAGCGCGGCATTACGCGCAGGAGGCCAAGGATACCGTGTCGCAGGTGACCGACGCGGCAAAGCGCGCAGCGGCAGCATTCACCGACGCCCTCAAGTCGAAGGACGGCGAGTGAAGATCCTCGTGATCGGTGGCGGTGGCCGCGAGCACGCGTTGTGCTGGGCGCTCGCGCCGGCCGGCGAGGTGTACTGTGCCCCGGGCAACCCCGGCACGGCGCAGGTCGGTACGAACGTCGGAATCGACGTCGCGGATCACGCCGCCGTGCTGGACGCGGTGCAGCGCCACGGGATCGACCTGACGGTGATCGGTCCGGAGGCGCCGCTGGCCGCGGGCCTGTCCGATCACCTCACCGGACGAGGTCATCACGTCTTCGGGCCGTCAGCCGATGCTGCCCGGCTCGAGTCCTCAAAAGCGTTCGCGAAGGAGATCATGGACGCGGCCGGCGTCGCGACGGCCGCAGCACGCACTTTCACCGCCGAAGGAGCGGCCCTGGAATACGTGGCGAAGCATCCGGAGCCGCTGGTCGTGAAGGCCTCCGGCCTCGCCGCCGGCAAGGGCGCGATCGTGTGCGAGCGACGCAGCGACGCTGCTCGTGCCGTACACGAGATGTTCGGCGGCGCTTTCGGCGATGCGGGCCGCACGGTGATCGTCGAGGAGTTTCTCACAGGCGAGGAGCTGTCGATCCTCGCGCTCACGGACGGCGAGCAGGTCCTGTTGCTCCCCGCTTCACAGGACCACAAGCGGATCGGCGAGGGCGACACCGGGCCCAACACGGGCGGGATGGGGGCCTACACGCCCGTGTCCATCGCGACGGCTGCCCTGTTGGGCCATGTGCAGGACCAGGTCCTGCGGCCCGTGCTCGCCGAGATGGCTCGACGGGGCACGCCGTACCGGGGCGTGCTGTACGCTGGCCTGATGATCGATGAGGATGGATCGATTGCGGTGCTCGAGTTCAACTGTCGGTTCGGTGACCCTGAAGCACAGGTTGTCCTGCCTGCGGCCGATCTGGATCTCGCCGCGCACATGTGGGCGATCGCGGCCGGCGAGCGCTGGTCGCCGGACATGCCCGTCGTGCGGGCAACCAGGGCAGCCGTCACCACCGTCATCGCGGCGCACGGGTACCCTGGGTCACCGCTCAAAGGCTCAGCCATCGAGTTGCCCGCCACGCTCCCGACTGACACGTTGCTGTTCCACGCCGGCACGAGGGTGGATGAGTACGATGTGCTCCGGACTGCTGGCGGGCGGGTGCTGTGCGCCACGGGGCTCGGCACGACGGTCGACGCCGCCGCCGCTCGAAGCCGCGAGCTGGCCGCGGTGATCGAATTCGAGGGGAGCCAGTACCGCCGCGATATCGCTTGGCGCGAGGCGGTTCGTGCCGGAGCTTCCTGAGGTCGAGACCATCGTCCGCGAGATCAGGCCCCGCCTGGTGGGCCGGACACTTCGCTCGCCACGCCTGTACCATCGGGACGTCCTTCGCGGCGTGACGGCGCCGCGGCTGCTGCGCGCGCTGCGCAATGCCGACGTCGTCGCACTGCGCCGGCGGGCAAAGCATGTGGTCGTCGAGCTCGACTCGGGGATGCGGATGGTGATCCAGCCACGGATGACCGGCTCGCTCCTCGTGTACGACCGCAGGCTCGATTCCGACGAGCGGCGCTACGCGGTGCTGGAAGCCTCTATCGGCGACGGCGCACGCGTCGTCTTCCGTGATGTACGCCGCCTCGGAACCATCCACTTGCTCGACGCGTCAAGCTGGTCGGCCTACGAGCGGGACATTGGACCGGAGCCGCTCGCCCGGCAGTTCACGGCCGCCAGGCTCGCCGACTGCATCAGTGGCTCTCGCCAGGCGATCAAGAAGGTCCTCATGGACCAACGCCGCCTCGCGGGAATCGGAAACATCTATGCGCAAGAGGCCCTGTTCCGGGCCCGCCTGGACCCCTCGCGTCCGGCCGACCGGTTAACGCCGGCCGACGTGCAGCGCTTGTACGATGCTCTGCGGGAGGTGCTACGCACCTCGATCCGTAGGCGCGGCACGACCGTGCGGGACTACCGTACCGGCACTGGCGAAGCCGGTTCTTTCCAGGACGCCCTCGAGGTGTATGGACGCGGCGGAGAACCGTGCGTGCGCTGCGGAAGCACCCTGGCCGAGACACACGCAATCGACGGACGTACCACGACGTTTTGCTGGCGCTGCCAAGGTGCCCCGGCTGGCAGGTGACCGGCTCGCGCGGCAAACATCTGCCGATCTGTTAGCTTAGACGGCGACACGCACCGACCGGCCCCTCGATCTACGCCGAACGCACGAAACGGATGAGCACACGCACGCGCCGACACCCGACCCCGCGACTCGAGTACCGCTGCAAGTGCGACCAGCCCCTGCAGCGGTTCTGGCCGTTCTGTCCGGCGTGCGGTCGTGACCAGGTGTGGAGCGACGACCCCCCGATCACGGGTGCCGAGTGCTATTACTGCGGCTGGGCGGTATCCGATGCGGCCACCTACTGCCCATGGTGCGGATCGAGCATCTACGAAGAGGGTGTGTCGGCCGAGGTCCCGCTCAAGGCCCCGAAGGGCTTTCGGTTCGATGCTTGGTGCGACTGGGAATGCGGGGGCGGGGTGCAGTACCCGATGCCGTTTTGTGCCTGGTGTGGCGGCGAGCAGGAGTGGGAGGACACCCAGTTCGAGGGCACCTGCCCGCACTGCGACCGCGGTGTGAACGACTGGATGGACGTCTGCCCGTGGTGTGGATTCGACGCCACGGGGTGCGACCTCATCGAACGGGCCTTGAGACGGGTGCGCCGCCTGCTCCTGGTGTCCCGGATCAAGGACTGGAACTATCGGGTGTTGCTCCGTCCGGGGGTCTCGGGTGTCGATCCCCGCGCGCCGCGCATCATCGAGATCGATCGCAGCTATGTGGTCGGCGCGCGTAGCCGTGACGAGATCCCCTGGACGCTCCTCGTCGGACTCATCTGCCATGAGCTGGGGCACAGCTACCTGTACCACAACTGGCACATTACGCATAGCGAGGCGTTCAAGCGTGTATTCGGGGAGGTCCACAAGGCGTATCGTGTGAGTGACGACACCTGGGTGAACTTCTACCGCAAGCGGGTGAGCCTGGGCAACGCCCAGCACGTGACGGCTTACGCCGCCACCCACCCACTCGAGGATTTCGCCGAGGTCTTCCGCTTCTACGTCACCCGACGCGGCCGCATGAAGGAGCTGCTCGCCGAGCTCGGACGACGGCGTAAAGACGTCATCGTGTACGAGAAGTTCCTCTACCTCCATCGGTTCATCCGTTCGCTCAGGGGATGGCGCTAGCACACGCGCTCTCCCTGCCACTCGGCGAGGTCGCACGGCTCAAGCGACGTGTCGTGGCGCTCGCCGAGAATCGGCCCGCGGTCTACCGCATGCTGGACACGACGGGCCGAGTGCTCTACGTCGGCAAGGCAAAACACCTTCGCACCCGTTTGCTGAGCTACTTCCGCGCCCCGTTTCCCGAGAACAAGGCAGCCCGGATCTTGCACGCGGCAGCGGACATCGACTGGGATTACGTGCCGTCCGAGTTTGCGGCGCTGCTCGGCGAGTTGCGCCAGATCCATCGGCACCGGCCGGTCTTCAACGTGCGCATGAACCGGCGGCGTCGGGCTGCGTTCATCAAGGTCGCCGGCGGATCGGCCCCGAAACTCTACGTCGGAACCAACCCGGCTGGCGAGGACGTGCGGCATTACGGCCCCTTTCTCCGTGCCGGTCACTTGAAGGACGCCGTTCGGGTGCTGAATGATCTCCTGGGATTGCGTGACTGCGCGCTCGCGATGCCAATCGTCTACCAGGATCAGGCGGATCTGTTCGACGCGCCAACCCGTGCGGGCTGCCTCAGGCACGAGCTCGGCACGTGCACCGGCCCCTGTGCGGGATTCGTCGCCGAAGCGGACTACCGGGCGCGACTCGACGAAGCGCTGGCATTCCTCGAGTGTCGCTCGCTCCAGCCGCTCGATCGGGTCGTCGAGGCGATGGCAGCGGCAAGCACCGACGAACAATTCGAGCGTGCGCTCTGGTGGCGCGACCGGTTCGACGCGCTGACCTGGTTGCTGCAAACGTGCACCCGGCTGCACGGCACGCTCGAGAGCATGAGCTTCGTCTACGTCGATCCCGGTGTCCACGGTGACGACCGGGCATACGTGATCCGGCGCGCGCAGGTACGAGCCTCGGCCCCTGCTCCGCGCTCCCCGATCGAGATCGAGGCGTTCCGCGCCCTGGTCGGAGAGCACGCCGGACAGTCCGGTACCCCCGGGCCGATTCCGAGCCACACCATCGACGAGACCGTGCTGGTCATGAGTTGGTTCCGTCGCCGTCCGGCAGCGCTGCGACGCACGATCCCGCTCGAGGAGTGGCTCGCGCAATCTCCAGATGTCGGAGCGACGCGGTGATCATCGCCGTGATCGAGATCGTCGGCGGGCTGATCGTGCTGCTCGTCGGAGGCCACCTGCTGGTGCAGGGCGCCGTGATCATGGCGCTTCTCGCACGGCTCTCTACCGCGGTCGTCGCGCTCACCGTGGTGGCCATGGGCACGAGCCTGCCGGAGTTGGCGGTGAGCCTCGACGCCGCAGCACGGCAGTCCACCGACATCGCGTACGGAAACGTGATCGGCTCGTGCCTGTTCAACCTCGGCGCCATCCTTGGCACCGCCGCCGTGCTCCGACCCATCCCGGTCCAGCGTCAGACGATTCGCTTCGAATACCCCGTGATGTTCTTCGCGGCCCTGCTCACCGTCATCCTCGCACGCGACGGCGAGGTCGACCACCTCGACGGCATCGCGCTGGTGGTGGGCCTCGTCGTCTTCATGAGCAGCATGGTCGTGCTCGCCAAGCGGGGCGTCCCGGTCAACGAGGTGCAGGCACTCGATCAGGACGTGCGCCGCCGGGCCCACGTTCAGACCGGGACGGGACGCGCCTGGGGCAAGAGCACGGCACTCGTCGCCGGTGGGATTGTCGCCCTCGTGCTCGGCGCGGATCTCGCCGTTACCGGAAGCGTCACCGTCGCCCGCACACTCGGCATCGAAGAGCGGATCATCGGGCTCACGATCATCGCCATGGGAACAAGTCTGCCCGAGTTGGCCACGTCGGTCGTGGCCACCGCCCGCGGCGAGAACGAGATCGCGCTCGGCAACGTCGTCGGGTCGAACATCTTCAATGTGCTCGCCATTCTCGGGATCACGGCGGCCATCTTTCCGGTCCAAGTGAACGAGCGTGCGATCGCGCTCGACAACTGGGCGATGCTCGCCTTCTCCGTCGTGCTCCTCCCGATGATGCTGCGCGGTCACCGCATCTCACGCGCCAACGCGGTCCTCCTGCTGGTGGGCTTCGTGACCTTCATGGGGTACGTGCTCGCCTTCGAGTTGTGAGGGCCCGGTCGGCTAGAGGGGCACAATGCGGCCCCGCGGGGGAAGTCCTGCCTCCAGGTCGAGAATGCCGACAGACGGCGGGATGCCGAAGCGGGCCCTGCCGGCCGAACCGGGATTGACCACGGTCACGAGATAGTCGTACAGCTCGAGGAACGGCCGGTGGGTATGGCCGTAGACGATGATCTCGGTCTCGGGGAAGGCCTCCCGCAGGCCGTCGGGCTGAGGGGAGCCGAATTGGTCGCCATGCGTCACGACCACCCGCTGCCCCTCCAACTCCAACCGGGCAATCTGCGGGAACCGGTTCCGGACATCGAACCCGTCGGTATTGCCATAGACGGCCGTGACGGGCGCAACCGTCTCGAGCTCCAGCAGGAGGTCGACGCCTCCAACGTCGCCGGCGTGGAGGATGTGGTCGACCTCCGCGAAGATATCGAACACCTCGGGACGCAACATGCCATGTGTATCGGCGATCACACCCACCTTCATGGCTCCTCCGTCACTTCCCTCACCGTCCGCGTCGATTCGGTGCCGGCGTCTTATGCGGATGGCGCGGTGGCCCATCGGGGGAGGGCCGTCGAGCATCGCGGGGTCTGACCTGCCGACGTGGGCGCGTTCCACCTGTGCGCCCCTGGCGCCGCGGCCGCCGGGGCCGCGCCTGCGGTGGCATCGGCGAGGATGCAGACCAACTGGCACGGGGGATCCTGACCGTCACGTGCGGGCCGCCGTGTAGAGGGACGCGACACCCCATGTGAGCGCTCGATGATCGACGTCGACGAACGCGTTCTCGCGAATGCGCTCAGCCAATGCCGCGGATTCCGGAAACGCGTGCACGGAATCTGGCAGGTAGGTGTAGGCACTCGTATGTTTCGACACCAGTCGACCGATGCGCGGGAGGACCTGTCGGAAGTACAACAGGTACAGCGAGCGCACCGGCCATCGCGTGGGCAGCGAGAACTCCAGAATCACGAGGTGTCCGCCCGGCCGCAGGACGCGCGCCATCTCCGCGAGCCCCGCATCCACGTCCGCCAGGTTCCGGATGCCGAATGCCACCATTGCGCCGTGGAACGCCGCATCGGGAAACGGCAATTGGAGCGCGTCGGCCCCGACGGCGGCGACGCGCGGCTCCTTGTCCTTCCCCACGCGGAGCATCGGTACCGAGAAGTCCGCGCCGACGACGTCCCCGGCGAATCCTGGGCGGCGACGTAACTCCGCAGCCAGATCGAGTGTTCCCGCGCAGAGATCGAGATACTTGCCACGGGGCTCCCGCTCCCACGCGAGCCGGTCCACCACCTCCCGACGCCAGCGCTGGTCAATCGTCAAAGAGAGGACGCGATTGAGCAGATCGTACCGAGGCGCAATCGCCGAGAACATCTCGCGCACATACCTGCGCTTGCGCTCACCTTCGAGTGCCGCAGCCTCGGGCAACCGGGATTCCATGAGGGCGAAACCTATGGACCAGCTTGAAGTTGGCGCAACAACGGTTCAACATGAAACATACGAGCGGATGGCGGTGTAGTCTCTCTATACCTGATGTCTAGCCCCGACGTAGCCAGTCTCAGCGATCAGGAGATCGTTGCCTGGGCTCTCGATGGAGCCGAATCGGCCTATCGGGAGTTGTTGCGGCGCTACGAGCGTCCGGTGTACGCCCTCATCTACCGCATGGTGCGAGACCGGGAGATGGCGGAGGATCTGACGCAGGAAACCTTCGTAAAGGTGCTCAACGCGCTCGAACGGTACCGACCGGAGTACAAGTTCTCCTCCTGGATCTTCAAGATCGCGAACAACGCAGCGATCGACCAGCTCCGGCGGAAGGAGCTGAGCACGCTCTCGCTCGAGGGTGGACCCGACGCCACCACTCCGGAGCGGATGGAAGCGACCTCACTGCAGATCGGGGATCAGGCCGAGTCACCGCTGGATGAGCTGGAGGCGCGGGAGATCGGTGTTGCCATCGAAGAGGCGATCGCGCGGCTTCGGCCGGAGTACCGGGCCTGCATCATCATGCGGCATGTCGAGGGTCGACCGTACGATGAGATTGCCGGAATCCTCGACCTGCCACTCGGTACGGTCAAGACGTATATCCACCGTGCGCGGGCAGAGCTGAGAGAGTTTCTCGAGCCCATGCGGGAGTGAAACTCGCGGCGGAGTCGGACGTAAGGATGAACGAGATGAGAGTCGAACCAACAGACGGGCTGACGCCCTCCGAAGAAGATCCGGTGGTGCACCGGATGCTCAGCGGCCTTCCGAGCGCTGAGCCGCGGAGGAGCCTCGCGGACCGCGTGCTGTCGCACGTTCGTCGACCGCACCCGATGTGGATGCGCAGGATCGACGATGTGATTCGTGGGCTGGTCGACAGCGGTCGGATCTGGCTCGTCATAGGTGGGCTGGCCGTCGGCAGCCTGCTGCCCGTCGCGGTGGCGGTGATCGGCATCACCTTCTTCGCGCCCGCGCTCGCGAGTGGTTTCGAGGTAGCCGTCAACGACTTGCTGCCGCTCGGCTGGAGTTACGTGCGGAACGAGGCGATGTCGCTGGTTGAAACAGGGCTCGCGTGGGCTGACGGCCTTGCGCTGCACCCTCGCGCCTGGCTGATGATTGGGCTTGGCACACTAATCGGTCTGGCGGGCTGCGGGTGGGGGCTCCACCGGACCATGACTCCTCGCGCAGCGAGGCGATGAGATGACGCGAAGGCAGACGAGGCTGGTCGGCGCGGCACTGCTGGCGATCGCGGTGGGTGCACTACCGGGTTCGGCGAAGGCCCAGGAGGTCGTGGGGCACGCGACCGAGCGAGCAGATGGCGATGCCCTGGTCACGTTTGACCTCTCCGACGGGCGCCAGCTCGTCGTCGAGGTACGGGACGGTCACGTGTTCCTCAACGGCACGCCCGTCGGCTCAACCGGTGCGGCCTCCGCCGATCTGTCGGTGCTCGAGATGCTTCTCGACAGCGCCGAGGCGCTCGCCACGCCCGAGCTGATCGAGGCCTTGCGTGAAGCGGAGTTTCAGCGGATCGCGGCTGCCGAAGTGAGACAGGCACTCGAAGGGTTGTCGACCGGCGAGGTCGTGATCCCGGAGATCGCCGATGCGCCGGCACCTATGGCGCCGCCGGCCCCCGTCGTCGTCCGGATGCGACCGGCGCGCCCAGACGCCCGGGTGGCGGTCGCCGAACCGGTGAGCGGTGGGGCGTCGTTGGTGGGGGGACTTGCCGTCGGCGCAATGACCCTGCTCGCGCACTTCATCGCCCTGAGTTTCATGGGACTAGGCTTCCTGTTCTTCGTCCCGCGGCAACTCGAGACGGTCGCCGATACGGTGTGGCACTCGTTCTGGCGCTCGTTCCTGGCCGGGCTGTTCGCCCAACCGCTCATCATCCCCGTCTTCGGCGCGATGATCGTCGGCCTCGCCCTGACGGTAGTGGGACTCCTGGTGGTGCCGTTCGCGATCGTCGGCTTCGCCATGGCCGTCGTCCTTGCCGCAATCGGAGGCTTCGTGGCGGTGGCGCGGACCGTGGGCGAGATCTACCTACGGCGGAAGATGGCGCGGGGTGAGTCGGTCGACACGTGGGGATCCTACCGGTACATCGTCTACGGGCTGCTCGGCCTACTGGCGGTGTGGCTCCCCGTCGTACTCCTGGGCTGGATCCCTGTCGCCGGAACCCTGCTCACCGTGAGCGCCTCCCTGATTACATGGATCCTCGCCACGGCAGGCTTCGGTGCCACCATTATCTCTCGCGCCGGGCTCAGGGGTACCTTCGTGCGCCAGCTCGATCTCGCCTTGACGGACGAGCAATTCTGGACCGACGACGGGATGCCCACGCAACCCAAGCACGGCATCGCACGCTACCGATGAATCGAGTCGTCCGGGCGGCCGGCGTCGTAGCAGTGGTGCTCGCGCAGACCGCGTCGGTAGGCAGTGCTCAGACGTGGCAAACGACTACGGGTTCCCGACAGGTGCGCGGGGAGAAGCAGCTGCGCGTGGAGTTGGAGTACGCGGCGGGTCGACTCGAGCTCATGGCCGGCAACCCCGCGACGCTGTATCGATCGCACATCCGCTATGACGCCGACCTCTTCGAGTCGCGGACGGAGTACGATGCACCCGCTGGCCGACTGCACATCGGCGTGACGGCTGACGACCTGCCCGAGGATGTGGATCTCGACAGCTACCCCCAAGCCTTGCAGCTCGCCCTCTCGCCCACTGTGCCGCTGATACTCGACCTCGAGTTCGGCATGGCGATCGCCGACCTGGATCTCGGTGGCCTCGCGCTCTCCTCGGCGCACGTCAAGACGGGCGGCAGTGAGAGTCGCATCGTATTCTCCGCGCCCAACCGCGTGGCCTGCGATCGCTTGGAGATTGCCGTCGGTGCAGCCAAGCTCCTGGTCGCGCAGCTGGGCAACGCGCGGTGTCGCCACATCGAGTTCACAGGGGGCGTGGGCGGGATGGTGCTGGATTTCACGGGCTCGTGGTCGCAGAACTCTCACACGAGCGCCGACGTCACCGTCGGACTGGGTTCACTGACACTTCGGTTGCCGTCGGACGTCGGCATCTCGATCGAGATGACCAAGTTCCTCGCAAGCTTCGAGGAGCAGGGATTCGAGAAATCTGGCTCGCGCCTGGTCTCGACCAACTACGACCGTGCGCCCGCGAAGCTCGACATCGAACTGCATGCCGTCCTCGGGGACGTGAACGTCGAATGGGTATCCGGCGGCTGACGTCAGCACCTAAGCTGGCCTGAAGCGCACCTCCGCGCCTGCCCCCACACCGATCAGCCGTGCCGCCGAGCGGTCTCGCGCCGCGATTTCCAACGTGCCACCGGATCCCACCATGGCAATCAGCTCACCTGAGCCGACGTCGGCGAAGGTGCGCCCGATCGGCACGGGCACCTCGCCCCCGACCAGGACCACCGACACGCCGTCGAGGAGTGCAGCAGGCACGTCCGTGATCAGGGTACCGAAGCGGTCTACGTGGATGACGGTCCCGAACATGAATACGCCCTTCTCCGCCGGGGCGCTCGCAGGGAGCAGCACCGGATCGCTGACGGCGTCCCCCAGAGTGGTGATCTCAACCCCCAGAGCGAGCCGCGCGGCAGCCGGCGCGAAGAGATCGCGCCCGTGAAACGTCGGCGACGCACTCCCGGGAACGGGCAGCGCGACGACCGTCGCATCGCTCAGGACCGGCGTCAGAATCCCGTTGTCCGGTGCCACGAAGTGATGTGCCGCATGCCGGACTGCGATGGCGCGCCTCGCAGATCCGACACCGGGATCCACGATCACGAGGTGGACCGTCCCCACCGGGAAGCGCCACCATGCCCGGGACAGCATGTAGCGGCCGGACGCGATGTCGCCCGGCGTGACATGATGCGTGACGTCCACGAGCGTGGCGCCAGGCACGGCTGAGAGTAGCACACCCTTCATCTCGGCGACGTAGGTGTCCTGCACACCGAAGTCGGTGAGAAGCGTGATCAGCGGCTGCATGCGCGCTCGCGGCTGGTGGGGATGGCGAGCGTGACCGGTCAGGTGATGATCGGCAACGGCACGGACTTCCCCCCCGCCCGATCGATCACCGCCTGCGCCACGGCGCTCAGCGCCAGCCCGGCCGGTGACTCCGGCCGATTGATGACGACCAGTTGGCCCTCGTCGGCCTCACGAGTCATGTCGGCCTGCAGCGGCACCTGCCCGAGCAGTGGCACATCCAGTTCCTCGGCGAGTCGCGTGCCTCCCCCGCCGGCGAAGATCTCGGTGCGTTCCCCGCAGTGGGGACACACGAAGTGGCTCATGTTCTCGACGATCCCGATGACTGGCACGCCGACACGCTCGAACATCTTGGCACCGCGGAGCGCGTCGCCTGCTGCCATCTCCTGCGGCGTCGTGACGATGATCCCACCACGCATGTGAATTGCCTGTGCCAATGAGAGCTGCGCATCGCCCGTACCGGGCGGCAGGTCGATGATGAAGTAGTCCAGCGTGCCCCAGTCCACGTCACTGAGGAACTGCTGAATGATCTTCGTGACGATCGGACCGCGCCAGATCGCGGGCATGTCGCGCTCGATGAGCAGGCCGAGGGAGATCAACTTCACGCCGTGACGCTCGAGCGGGAGGATTCGCCCGTTGCGGACCGGAGGTCGCTCGTCGATCCCAAACAGCCGAGGCACGTTCGGACCGTAGATGTCGGCGTCCATGATACCGACCTGCTTGCCAAGCCGCGCGAGCTCGGCCGCGAGGTTGGATGCGACGGTCGACTTACCCACACCGCCCTTTCCGCTGGACACCGCGATCACCGCACCGAGCGCTGGATACTCCACCGCCTGTGGAGGCGCTGCGCCCGGGCCAGCGGCGGGTGCCGCCGCCGGTGCCGGCCCAGACGCGTCGCCGCCTGCTTCCCGCACCTCGATGGAGACCTTCTCGACGCCTTCGACGTCCTGCACAGCCCTACGGGCCTCACGGACCAGCGTCCCGGGATCGTCAGAAGAGAGAATGAAGGTGAAGCTCACGCGTCCATCGTCGCCAACGGTGAGGTCCTGCACCATCCCGGCCGAGATCACATCGTTGTCGACGCGAGGATTGCGAACATTGGTCAGCGCTCCGGCGACGAGCGCTTGTAGTCTCCGAGTCATAGTGCCCGAATGATAGGAGGGGCCTCAGAGCGCGGCAACCGACCGTGCAGCAGCGAGCACGCGCACCCGGGCCTCGTCCATCGGTCCGTCGAGCGATGCGCCGGCGGCCCTCCGATGGCCGCCGCCGTCGAACTGCTCCGCAAGACGAGCGACATCGACGTCGCCCACCGAGCGGAACGACACCTTGATGCGTCCGCTCGCGAGATGCCGGAACAACAGTGCCAGACGCACGCCCCGGATCGAGCGGGCGAACTCCACCATCCCCTCCAACTCGTCCGGCTCGACTCCGAGGCGCTCCAGTGCCCCCTCCGGAATCGTCATCCAGGCAAGTGCGAGGTCCTGCTCGACCACCAGTGTCTGCAGGACCTCCGCGATGAGCCGGATCTTCCCCTCGGACTCGGAGGCGTAGACCTCGCGGTAGACACGCTCGGCGTCAGCGCCCCGCGCCAGAAGGTCGCCCGCAATCCGGAGTGTGCGCGGTGTGGTGTTCGCGAATCGGAATCCTCCCGTGTCCGTGAGAATCGCGACGTAAAGTGCCTGAGCCGTCGCGGCATCCAGTGTCCACCCGGCGACGCGTGCCAGGTCGTACACGAGCTCCCCGGTCGCGCACGCCGCCGGATCCACCAGGCGCGGACCCGGCGGCAGGTTCCCGTTCGACATGTGATGGTCGATACAGGCAACCGGCACTTCGCACCGCTCCACGACCTGGCCCAGGTGGCCCAGGCGTCCGAGATCGGCGATGTCGAGCACCAGGATCGCGTCCGCACGCTCGATGGCCCGAACCGCGTGCCGGGAGCGATCGGCCCTCCGGATACCATCGAGCAGAAAGTCGAACCGGTGGGGGAACGGTGTGGGGTTGGTGATCAACGCGTCGACCCCGAGGCGGTCGAGCAGTCGCCACATGGCCACGCCCGAGCCCGCACCGTCACCGTCCGTGTTGACGTGGGTCGTGAGTACCACCCGCGCACCGGGCTTCAGGAGTCTCAGGATGCGCCTGGCGGCACGCCGTCGGGCAGGATCGATGCCCAGACCGGACGTTGAGCGGCGCAGCGGCGTGGAGGATGCCATGACGGCGGAAGCTACTCAGTCGACCACGTGGACGCGACGGGATCGGGGGTGCTCGGGATGGGTGGGCCGGACCATCTTGTTTCCTTCCTC
>Ga0209536_100000165_pt1 | contig 100056 bp, 103 predicted proteins | sample DeeMarSeWOR28_12_FD_187461 | JGI IMG/M metagenome (GOLD analysis project Ga0209536, IMG submission 187461) | Marine sediment microbial communities from White Oak River estuary, North Carolina - WOR-2-8_12 (SPAdes) (version 2) | ecosystem: Environmental > Aquatic > Marine > Intertidal zone >... | reverse complement strand
AGGGGTTGCGGGCGAAATTCGCGAGGTGTTCGTAAGGTTGCAGCGGCACTTATCCGAGATCTGCCAACAAGCCTCCGCTGTCTCAGAATCCAGCCCTCTACGGCGTCGTTACGCCCCCCAAGACCAAGGGATTCCAATCCCCTAGTCTCCCCTATAGCATCCCTAAGTGATTGAAAGGATTGGTGGGCCCGCCAGGACTCGAACCTGGAACCAAGGGATTATGAGTCCCCTGCTCTGACCAATTGAGCTACAGGCCCATCGTTGGAAGGGAGCGTAATATACCGCAAACAGGCGTGTCTCCGGGGGACGAAATTGCCGAGTTTGAGAAGGCCCGAGCGATGCCTTCGGCTTCAGGACCCGTCGGGTCGCAGGTAAGAGGAGGTTTCTTTGTGACTTCAGAACTCCTGGTCTGCTGGAAGTGCGGGCGCGGACTGAACGACGTGCCCCTGCCCCTGTCCCGTTACGCTGAGTGCCCCGGCTGCCGGGCTGAACTGTACGTGTGCCGAATGTGCAGGTTTTACGACACTCGGGTGGCCGAGTCCTGCCGCGAGCCGATGGCCGATGAGGTGAAGGACAAGATCCGGGCGAACTTCTGCGATTTTCTGCAGCCCGCGCCGGGGGCCTACCAGGGAAGCGACGAGGCTTCGGGTTCCGGGTCGAATGCGGCGCTGGCGATGCTGTTCGGGGACGAATCGGCCACCGGGGACCCCCATGAAGACGCTTCAGAGGACCCGGCGAACGCGCTGCGTGAACTCTTCGATGCTCCCAAGCGACGCGAGCCCTAGGCAGGCGATCGCCAGCTGAGTGGAGGCACAGGTGGGTGCGAAATCTCGGCGCCTCCGGGTGCGCTGGTGCCAGGCTATGCTCTGGACTGAAACGGTCGTCTCGATTGAGCCATGTCATCCCCCCGTGCAGTCCCCCTCGCTATACTGATGCGTTAGTCCCCGAGCCGCCACCCAGGAACCGTTCATGAAGGCCTCCGATCTGCTGGTCCGCTGCCTTGAGGAAGAGGGCATCGAGTACATCTTCGGCGTCCCCGGAGAAGAGAATGCCGACTTCATGATGTCCCTGGAGAAGTCGTCCCGCATCCAGTTCATCCTTACGCGCCACGAGCAGGGCGCCGCCTTCATGGCCGAGGCCTATGGACGCCTGACGGGCAACCCGGCGGGTTGCCTTGGGACGCTCGGTCCCGGTGCCACCAACCTGATCACGGGCGTGGCGAACGCCAACATGGATCGAGCGCCGATGCTGGTGCTGACGGGACAGGGATCCACCCGACGTCTGCACAAGGAATCGCACCAGATCATGGATGTCGTTGCCATGTTCGAGCCGGTCACCAAGTGGGCCACGAGTATTCGCCATCCCGGGACCATCCCTGAGATCGTTCGCAAGTCCGTTCGGCTGTCGCGTACGGAGAAGCCAGGCGCGATCCATATCGAGCTGCCGGAGGATATCGCCAAGCTGGAATCGGACGCCCAGCCCCTAGCGCCGCGTCGTTATCGCCGGTATGTGCCGGACGACAAAATCGCCGACCGGGCTTTCGATCTGATTCGGGCAGCCAGGCGGCCGGTCATCCTCGCCGGCAATGGCTGCATCCGGAAAGATGCCAGCAAGCAGCTCCGGCAGCTCTGCGAGCGCACCGGCATCGGCGTGATCAGCACGTTCATGGCCAAGGGCGTTGTGGACGTGGACGCGGACTACTGCCTTTACACCATCGGCCTGGGCGCCAAGGACCTGCCGGCCCTGGTGATCGACGATGCGGATCTGGTGATCGCGCTGGGTTTTGACATGGTGGAGTATCACCCGCACCTGTGGAACCCTGCGGGTGACAAGAAGATCATTCACGCTGACTTCCTGCCGGCGGAGATCGACGAGCACTATCTCCCGGAAGTCGAACTCATCGGCGATTTATCCCATGCCCTCTGGATGATCAACGATCGGCTCGAGCGCCACGGGGCACCGGAATTCGATCTTTCCCACCAGCACCGCATGCGCCGTCTGATGAGCGAGGAAATCGCGTCCCATCGGGACGATGATACGCGGGGACTCATCAGGCCCCAGAAGGCTCTCTGGGATGCCCGTCAGGTGATGGGACCGTCTGATATCCTGCTGTCCGACGTGGGCGCTCACAAGATGTGGATTGCCCGCCAGTACCATTGCCACGAGCCCAACACCTGCCTGATTCCCAACGGCTTCTGTTCGATGGGATTCGCGCTGCCCGGTGCGATCGCTGCCAGCCTGGTGCATCCGGACCGGAACATCCTGGCGATCGCCGGCGATGGCGGCTTCCTGATGAACGTACAGGAGATGGAGACGGCACGGCGTCTCGCCAGCCAGGTCACAGTGATGGTGTGGGAGGACGGCGGATATGGCCTCATCGCGTGGAAACAGGATACGGAGTTCAAACGCCATACCGATCTGGCTTTCGGTAATCCGGACTGGATGAAACTGGCGGATGCCTTCGGCTGGAACGGACACGTGGCCGCTGACAGCCGTGATCTTCGGGACACGCTGGAAACAGCAATTGCGGAGGCTGGGCCCAGCCTGGTCGTCCTGCCCATTGATTATCGGGAGAATCCGCTGCTGACCGAGCGACTCGGAAAGATCACCCAGCCGCTTTAGGCATCAGGCATCCGGAGAGATCAGATGTCAAAACCCCGCCCCCTGCTCATTCAGAACGCACCGCCAGCCGTCGGAACCCTGACCGTGACCGCACCTTTTGACGGTCGTGTCATTGCCGAGCTCGAGGTCGGCGATGTCCGCCACGTGGAGGCGGCCCTCGGGGTCGCGCTGGCCGCGTTCAGGGACAGAAGCGCCTGGCTGCCCTTGCACCAGCGCGTGGTGATCCTCGAACGTGCCAGCCGGATCATGGAGAGCGAGCAAGAGGCGCTGGCGCTCCAGGCTGCGCTGGAGGGAGGCAAGCCACTTCAGGACTCCAGAGTGGAGGTGGCCCGGGCGATCGACGGCATCCGGCTTTGTATCGAGACAATAAGAACGGAACAGGGCCGGGTGGTCCCGATGGGCGGGACCGCCGCCGGATCGGCACGGGCCGCATTCACATCGCGTGAACCGGTGGGCGTGGTCGCTGCGGTCAGTGCTTTCAATCACCCCCTCAATCTGATCGTTCACCAGGTGGCGGCGGCCGTCGCAGCCGGCTGTCCGGTGGTCGTGAAGCCGGCGGAGGACACCCCCCTGTCTTGCCTGCGCCTGGTGGAGATCCTGCGGCAGGCCGGCCTGCCTCCGGCTTGGTGTCAGGTGCTGATCGCGCAGGATGTTCCCACGGCGGAGCGGCTGGTGACGGACTCCCGGGTGGCCTTTTTTACCTTCATCGGGAGCGCGAAGGTGGGGTGGATGTTGCGCTCCAAGCTGGCCCCCGGTACCCGGTGCGCCCTGGAGCACGGCGGGGCTGCGCCTCTCTTTCTCGCGGCGGACGCGGATCTGGAACTCGCAGTGCCGGCGATTGCAAAGGGCGGCTTCTATCATGCCGGTCAGGTGTGCGTATCCGTTCAGAGGGTATTCGCGCACAAGTCCATCGCCAGGGACTTCGCCAACCGCCTGGGCAGGGCGGCCGAGGCCCTCCAGGTCGGTGACCCGGCGGATCCGGCGACGCAGGTCGGGCCGCTGATCCGTCATGCCGAGGTGGCCCGGGTTCACCGCTGGGTCGAAGAGGCCAGGGCGGCCGGGGCTCAGGTGGTGGCGGGAGGAGCATCGATCGGTGACAGCTGCTACGCCTGCACGGTGCTGTTCAACCCGCCCGACACTGCGCGGGTGAGTCGGGAGGAGATCTTCGGGCCGGTCGTCTGCGTCTATGAGTTCGAGGATCTCGATGAAGCGATTGTTCGTGCCAACAGTTTGCCCGTGGCCTTTCAGGCAGCCGTATTCACCCAGAAGTTGGACACGGCCTTAAGAGTATTTCGCCGCGTAGACGCGTCTGCCGTGATGGTCAACGATCACACCGCCTTCAGGGTCGATGGGATGCCGTTCGCCGGGTTGCGTGAATCCGGGCTCGGCGTTGGCGGTATCGCGTATACGATCGCCGATATGCAGATCGAAAAGATGCTGGTAGTTAAATCGGAGGAACTTGGCTGAACACTGCGGCAAGGGTGTCGGGCTCGCGGGTGAGATCCCGAATCTGGGTCGGATGCCGGGCGCCGCAACCTTGGCCATCACAGTCGGGAGCACGGAAGCCGCAGTCGGCGGCTGAGACGGCGGCCTCCCATCAAGGGGAAAACTAATGACCGAAGTAATCTGGAACAGCCCTGGGCCGGACGAGCCCCAGCCCATCGCTCAGCGTGGCTATGAACTGATCCGTGACCCTCTGATCAACAAAGGTTCGGCGTTCACGACCGAGGAGCGCAGGGCGCTGGGGTTGGAGGGCCTGCTGCCGGTCGGCGTCAACAGCATGGATCGCCAGGAGAGCCGTTTTCTTGAGTCCCTGGTCCATTTCAAGGATCCCATGGACAAATACCTGGAGCTCGCGGAACTGCATGATCGTAACGAGCAGTTGTTCTACCGCGTGCTGATCGACGACCTGCCTTCTCTGATGCCGATCGTCTATACGCCGACCGTCGGTCGGGCCACCCGCGAGTTCAGCCATGTGTTCCGGCGCGGGCGTGGCGTCTGGCTGAGTCCAGACCAGAGAGGGCGCATGGCCGACGTGTTGCGAGCGGCGGCGGGTGATCGCGATGTCCGGCTGCTCGTTGCCACCGACAATCAGTCCATTCTCGGCATCGGGGATCAGGGTGCCGGCGGCATGGCCATCTCCATCGGCAAGCTGTCCCTGTACTGCGCCGCCGCCGGGATACATCCCGGTCTGACGCTCCCGGTGAGTCTGGACGTGGGTACCGACAATGCCTCTCTGCTCGAGGATCCGCTCTATCTCGGCTGGCGTCATCGGCGCCTCTCGGGCGAGGTCTACTACGAATTCATCGAGGAGTTCGTGACGGCCGTGAGCGAGGTGTTCCCCCGTGCTCTGTTGCAGTGGGAGGATTTCCGCAAGGACCGCGCCCACACCATCCTGGATCGGTACCGGCACCGACTACTGTCCTTCAATGATGACATCCAGGGCACCGGTGCCGTCACGCTGGCCGGAGTCATCGCGGCGGTGAGAAAACTCGGCGGCAAGCTGGCAGGTCACCGGTTCGTCGTCTATGGCGCCGGGGCCGCCGGGCTCGGCATTGCCCGTCAGATCCGAGCGGCAATCGAACTCCAGGGTGGAGATCGCTACGATATCGCCGCCCTCGACAGCCGCGGCCTGCTGGTCGATGACGTGGAATTTTCGGATACCTACAAGAAAGAGCTCGCGTGGCCGGCGGAGCTGGCGCGGGAGCGCGGCCTCCAGGGCGCGGGAGGTCGGGACTTGCTGAGCGTCGTTCGGGCATTCCGACCCACGGTACTCATCGGCACCTCCGGGCGCCCCGGCGCGTTCAACCGGGCGGTGGTGGAGGCGATGGCCGAGCACTGCGAGGCACCCATCGTCATGCCGTTCTCCAATCCCACGGACTATGCGGAGGCGCGTCCTGAAGAAGTGCTCAGGTGGACAAATGGCTCGGCCATTGTCGCCGCCGGCAGCCCCTTCGCGGACGTAGAACTCCAGGGCAGGACCTTCCGTATCGGGCAAGGCAATAACGTGTTCATCTTTCCCGGACTGGGTCTCGGCAGTCTGCTCGCCCGGGCGAAATATGTCAGCGAGGGGATGATAGGTGCCACTGCGACCGCTCTGGCTGAAGAAGTGACGTCGGAGGAACTCGAGAAGGGCATGGTCTATCCGGAGATCGGTCGATTGAGACAGGTGTCTCGCGTCGTGGCCGCAGCCGTCATGCGTGCGGCGGCTGCGGAAGGCATCGGCGATTCCATCGACGATGCGGAGATCGAGGGGCGTATCGAAGCGGCCTGCTGGGAACCGCGCTACCGACGTTACGTGGCCGCGTAACCGGAGGTATTTCGTATTGCCGGTAGGACAGGGGGTGAAGAAATATGTCAAATGATCTATGTTTGGCGGCTGGAGCATGCCGAAAGGCGCCACAGCCGGGGGAGGTTTATGCAAGTCGCCGACCATGACGAGAAAAAGAAAATCAACGCCGAGTGGCGATTTCTGGCTCGGCGGGTCCTTATGATTTGTGAAACCATCGATTCGGCGGCAGTAGAGGCGGCCGCGTCAGACTCGCTCTCCCGCGAAGCGGCGCTGCAAAGCGCCGCCTTCCGCGAGCGCCGGGAGCGAGCTCTGAGCCTGATGGCAAAAATCCGCCAGGGTAACGATTCCCCCACGCGTCACCTTGAGGATCTTCGCCGTCTGGTGTCGGGGCTGGAGTGCTCCCGATCTTTTTTCGACTCCCGACGCAAGATCGCCTGAGGTAATCGATACCAGGGACAAAAGAAAAGGCGCCTCCGGGCGCCTTTTCCGTCTATAGCCAGTCCGCGGTGGATCAGTCTTCCAGCAGGAAGCTCCTGAGCTGTTCGGAACGACTCGGGTGGCGCAACTTTCTCAACGCCTTGGCCTCGATCTGGCGGATACGTTCGCGGGTGACGTCGAACTGCTTGCCGACTTCCTCCAGCGTGTGGTCGGTATTCATGTCGATGCCGAAGCGCATCCGCAATACCTTGGCTTCCCGTGGCGTCAGGCCCGCCAGGACAGAATGAGTGGTTTCCTTGAGGCTCTCTCCGGTTGCCGAATCGATCGGCGAGGGCACTGAGCCGTCCTCGATGAAATCACCCAGGTGGGAATCTTCGTCGTCGCCAATGGGCGTCTCCATGGAGATCGGCTCCTTGGCGATTTTCAGAACCTTCCGGACCTTGTCCTCCGGCATCTCCATTCTCTCCGCCAGTTCCTCGGGCGTGGGCTCACGCCCCATTTCCTGCAGCATCTGCCGGGAGATCCGGTTGAGCTTGTTGATCGTCTCGATCATGTGCACCGGGATTCGGATGGTTCTCGCCTGGTCGGCGATTGAGCGGGTAATGGCCTGTCTGATCCACCACGTGGCATAGGTCGAGAACTTGTAACCGCGGCGGTATTCGAACTTGTCCACCGCCTTCATCAAGCCGATATTGCCTTCCTGGATGAGATCCAGGAACTGCAGACCCCGGTTGGTGTATTTCTTCGCGATGGAGATCACCAGGCGGAGATTAGCCTCCACCATTTCCTTTTTGGCACGACGGGCTTTCGCCTCGCCGATGGACATCTGCCGGCTGATCTCCTTGATCTCGATGATGCTCAGATGGTTTTCATCCTCGATACCTATCAGCTTGCGCTGACAGCGCTCGATCTCAGGGCGTAGCTTGGCGAGCTGGGACGAGTGCTTGCGTTTGGCGCGAATGTGCTTGTCGAGCCACGACAGGTTGGTCTCGTTCTGGGGGAAGCTGCCGATGAAGTCCTTGCGGGGCATGCCGGCGGATCTCACGCAGAGATGCATGACCTGCCGCTCCTGCATCCGGACATTCTGGATCGTGTCACGGAGATTCCTGACCAGATCTTCGAAGAGCTTTGGGGCCAGCTTGAGCTGCATGAACTCCTCGGTGACCTTTTCTCGCGCCTTCTCTGTCTTGGGATTCCGGCTACCGTTCTTGTCGATGGCGTTGACGGCCTGCTTGTGCAGCCGCGCCAGTTTCTTCATGCGCGCCGCAAGCTCCTCCAGATCGGGTCCGTCGGCAGCAGCTTTTTCCTCTTCATCGTCCTTGCGGCTGCCGGGAGGCACGACGCTACCGTCGTCATCGGGATCGATGAAGCCCGTGACCAGGTCGAGCATCCGACCCTCGCCGGCCACGGCCGCCTCGTAATTCGTGAGCAGGATATCCAGGGTGCTGGGAAAGCGGGACAGGGCCTCACGCACCTGTTCCAGGCCCTCCTCAATCCGTTTGGCGATACGAATCTCGCCCTCCCGGGTGAGCAGTTCGACGGTACCCATCTCCCGCATGTACATGCGCACCGGGTCTGTCGTCCTGCCGAACTCGCTGTCCACGGTTGCCAGCGCAGCGGCGGCTTCTTCCGTATCGTCGTCGTCGTTCTGGACGGCGCTGTCGGACAACAGGAGCTCTTCCGCGTCCGGGGCCTTCTCGTACACCGTGATGCCCATGTCGTTAATCATGTTGACGATATCCTCGATCTGCTCCGGATCGACGATGTCGTTGGGCAGGTGATCGTTGACCTCCCCGTAGGTGAGGTAACCCTGCTCCTTTCCACGGGCAATCAGCAGCTTCAGCTGTGACTGCTTGTCATCGGTGACGGCTACTTGCTTTTCGCTCACGCACTAGTCCTCGAATTTGACACGGACGAACGCACCAGTATAGCAATTTGACAGCCCGATTGCCATAAAGTTACCGGGCGTCTCGGTTCCCTGTTCCGGCATCGGCCCTCCCGGCCAGCAGGTCCCTGAGCTCCTCCTTTTCCGCCGGGGTCAATCCTTCCCCGCGCGCCTTGGTCAGCAGCGCTTCGGTACGGCGTTCCGGCCCGGCCCGACGCACGATCTGGCGAAGCGTGTCGCCGATGACAATCGGCGCCGCCTCGTCGGAGACCAGGAGATCACCGGCTGCAAGGCTCAGAAGGTGTGGATGTTCCTTGCGATCCCGCCAGCGTTCCAGCAGACCGGCCGTACTAATGTCGGGGCTATTCGTACAAATTTCAAGGAGTTCCGACAAAAGAGGGACGCCTTTGAGGTCCACTTGTGCCAGGCCCTCCGGGATATCGGCGACGGCGGCGCTCCTGGGGTGGTGGAGCACAAGGGCAATCGCCTGGCGCACCAGGCTGGAACGTGGACTTGCGGGCCGGGGTGTACCCCGTGCCGCCGGTCTGAACCCGGGCTGTCTCGGCAAGTCCCCAGCCAGGATTTTCTCCAGGCGTTCCTCGTTCATGCCGATAACCTGGGCCAGTCTGGCGACGAGCAGGTCGTGATAGATGCCGGCCGGAATGCGGGAGAGCAGGGGGCGGGCCAGTTCCGCCATCCGGGCGCGCCCGTCCATAGTCTCCATGTCGACCTGGGATTGGAGGTGCTCCAGGAGATAGTCGGAAAGTGGTACAGCCTCATCGACCCGGCCCTGGAACCTTTCTGCGCCCTCGGCACGGACCAGCGAATCGGGATCCTCGCCTTCCGGCAGAAAGAGAAACTGTATCTGGCGTCCTTCGGTCAGTCCCGGCAAGGCATTTTCCAGCGCGCGCCAGGCCGCCTGCCTGCCGGCCCGGTCTCCGTCAAAACAGAACACCACCGTATCCGTCAGCCGGAACAGCCGATGAAGATGTTCGCTGGTCGTGGCGGTCCCCAAGGTGGCCACGGACCAGTGGATGCCGGCCTGGGAGAGGCCCACCACATCCATGTAGCCCTCGACCACCATCAGCCGCGGGATATCTCTCAGCGCCTGACGAGCCTCGAATAATCCATAAAGCTCGCGACCCTTGTGAAAAAACCGGGTCTCGGGGGAATTCAAATATTTGGGTTCCCCGTCGCCGATGATCCGGCCGCCAAACGCGATGACCCGACCGCGGGCGTCCCGGATCGGGAACATGACTCTGCCGCGAAATCGGTCATACCATCCCCCCTGCTCCCGTTCGATGATCAGCCCGCAGTCGGCAAGCTGTTTCAGGGCGCTTTCGGTAGCTCCCACGTGCTTGATCAGACCGTCCCATCGGTGGGGGGCGAAGCCGATGCCGAATTTTGCTGCCGTCTCCCCGTCGACGCCGCGATTTTTCAGGTACTCGATGGCCTCTGCGCTGCCCTTGAGCTCCCGGCAAAAGTATCTCGCCGCCTTATCCATGACTGCATAGAGATCGTCGCCTGCTCTCTTGGCCTCGGGTCCGGCTTCCCTGGGAACGTCTATGCCTGCCTGTCGGGCCAGTTCCTCCACCGCGTCAACGAATCCCAAGTGGTCATGGTCCATCAGGAAGCTCAGCGCCGTGCCATGAGCCCCACAGCCGAAGCAGTGGTAGAACTGCTTGGTGGGACTGACCGTAAACGAGGGCGTCTTCTCGTCGTGGAATGGGCAGCACGCCTTGTATTCGCGGCCGGCCTTTTTGAGCTGGACCCGGGCGCCCACAATTTCGACGATGTCCACCCGGGCCATCAGGTCGTCGATGAAATGCTGCGGGATCCTGCTCATCGGATGTTGACGGTATCTACCCCAGGTGTGGCACAGATTGCCGACATCGAAATCCGGTCGTGCCATCCTGGGGTGCCTGCGGGTCTGTCGATTTCGCTACAGGCTCTGACCTTGGTGAGGCGGTGACGTTGGGACCGGATCCCTGTCGATCGGCTTTGATAATACATAGCCGATGGCGCGGCAAGATCAAGTCTGCCGTACCGGATTCGCTGATTCCGTGGAACCGGATGTGTTGCTCGACGGGGGCCAGGCGGGCCGCCCGGGGTATCCGGCTCAGTGGCCGCCAAGAAGGGCCTTCACCCGCTCGCCGACTTGGCCCATATCGACCCGGCCCTGGGCTTTTACCTTGATTTGGCCCATGACCTTGCCCATGTCGCGAAGGGTCTGGGCCCCGCTCACCTCAATGGCCTGTCCGATCAGGGCCTCGATCTCGGCATCTGACAAGGGTTCAGGAAGGTAATTCGACAGGACCTCCACCTCGCCCTCCTCCTTCGTGGCCAGGTCCTCCCGGTTGCCGCTGCGATACTGGGAAGCAGATTCCCGGCGCTGCTTGATCATCTTCTCGATCACGCCGACGATTTCGCCGTCGTCGAGCTCGACGCGGTCATCCACCTCGCGCTGTTTGATCGCGGCGAGCGCCATGCGCACTACCGACAGACGCGATTTGTCGCCAGCTTTCAAGGCCTGCTTCATATCTTCGGTGAGGCGGGCCTTCAGCGACATGGAACGGTAGGACGGATCAGACGATCAATAGAGTCGACGGCGGCGGGACACGTCGCGCTGCTGACGCTTGGCATGACGCTTCACTGCGGCCGCCTTCTTGCGCTTGCGCTCCTGCGTCGGCTTTTCGTAGAACTCGCGCCTACGCAGCTCGGTCAGGATGCCTGCCTTCTCGCAGGCGCGCTTGAACCGACGAAGCGCGGCGTCGAAATATTCATTTTCACGTATACGAACGCTAGGCATGTTGGAAAATCACCGTCCTGTCACGCAGAGAAACGCCGCCCAGCAGGCGGCGAAAAGACCCCGAATTGTACGTGCGTGCGAGTAGAATTGCAAAGATCATCAGGCGGGCCGGGAGATTCAATGCGAGTTCTGGGAATAGAGACTTCCTGTGACGAGACAGGTGTGGCGATATACGACGATGCGCGGGGACTTCTGGCGCATTCCGTATACAGCCAGGTGGCGTTGCACGCCGAATTCGGGGGGGTCGTTCCCGAACTCGCGTCCAGGGACCATGTCAGGAAGCTGGTCCCGATGGTCAGGCAGGTGATGCGGGATGCCGCCACCGATGCCGGAAGTCTCGATGGAATCGCATACACGGCCGGCCCTGGTCTGATCGGAGCGTTGCTGGTCGGCGGGGCCGTCGCCCGGAGCCTGGCATTCGCCTGGGACCGCCCCTGCGTGGGAATTCACCACATGGAGGGCCACCTTCTCGCGCCCATGCTCGAAACGCCCAGTCCGAAAATGCCGTTCGTGGCCCTGCTGGTCTCCGGAGGCCATACGATGCTGGTTCAGGTCGAAGGGCTCGGTCGGTACCGAATCCTCGGGGAGACACTGGACGATGCGGCCGGGGAAGCCTTCGACAAGACCGCCAAGCTGCTGGACCTGCCTTACCCGGGGGGGCCCGCGCTGGCCCGGCTGGCGGAGGGCGGGACTCCCGGCCGGATCAAGCTGCCCCGGCCCATGACGACCAAGCCCGGGCTGGACTTCAGCTTCAGCGGGCTCAAAACTGCGGTGCGGCTCGAGGTCGAAGGACAGGGCGCGCCGGTTTCCCCTGAGGATCTGGCGGCCGAATTTCAGGCGGCCGTCGTCGACACGCTGGTGACGAAATGCCGCAGGGCCATGCGCGCTACCCGCAGCCGCCGTCTCGTCATCGCCGGCGGGGTGGGGGCCAACCGGTCGCTGCGTGAGCACATGACCCGGTTGTCCGATGAGGAAGGTTGGGAGCTGTTCTATCCCCGTCCTGAGTTCTGTACCGACAATGGCGCCATGATCGCCTATGCTGGTATCCTCCGGCTGCGTGCCGGAGAATCCTCTCCCCTCGCCATACAAGCCCGCGCGAGATGGAATCTCGAGGATCTCAACCCTCCCGCAGGCCCCGGTGACATCCACTGAAGCACACCCCGAAGATGGACATCATTTTCCTCAAGGATCTGCGGGTCGAGACCGTCATAGGCATTTTCGACTGGGAACGGAAAATCCGTCAGACGGTCAGCCTGGATCTGGAGATGGGCGCCGATATCCGCCGGGCGGCGGCGGGGGACGCCATCGACGACACGCTCGACTACAAGGCGGTGGCCAAGCGACTGATCAGCTTTATAGAGACGTCGGATTACGGGCTGGTGGAGACCTTGGCCGAGGAAGTGGCCCGTATCGTCCTGACCGAGTTCGACGTGCCGTGGGTGAAGGTCACGTTGCACAAGCCGGGCGCGATTCGCGGTGCCAAGGACGTGGGCGTCATAATCGAGAGAAGCAGGGACGACTTCAGTGCCTGAGATCTATGTCGCCATCGGAAGCAACGTGGAGCCGGAGCGCCACCTGCGGTCGGCGCTGGTCGCCCTCGCTGAGCACTTCGGGGTGCTGCGACTGTCCCCCGTATATCGGAATCAGCCGGTGGGCTTCGAAGGGGATGATTTCCTCAACATGGTGGCCGCATTCGAGAGCGATATTTCAATCGAGGACATCGGTGCCCAACTGGAGCTGATCGAAGCGAAGAGCGGTCGCCAACGCGGTGCCGAAAAGTTCGGGCCCCGCACACTGGATCTGGACCTGCTGCTTTACGGGGACAATGTCGTCACGGAAGGCGACCACCAGATTCCCCGGGACGAGATCACGCGCTACGCATTCGTCCTAAAACCGTTGGCGGACCTGGCGGGTGACAAGCTCCACCCCCTGGCCGGCGTGAGTTTCACCCAGTTGTGGCAGGACTTCGACCAGGGCCGGCACCCGCTGGAGCCGGTGAATCTTCCCCTGGTTGGCTAGCGACGATCAGAGTCATGAGCCATTTTTCAGGCCGGGTGCCGGCAATTCTTCTCGGGATCGTGCTCTCCGGCTGCGGCGGCGGTTCCGGCGGTGGCGCAGATGGGGCTACGGGTTCGAGTTGCTCTGTTCTCGAGGAAAATCAACAGATCCTGCAGGTGATGCAGGAGTTCTATCTCTGGAATGACCGCATGCCCGTGGCCGATCCCGGGGACTACGATTCTCCCGACGCCTTCCTGGACGCGTTGCGGGTGCCGGAAGATATCTACAGCTTTCTCACGTTGGCGGCAGACGACGAGGCATTTTTTGGCGAGGGTCAGTTCGCCGGGCTGGGCTTCCGCTCGCAGCAGATCGCCGAGGAGGTCCGGCTGCTGGACGTCTACGAGGGTAGCCCGGCTTTCGTAGGTGGGCTCAGACGAGGCGATAGCATACTGACGGTCGATGGTCGGCCGATCGCGGAGGTCATCGCCGCAGAAGGCTTCAGCGCCTCCCTCGGACCGCCTGAAGTCGGGGACGTCGTTGAGCTGGGCTGGCGGGATGTGAACGGCACCGAGTTCACGCAGATATTCACCAAGGCTGTTGTTACGATCCCTCCGGTCACGGCGTCTTCAGTCCTGAATACGCCGACCGGGCCCGTGGGCTATCTGAATTTCCGAAACTTCGTGGAACCGGCTGATGTGGCCCTGAACGCTGCCTTCGCCGACTTCCGGGATACCGGCATATCAAACCTGGTGGTCGACTTGCGTTACAACACCGGAGGGCTGCTGTCCATCTCCGAGGTGTTGGCCAACCTGATCGGCGGCGCCGTCACCCAGGGACAGGTGTTCTACACCCTGGAATACAACGCGGACAAATCGTTTCTGAACGAGAGTCGCCTGTTCAGGGACACACCCAATGCCGTGGACACGCCAAGGGTGGTATTCATCACGACCCGGTCCACCGCGTCCGCCAGCGAGATGGTGATCAACGGGCTGATCCCCTTCATCGACGTTGCGCTGGTGGGTGATACGACTTTCGGCAAGCCGGTCGGGCAACTCGGCTTCCTGTTCTGTGACAAGATCCTTCGCCCGGTCACCTTCCGTATCGTCAATGCCGTAGGCACCGCCGATTACTTCGGCGGGTTCCCGCCGGACTGTGCCGCAGAGGACGAACTGGATAGAGCCTTCGGCGATCCCGCCGAAGCATCGCTGGCGGAGGCGCTGTTTTACATCGAGAACGGCACCTGCAGCGCGCCCACCGCTCTGAAATCAACCGGGTCGGCGGCGGATAAGCCGGCGCAATCCCCGGAAAGACGCTGGAAGTTGCTGGACGCTCACTGAGGCTGATTTACCAGCCGATGCTCCGGCCCCCGTCCACCGCAATGATCTGACCGGTCACGTAGTCGGCATTCAGCAGATACAGGGCGCATTGCACGATGTCTGCCGGATCTCCCGCCCTGCCCAGACAGGTTTGGCGCAGTATCTCCTCCCGGGCGGCCGGATCCTCACCGGCTTCCGGCCAGAGAATGGCGCCCGGGGCGATCCCGTTGACCCGGACCTCAGGCGCGAGGTCCCGTGCCAGGGACAGGGTCAGGGCCGCAAGCCCTGCCTTGGCGGCGGTGTATACCGGGTGCTCCCGCAGCGGTTTGCGCGCGTGGATGTCGATCATGTTGAGGATGGCGCCGCGCCGGGCCCGCAACGTGGGTGCCGCTGCCTGAGCGAGGAACAGCGGGGCCTTGAGATTTGTTCCGGCCAGGTCCAGCCAGTCACGTTCGTCGATCGTCCCCAGCGGCGTCGGGTAGAAAGTGGAGGCATTGTTGATCAGGACATCCAGCCCGCCGAAATGCGTCTGCGCATGTTCGATCAATTCGGTCGGCGCCGCCGGATCGAGGAGGTCGGCCCGGACCAGCGATGTCGTGCCGGGCCTTTGAGCCTCCAGTTCCGCAGCCAGGGCTGCGGCCTGCCGTTCCGATCCCCGGTAATGGATGAGGATACGGGCGCCACGGGCGTGCATCCCCCGGACGAGGGCGGCGCCGATACGACGAGCCCCGCCGGTGACCAGGACGATCCTGTCCCTGAGAGGCTGGTTGTCTCGTTCCGCTGCCATTACGATTGCCGCTCCCGTCACATTGCCCCCAAAGGATAGCGCCAGTTCGACATGAGGGAAGGTCTGGATGCAGCCGGCATGCCCGAACCGTCCGCCGAGGCGCTCGAGCACAGCCGACGCCTGGAGGCGTTGATCGCCGACGCCATCCGCGGCGCCGGAGGCGCTATCCGGTTCGCCGAATACATGCGGCTTGCCCTGTACGCCCCCGGCCTGGGTTACTACAGCGCCGGTGCCCGCAAGTTCGGTCCGGCCGGGGATTTCACCACCGCCCCCGAAGTTTCATCCATGTTTTCCGCGTGCATTGCCCGGTCCTGCGGGGATGTTCTGGATGCCATCGATGGTGCAGAGATCGTCGAGATCGGCGCCGGGTCGGGACAGATGACACTGGATGTGCTACTGGCCCTGGAGTCTGCCGGGCGTCTGCCTGATCGCTACCGGATACTGGAGGTGAGCGCGGATCTCAGAGATCGTCAGCGTCGGTTGTTGTCCGCCGGGATGCCGGGATTCGTCGACCGAATCCGGTGGATCGACGATATGGCGTCCGCGGTGAACGGCATGATCCTGGCCAATGAGGTGCTCGATGCCCTGCCCTTCGAGCGATTCAGGGCCGGCTCTCCCGATCCCGAGTACCTGGGCGTCGGCCAGGGAGCGCACGGTTTTCGCGTCGTCCCGATGCCCGCAGATGAGGCGCTGAAGGCGCAGGTCCGGCTGATCGATCGGTCCCTGGGGGCGCCGATTTCACCGGGCTATGTTTCCGAGTGGTGCCCCGGGCTGAAACCGTTCATATCCTCCCTGGCTCGAAGCCTGAGAAAGGGGGCGCTGCTCCTGATCGATTACGGGCTCCCCAGGCGCGAGCTTTACCATCCGGATCGCTCTCGGGGCACCATGATGTGTCATTACCGTCACCGGGCTCACGGGGATCCGTTTCTGCATCCCGGTCTCCAGGACATTACCGCCTGGGTGGATTTCACCGCGGTGGCGGAAGCCGCAACCGACGCCGGGCTGGTGCTCGACGGTTTCACGACCCAGGCGCATTACCTCATCGGATCGGGTATCGCCGACATCGCCGTCCTCGATGCCGGTGGCGCGCGACGGCAACTGGAGACCGCATCGGCGTTGCGCACGTTGACGTTGCCCGGCGAGATGGGCGAGCGATTCAAGGTCATCGGCTTCAGCCGAAACTGGTCGGGTATGCTCCCGGGCTTGACCGGAAAGGATCTTTCCGGCTCCCTGTAGATCGCCATGGACCTTCTGCACGCTGTCTGGCTCGCCATCGTCCAGGGATTCACCGAATTCCTGCCCATCTCCAGTTCCGGGCACCTGGTGCTCGCGCCCCACGTCATGGATTGGCCCGATCAGGGGCTGGCCTTCGATGTCGCCGTCCACCTCGGTACCCTGCTGGCCGTCGTCCTGTACTTCCGGTCCGAGCTGCTTGCCATGACATCTGCCTGGTTCCGCTCGGTGACCGGCGGCGCCGCGACCCCCGAATCCCGTTTGGCCTGGGCGGTGATCTGGGGCACGCTGCCCGTGGCCATCGCCGGTTTCTTCGTGGCCGGGCCGGTGGAGGCCTACCTGCGCTCGCCCATGCTGGTCGCAGCCACCACGGCCGGATTCGGGATCCTGTTGTGGCTGGCCGACGCCCGCGGCAAGCGTCAGCGGGACGAGTACTCTCTCGGCTGGTCGGAGGTGATGATCATCGGATTGATCCAGGCACTGGCGCTGATTCCCGGCACTTCCCGGTCCGGCATCACCATGACCGCGGGTCTCTTGCTGGGGCTGACCCGGGAGGCATCGGCACGATTCTCCTTCCTTCTTGCAGTGCCGGTGATCCTGGCCGCCTCGGTCCTGGAAACCACGCGTCTTCTGGAGAGCACGGCGCCGGTGGACTGGACAGCCATGACCGTGGGGGTCGTGGTATCGGCGCTGGTGGCCTATCTGACGATTCGGTGGTTCCTGACTTTCCTCGGGCGCATCGGCATGCTGCCGTTCGCGATCTATCGGGTGGCACTGGCGATCGCCATCGTCCTCTATCTGGGCTGATTTATCGGTTCGCGGCGAGTTCGGACCCAATCCGCAACGACTCGCAGCCTGGCCTCCCTCAGCTGCTGGCCGATCTGCTCCCCGGTGAGGCCTTCTCCCGCCGGCGTCGCCACGTTGCGAGCCGCCGCCAGCGCCCCGTCTAGTAACTCTGCCTGCGGATAGGCGGTGGTCGACAACCCGGCGCGGCCGCGCATGTCCGCCTCGCAGGCAATCAGGAATTCCCGGAATCTGTCCGGTCGGCGAAAGCCATCAAGGCGTTCTAGCAGCCGCAGTATGGTGCCGGGCCGCAGCTCAAAGGCCCGGTGAGCGACGCCGTGATAGCGCGCCGTGATGACACCCAGGTCACGGAAGTCATTTGGAATCTTCAGGCGGGCGGCCATTTCCACGACCATCCTGGCACCTTCTCGTTCATGACCCGGATGACTGGGCAGCTGCGCCTTGGGCGTCGCGCCCTTTCCCAGGTCATGGACCATGGCGGCAAATCGGACCCGCGGCGACGGCGTGAGGAGGGCGGCTTGTCGCATCACCATGAGCAGGTGCACTCCCGTGTCCACCTCCGGGTGCCAGCGGGCCGGTTGCGGCACGCCGAACAGCGCGTCGAGTTCCGGATAGATCCTGGCCAGCGCCCCGCAGGTCCTCAGGGTGTCGATGAACACGTCCGGCTTGTCGCTTTCGAGGGCACGCAGGGTCTCCTGCCAGACCCGCTCGGGTACCAGGGCGTCGACTTCCCCTGAAGTGACCATGTTTCGCATCAGGCCGACGGTTTCATCCGCAACCCGGAACCCGTCCCCGGCCAGCAGCGCGGCAAAACGAGCGACTCGAAGGATGCGTACGGGGTCCTCGACAAAGGCGGCGGATACATGCCGGAGGCATCGCTCGGCCAGGTCCGTGGAGCCGTCGTAGGGATCGATCAGCCGACCGGACTGATCCCGCGCCATGGCATTAATCGTCAGGTCGCGGCGCGCCAGATCCTGCTCCAGCGTGACCTCCGGCGATGCATACACCCGGAAGCCACGATATCCGCTGCCGGTCTTGCGTTCCGTTCTGGCCAGCGCGTATTCCTCTCCGGTCTGCGGGTGAAGGAACACGGGAAAGTCCTTGCCGACAGCCCGAAAGCCACGCGCTTCCATATCTTCGGGCGTGGCGCCCACGACCACCCAGTCCCGCTCGCGGACGGGACGACCGAGCAGTTCGTCCCTGACTGCGCCACCGACGAGATAGATCTCCATGAGACGAGATTCTACCGTGACGACACGTCGCCGCCGCGTGCTAATGTAACCCGGTGATGCGACTCTATGCGGGATTCGCGGCCCTTGTCTTGCTGCTGGCCACCAGCGGCTGCGGCGGATTCTATTTCCAGGCGGTCGGCGGTCACATGGATCTCATGGCCGCGCGCCAGCCGATCGAAGAGTTGCTGTCCGATCCCGCGACCGGCGCCGAACTGGCTGCGCGGCTGAGCCTCGTTCTGGAGGCTCGCGACTTTGCCGTGCGAAACCTGGGATTACCCGAGAACGACAGTTATCGGACCTATGTCCAATTGGATCGTCCTTACGTTGTCTGGAATGTCTTCGCGGCGCCCGAATTCTCCGTGGAGCCCCGAAAGTGGTGTTTTCCGGTGGCCGGCTGCGTTGTGTACAGGGGATACTTCAGCGAAGCCCGCGGACGAAGCTACGCGGATGGGCTGGAAAGGCAGGGCTGGGATGTGTTCGTCGGGGGCGCCATCGCCTATTCGACGCTCGGGCGATTCGACGATCCGGTGCTCAGCACAATGCTCCAGCAGGACGACACCGGGCTGGTCGCCGTCATTTTCCATGAGCTTGCTCATCAGCAGCTCTATGTGAAGGACGATTCCGCCTTCAATGAGGCCTTCGCCAGCACGGTCGAAGCGATCGGGGTCGAGCGCTGGCTGAACGGGCGGGGTGACCCGGAGGGGCTCGACGATTATCGACAAAGGCGGTCGCGCCAGGCTGCATTCAACCGGCTGCTTCAGCAGACTCGGAACGAACTGGCAGACATCTATTCGCGGGGGGATCCCGAGGCGGTGATGAGGGGCGCGAAACAGGATGCTTTCAGTACCCTGAAGGTGCGATACGAGGCACTGAAGGCATCGTGGGACGGGTATGCCGGGTTTGATCCCTGGTTCCGGTCCGATCTCAACAATGCACGCCTGGTGCCGGTAAGCACCTATGCCAGACTGGTCCCGGCATTTCGCGAATTGTACCGACGCGCTGGCGAAGACATGCGATCGTTCTACACGGCGAGCGCGGCCCTGGGAGATCTTCCGGTGGAAGAGCGGGCGCTGGCGCTGGAAGCCCTGATGGCGGTATCCGCAGACCCCGATCCGGTTCAGCGCACTGACACTCCCTAGTCGGATGGGCCGAGATAGCGACCCAGAACGGTCTCGAGACGGCTCGAGCGGATCCCAAGCGCCTTCAGGCCGAGTGCGTCGCTGTCACAGATATTGTGAATGGCCAGGCTGTGGAAATTGTCCATGGAGAATGGCTTGCCCGGCAGTAATTCCATGACGCGAGCCTGAAGCCTCGCCAGCGATGGCGGTAGGGGCAGAACGGGTCGCGGCGTACCGGCGAGTGTTCCGACCAGCTGAACGATCTCACGTAAAGAGAAAACTTTCGGGCCGCACAGCTGATAGGTCTGCTCGTTGGTGCCCCGTGATTCCAGAACGCGGGCCACGGCCTCGGCCACGTCGCCCACATAAACCGGCGCGAGCCGGGCGTTCGCCCTCGCCAGCGGAAGGACCGGCAGCCATCTCAGGAGTCGGGCGAAACGATTGATGAAGTCGTCTTCCGGTCCGAATACCACGGAAGGTCGCAGTATGGTCCAGGCAAGGCCGCTTTGCTGCACCCTCTTTTCCGCCTCTCCCTTGGTCCTGAGGTAGTGACTCGGGCCATCCGTACGGGCCTTGAGCGCGCTTATCTGAATGAACCGATTGACGCCGGCTGTTCGGCATGCCGCCAGGATTCGTTCTGCCAGGTCCACGTGGACACGGTGAAAGCCACTGCCGTTTCGCCCCTTCTCGTTGACGATGCCGATCAGGTTGATGACCGTATCGGTGCCCGCAATAGCGGACATCAGTGCTTCCGAGTCGAAGGGATCCCCTTCTGACAGACGCAGGGTCGGCAGCACCAGCAGATCGCGGTGGCGGTGTCGCGCCCGTGTCAGGATCACGACCTCTTGTCCGCGGGCGACCAGGCGGGCGGCCACATGACGTCCGATAAAACCGGTTCCGCCGAGGAGACAGACGCTTCGTCCTTGGGGCTGGATGCGCATGGAGGTCTTGTCCGCCGTTGCCGAGGGCTGCGAAGGCTGGCGATTATAGTTCAACCGCCGTCAGTTACCTTGTGTCTCCGAGTCCGGACGAACGGGTGGCATGCGCTGGGAAAGAGGGCGGTGTTCGCCGTCCATCCGCCAATCGAACACCGTGTCGCTCTCCAGCACCCGACGCACGTAACGCCGAGTTTCTCTGAACGGCACCGAATCTACCCACACATCGGCCGGCAGCTGGCGCTCCGCGGGCAGCCAGCTTGAGACGCGATGAGGACCCGCATTGTAGGCCGCGGCGGCCAGTACCGGATTGCCGTCAAATCGCGCCAGCATTCGTCCCAGATAGGTGGTGCCGAGGGTGATATTGCTTTCCGGATCAGTTAGGGTCGTGGTGCCCCGGTACGCGATCCCTGCCGCCCGTGCCGTCTGCTTCCCGGTGGCGGGCATCAACTGCATGAGCCCGACCGCTCCGGCCCGGGAGGCTACATCCGACATGAACAGGCTTTCACTGCGGGCGATACCGTAGGCGAAGGACGGTTCCAGGGCGGCTTTCCGGCTCAAGGCCTCGAAAGACGCTCGCCACGGCGTTGGAAATCGCAGCTCCAGATCGTCGATCAGTCCGTTGCCGGAAGCGGTAATGATCGCCTGGGAGTGCCATCCCCAGCGGGCGGCCAGGATGGATGCCTGGGCCCGCTGTTCCTCGGTCAGACGCTCGAGGAGTGAACGCCATTCCGTCCGTCCGCGGCCGTAGAGACCGGTCATGAACAACTCGCGCGCGCGGACGACATCCGGTCTCGCGCCGATGATTGTTAAGAGCTCTTCGTCGGGTGGCGTCGATCGGTGGCCGAAGTCGTACGGGCGGCCGAGCCGGTCGGCTGCCAGAAACCCGTAGTAGTCCCGGTCGCCGGCGAGGTCTGCAAATATCGGTTCGGCTGCCGCCGTGTCACCCACGCCATCAAGGCAGCGGGCCCGCCAGTAGATCCAGATTGTCCTGCCGCTCTCCTCGGCAGGCAGGCCCTCCAGGGCAGTCAGGGCGCCTTGCCAGTCGAGTTCACGGAGCGCCAGCCGAACCCCCCACTGCGCCACGATCGAGTCGCTGTCGCGGGACGCCTGATGCTCGATCAGGCGCCGGGCGCCAGGCAGGAAACGGCGCGCGTGGGCGAGGGCAATATCGCGTTCTATGTCCAGGCGCGTTGCTGCCGGAAGATCAAAATCCTCATAGCGGTTCCAGAGTTCGTCGGCCCGCGGAGGATCCAGGCGCGCGAGGCGCCTGAACCCGTAGGACACCAGTTCACGATCGTCGTCAGAATTGCCGAAACTGGATTTCTGTGACAGCTCCCGTCCCGGATCGCTGCGCATGGACGCCCATCGATCGATGACACGCCGATCCGAGTCGTCCAACGGACGGGCCAGATAGCGAGCCAGGCGCAGTTGACCTGATTCCAGTGCCAGCCGGATACGCTGACGGCGGCGGTCGGCGTCCAGGAGGCCTTTTTCCTCAAGATATTCGAAGAGCGGATCGCATTCCTCGGGCTGGCTGAAAGGGGACATCCAGATATCGACCCCGGATTCGGCGGCTTCCTGGCCCGCGCCTGTGGCGATTCTGGCTCTGAGGGCGAGGCATTTGAGTTCTGTATCGTCCAGGTCTCGATAATGTGTGTCGTATACGTCGAGGAAACTGTTCCATGCCCGACGCTTCGCGAGGGACAGGGTCCATCGATAGCGCAGATCGCCGCTGAAACTGAGGTCCGGATAGCGGTCGAGAAAACGCCTGACTTCCGGATCCGTATCGGGGCCCAGGCTGCTGCGCAGCCATGCGGCGCTGAGGTCCGGGCGAAGGGGGTAGTCCTTCAGCAACTCCAGGTGGGGACGCACCCCTTCCCAATCGGCGATTTCCGCCTTCAGCAACGCTTTTCGGAAAGCGTCACGCTGTGCTTCCAGGCGCGGCTGGTCAGCCGCGCCGGCGGAACCCGTGAGCAGGACGGCGAGAGTCAACAGTAGGCGGGAAACTCGTGATAACACGCGTGATTGTGATCTGCTAGCTTAGAGACTCGTGGGGAATGGAAGGGGGATTATGGACTGCGCAGGCGAAGATTCAATGGTGTTTTGGCCGCGCGTTGCCGGGCGGCTGAGGGATCCAGCGTAGGTGGCCGATCCCTGGCAGCTTCTTTTGTTTCCCCTGATCGGGGCCGTTTCCGGCCTGATGGCGGGATTATTCGGCGTCGGTGGCGGGCTGGTAATCGTGCCGGCCCTCAACCTGGTTTTCTCCATTTTCGATCTGGGTGTGCCGGCGGATAGCCGGATGCATTTCTCCATCGGTTCCTCGCTCGCGGTGATCGCTTTTACCGCCCTGTCTTCGGCTTATGCCCATCATTCCCGGGGCGCTGTCGTCTGGGCGGCATTCCGCCGGCTCGTCCCCGGAATTGTCACCGGCGGATTGATCGGCGCGATGATCGCAGACGCCTTGGCCAACCGGACCCTCCAGGCGACGTTTGGCGCATTTGTCATCGCCATTGCCATCTACATCATCATGGGCCCCAGGCCCCGCCATGGCAGGCATTTGCCAGGTAACACGATCACATTCATCGCCGGGGCGGTGATTGGAGGCGTCTCTGCGCTGGCGGGTATCGGTGGCGGGGTCATGGCCGTGCCGTTCCTGGTCTGGGCCGCGACGCCGCTCCGTCATGCCGTGGGCACGGCGGCGGCCTGCACATTACCGGTGGCTGTTGCCGGTGCGGCAGGTTTCGCCATTGCGGGTTGGGGTGGGCCTGCACCTTCCTGGTCGACGGGCTATGTTTTCTGGCCTGCGGTGCTCGGGATTTCCGTGGCCAGCATGGTCACGGCCCCCGTGGGTGCCTGGTTTGCCCACACGCTTCCGGTGGGCCGCTTAAGACAGGCGTTCGCCCTTCTGCTTATTGTGATCGGGCTTCGGATGCTAATCGGATAAAAAACGGCGGACCGGTTGACCGGTCCGCCGTTGTTCACTTCGATCCCTTCCTTTCGAGGAGAGTGAATTCTCCTTACCGGATGGGCAGCAGAAGCGTCGTGCTGCCGCGGCGAATGCTCAGCAACAGGGAGGGGCTGCCCTCGGCGGCCTGGCGGAATTCGGCCACCGAGGCGACGCGTGTTCGGTTGACCGCCACGATCACGTCTCCTGCGCGCAACTGGCGCTGGTGTGCCGGGCTGCCGGGCGTCACCGAGACGACGAAGACACCCGGCATGCCGCCGCGCTCCGGATTCCTCGGATCGGAATCGGCCAGGTCCGCCCCTTCGAGGCCCGGATGGATATCCGCGGCCGCGACCTGTTCTTCGGCTCTCTGTTCGCCGAGTTTGGCGGTCGTCGTGTAGGTCTTTCCGTCACGCACGTACTGGATCCTGACCTTGTCATCGATCCTCAGGAGACCGATGAAATTGCGCAGATCCGCAGCGCTCTTGACGGGCTCATCGTTCACGGCGGTAATGATATCCCCCGCCTTCAGGCCCGCCTGCTCGGCTGACGAACCGGGCATGACCTGGGATATCAGGGCGCCCTGGATTTCTTCTACGCCGTAGGCTTCGGCGATGTCCGGCGTGACTGTGTAGATATTGACGCCAAGCAATCCGCGCCGAACCTCGCCAAACTCCAGTAGCTGGTCCATCACGGCCTTGACCATGTTGGACGGGATGGCGAAGCCGATGCCGATGTTGCCTCCGCTTCGGGTAAGGATGGCGGAGTTGACGCCGATGAGCTGACCGCGAAGGTTGACGAGGGCACCGCCCGAGTTACCCGGGTTGATCGAGGCGTCGGTCTGGATAAAGTCCTCGTAGTTGTCGCGATTGAGCCCTGACCGGCCCAGGGCGCTGACGATGCCCGAAGTGACCGTGTGGCCCAGTCCAAACGGATTGCCGATGGCCACCACGAAATCGCCCACCCGGGACTTCTCGGAATCGGCCAGTTCGATGGCAGTGAGCTTGGGAGCATCGATCTTGATGACCGCGATGTCCGACGCCGGATCGGTGCCGATCACCTCGGCGGAAAAGGTCCGATCGTCCTGCAGCGTGACGGTAATTTCGTCCGCGTTCTCTATGACGTGGGCATTGGTGACGATATAGCCATTCTTGGCGTCCACGACGACGCCGGAACCGGCGCTCTGGGTGCGACGCCTCTGGGGTTGGTCGGGCTCCATCTCGAAAAAGCGACGAAAGAAGGGATCGTCGAGAAACGGATTGCGATACGACTGCACCTCAACGCTTCCGCTTGTCGCGATGTTGACCACCGCGGGGGCGACCCGCTCAATCATCGGTGCGAGCGTGGGCATGTCCTCGCCGTCGACCTGGGGTGGCAGCGCCGCACGAACCGGAAGGGTTGCGAGCAGCGCGCCGACCAACAGTGAGGTCCACGCCAATCTGACGGAATGAGTCATAAGTGATCCACCTTGTGTTGATCGTCCTGCCCGCCCCGCCGTCGCCCCGTTGAGGGCGCTGCATGACAGGCAAAAGGCGGGCGGAAAAAGCCGCCCGCCGTCAGTAAAGGATGCGCCGTCCGTGGCAAAGGTCGCAAGCGTCGCTCAACTCACTTGGACATTGATACGTCGCGGCTGAACTTTAGGCAGTTTCGGGATGCTGACTTCCAGGACGCCATTGTTGAACTTCGCCTCGATGGCCTCCGCATCCGCTGTATCCGGCAGCGTAAAGCGGCGGAAGAATCTGCCCGTCACTCGTTCGACCCGTCGATATCCGTCCCGTTCCGTCCGAGATTCGCTCGCACGCTTGCCGCGCAGGGTCAGGACGCCGTTTTCCATGGTTATCTCGATGTCGTCCGGCCTGACGCCCGGTACATCTGCCTCGATCAAGAAACGCGCGTCTTCTTCCTTGATGTCCACTGCGGGAACCCAGTCGGTGGTCGCGCCGGCCGTGTCGTCGTCCAGGAACCGGGGCGATTGTCCAGCCAGCCTGTCAAGGTCGCCCTGGAGTCGGTTTACAAGGGACCAAGGATCATATCTCACCAGCATTTCTAGCCTCCCGGGTCAGAGACCCTCAAACTGAATAACACATACCTCGTGGACTCTAGATAGGGGCGGGCGGGGCCATTTCAAGGGGCGGATTTCGACGGAAACGACGGGATTCAACGGCCGGGAAGCGCGTCCGAAACGGCTTCGGCCCTGTATATGCAGGGGCACAATATCTTGTGTTGCATCATTCATAGGAAATCGCCGGGAATGAGAGAAAAAACCTATAAACTTTCTACTTTGTTAGTGTAAGTCATTGTTTTATGGTAGATTAAAATCTTTAAAAAATTACGCCTTACGCCTTGACACTCGAGTGGCCGGCGCATAATCTACACATTGCTCGCACAACATATTGTGTTTGCCGATAAACGGGCTATCGGCGTTACCTGGCAGGAAAAAGGCGCTCGGGTCGCGTACCTGAGGGAGGCTTTATTTGCCCGGAAGAACAGGTTCTCGTCTATACAAGAAGAAGGCGTGGGGGATTACCAGAAAATGAAGAGCGCGATCCGGGAGATGGTGTCAGCCACTTCAGTCGCAGAAATACCGTTCCAGTCAGCTTCCGTCGACATCTGGGAGAAGAAGTATCGGCTGGTGGCCAAGGACGGGACCGTTATCGACCAGACGATGGACGAGACCTACCAGCGCGTGGCGCGGGCCCTCGCTGACGTCGAGGACGAGGAAAAGCGCGAGGAGTGGTTCGAGCGCTTTGTCTGGGCGCTTCGCAACGGGGCTATTCCCGCCGGGCGCATCATGTCCAATGCCGGTGCCCTGGCTTACAAGCCGGCGACGTCCACCATCAACTGTACGGTGTCCGGGACCATCGGCGACTCGATGGACGACATTCTCGGAAAGGTCCACGAGGCTGGCCTTACTTTGAAGGCCGGCTGCGGTATCGGCTACGAATTCTCTACTCTTCGGCCTCGTGGCGCCTACGTCTCGGGTGCCGGGGCGTATACCTCCGGGCCGCTGTCATTCATGGACATCTACGACAAGATGTGTTTCACCGTGTCGTCCGCCGGTGGCCGTCGGGGCGCCCAGATGGGCACCTTCGACGTCGGTCATCCGGATGCGCTCGAATTCATCAGGGCCAAGCGCGAGGCGGGCCGTCTCAGACAGTTCAATCTTTCCCTCTTGATCACTGACGAGTTTATGAAGGCGGTCAAGGATGACGCAGCCTGGAAACTGGCTTTCCCGGTCAGCGAAAAGGAAGTGGAGGTGGAGAACCTCGATCTGGCTGACGAGGATCAGGTTGTCTGGCGGGAATGGCCGGTGCGTAACGATTACGTGATGAACGACGATGGTCGGGTGGCTTGCAAGGTTTACAAGACCGTCCCCGCCCGGCGCGTGTGGGACGTGATCATGTCGTCCACCTACGATTTCGCGGAACCCGGTTTCGTGCTGGTCGACCGGGTCAACGAAATGAACAACAATTGGTTCTGCGAAAATATTCGCGCGACCAACCCTTGCGGCGAACAGCCCTTGCCGCCCTACGGTTCCTGTTTGCTCGGCTCCGTCAACTTGACTCGCTTCGTCATCAATCCGTTCACCGACGAGGCCAAGTTCGACTGGGAACTGTTCCGCGAAGTTGTCAAAGTGTTCACGCGGATGCTGGACAACGTCGTCGAGATCAATGGCCTGCCGCTGGAGCAGCAGCGTGACGAGATTTTCCGGAAGCGACGCCACGGTATGGGTTTTCTCGGTCTTGGCTCTACCGTGACCCTGATGGGAATGAAATATGGCTCCGCGAAATCCGTGGAGTTCACCGAGAAAGTGGCTCGGGAACTGGCACTGGCCGGATGGGAAACGGCCCTTGAACTGGCCAGGGAGAAAGGCCCCGCGCCCATCATGGTGGAGGAGTTCACGGTCACGGAAGAGATGCTCCGGAAGCGCCCGGAGATGCGCCGTGACGGTCTGCGCGTTGGAGACAAGGTGCCGGGACGTGTTTTGCACGCCAGGTACAGCCGCTATATGCAGCGGGTCGCCGAGGAGGCGCCCGAACTGGTTGCAGAGCTGGCGGAGGCCGGCGCCAGATTTACCCATCACAGCTCAATTGCGCCCACCGGCACGATTTCGCTTTCGCTGGCCAATAACGCCAGCAACGGTATCGAGCCGAGCTTCGCCCATCACTATTTCCGGAACGTGATCCGCGAGGGACGCAAGACCAAGGAGAAGGTGGACGTTTTTTCCTTCGAATTGCTGGCCTATCGTGCGCTGGCCAATCCGCAGGCCATGCCGGACGCCGAGGAAGAAGAGAACAGGCTGCCCGATTACTTCATCACGGCAGACAACATAGGGCCTAACGAGCACGTCGATATCCAGGCCGCCGCGCAAAAATGGGTCGATTCTTCGATTTCCAAGACGGCCAACGTGCCCACGGATTATCCCTATGAAGATTTCAAGGACATCTACATGTACGCCTATGACAAGGGTTTGAAGGGCTGTACCACGTTCCGGTTCAACCCGGAGGCCTTTCAGGGTGTCCTGGTCAAGGAGAAGGACCTCAAGAACACGACCTACGTTTTCACCCTGGATGACGGCAGCGAGATCGAAGTCAGGGGTGACGAGGAAATCGAGTACGAGGGCGAGACGCACACAGCGGCCAACCTGTACGACGCCCTCAAAGAAGGTTATTACGGCAAGTTTTGATACGCCGGGATTGACAGGTCCGGCGCTTGTGGCGCCGGTCACGGAGAGATTGAGATGGTTCCTGTGAAGATCGCAAAGAAAATCGTCGGTTATTCGGTGGCCCAGCCCGACGAGAAGAAAACCAAGCCCGGGGTCGCCGCGGAGCTGGCTTCCGAAAGTAATGTTGTCCGGATGCACGAGAAGCTCGAGCGGCCCGAGCTTCTCCGCGGCACGACGTACAAGGTCAAGCCTCCTATAGAGGAGCATGCCATGTACGTGACCATCAATGACATCATTCTCAATCTTGGGACGGAGCACGAAAGTCGGCGGCCGTTCGAGATCTTTATCAACTGCAAGAATCTGGATCATCACCAGTGGATCGTCGCGTTGACGCGACTGATGTCCGCAGTCTTCCGGAAAGGCGGCGACGTCACCTTCCTGGTGGAGGAGTTGAAAGCCGTATTCGATCCTCGCGGCGGTTACTGGAAGCCCGGCGGCAAGTTCATGCCATCCCTGGTGGCCGAAATCGGCGACGTCGTCGAAAAGCATCTGATCGAGATCGGCCTGATCAAAAAACCGGGGCTGGACGAACACCGCAAGAAGCTCATCGAGGAGAAACGGGCGCAGTTCGAGGCGGACAGGAAGCAGACAGACGCGTTTGCTGATTCTTCTTTTCCCGAGGGCGCCCAACTCTGCGCCAAGTGCAATCACACGGCCGTGGTGCTTCTGGACGGCTGTATGACTTGCCTGAATTGTGGCGACTCGAAGTGCGGATGAACTGATTACCTGCAGACCCTCCTCTGGTCCCGCCGGCTAAGCCCGGCGGTTTTTTTAACCCGATTCAGGGCTCTCCGGTAATATTCGGCCCATGCCCCGCCCGCGCAATAGAAACGCTCCGTGCCTGCTGTCTGCGCTGGTCAGTTTTTGCGTTACCGGACTTTTCTTCCCGGTTCAGGCGCCCGTAGCTGAAGAACCGCCGGCAAAACTCGTCTACGTCGTCCGGGAGGGCGATACGGTCGTGGCCTCAAACGTGCTGTTCAGCCGATCGGACGAGCTCAAGCTTGCCGCTAGGGAGGTCATCGCCCTAGAGCAGGAGGACAATGCCATCGTGGTGTTGCAGACCAATCAGCGACTGGTGGCCTACAGCGTTTACACTGCGGCCTGGGTCGCGGTTGCCCTGCAGGCCGGCGAAACCGTCGAGCGCCTCGAGGCTGAGGACTATTCAGCTTTCGCGTTGACCAGTCGCCGGATCCTGAATTTTAACGGCCGCAGCGGCAACTGGTCACAGACAGGACGCTAAACATTGAGCCCGACCTGATCCGAGAGGAGCAAGCCATGTGTAAAAAGGATCAAACTGCCACCGCCGTGCTCGACCAGGAAATCGTCGACGAGATCCTGGGCACGGAGAGCGGGGCGCAGACCGAGAAAGGCAGGCTGGTACGACTGGACCGAGATACCGAAGAGGACGGGCCGCACAGGGACGGCGGTGCGGAGGAAGAGGCGGACAAAGAGGACTGACTCTCGGTGTGCCGAATCGTCGCGTTCGTCCGCGTCGCCGTCATGGCCTGGAGCGTCATGGCGTATCGCCCGCTGGCTGCGTGCAATCCGGAACCGCCCGTCCCGCCAATTCTCGACGGCTACGAGTACGACGCCACCGCCCGCGATTATCTGATCCGTCAATCCGGCACCATTGCGCTGGGCCGATACCGAGGCAAGCTCGAATTCACCAGTCAGGGGCCTGCCGGAGTGGGTGGGGATCAGCCGGACTATGTGTTCGAGCTCACCGAAGGCTGGAAGTCGAGTCTACCTGCCCGTCTTGTCGTTCCCGGCTACTGGATAGCCTGCGACCTGCCGCTCACGGTCGGTACTTCGTACCTGTTTTACCTGGACGGAAGTACGCCTTTGTTTGTCATCCCGGCCGAGGACGTGCTCCAGGATCTGGAAATTCTTGGCGACCTGGATTGGTTCTATACGCCCAGCGGTCAACTGATACGCCCGGACATCCTTCCTGACGGCAAGCAGGAGTTGGACGCGGCGGACACGCCCAGATGAATTCCCGTTGCGTATTCGTTTCGACCCCGATCGGGCCCTCCACCATGAACTTCGGCGCGGTATCGCCCGCGCCCGACGCGTCTTCACAGGCCGAGACGTCGGACCTGTCCGACCGATCCCGGGCAGTGCGGTCCCCAAGATTATTTCGGGACCCGTGAGCCGAGAGGGGCATTGATGCGACAGGCCGGGCCAGACCCGTTTCTACTGAGCATGGTACTCCTGGCGTTGTTTGCCGCAGGATGCACTCCGCCCGGATCCCCTGCACCCTTTACCGATGAGAAGCGTCACGACGAGGTCCGCGAGACCGTCGAGCCCGCGACCGATGCGCTGCCCGAGGGACTCGCCGCGGTCCGGCTGGAGGCCAGCGTCGCATTTCTTACGCCCCGCCAGCAGTCGATGTTGATTCACCTGTTCGCGGCGGCGGCGGAAATGGACCGAATCTTCTGGGAGCAGAGTTACGGAAAAGGCAGTGATCTTCTGGACGCACTCGACGATCCGATCCAGCGGCGGCGGGCGGAATTCAATTACGGCCCCTGGGACCGGTTCCGGGGCAATGTGCCGATAGTCGACGGTCCCGGTTCCAAGCCCCCGGGGGCCCGTTTCTATCCCGCCGATATGAGCCGGGAGGAATTCTTGTCCGTTGATATGCCGGCCATGCGCCGGTCGCGGACCATCGTGAGCAGGTCGGTCAACGGAGGGCTTGCGACGGTACCCTACCACGAGGCGTACAGGCCCTATCTGGAGGGGGCGGCGCGCCAGCTGGCGGCGGCGGCCGAGCTGTGTGACGACCCTGCATTCAAACGCTACCTCACGCTGCGCGCCCGCGCCCTCATCACGGACGATTATCGATCCAGCGACCAGGCCTGGATCGAGTTGCGAAATAACGTTGTCGATCTTGTCATCGGACCGGTGGACCGTAGTGAGGACCGGTTATTTGGATTGAAGTCGGCATACGCGGCCTGGGTGCTGCTTCGGGACAGGCCCTGGACCCAGCGGATGCGGCGCATCGCGGCGCGGCTGCCCGAGATCCGCCCGGACCTGCCGGTGGTGACGCCCCCCCAGCCCGATGACGCCCAGCCGGCGACCTTGTCCGGTGTTTACGATGCGGTGTATCTGGCCGGGGCAGCCAACGCGGGTCCCAAGGCGGGCGTCATCGCGATTGCGGGCGCCGACGACCCAGTGCAGGGTCGTCGGGCGAAACGCCTCTTCCTTCACAACGTCATGCGAGCGCAGTTTCAGAGAACCACGCTCCCGGTGGGGTCGGAGATGATCGTTCGGGACCAGTCACGACACCTGAATTTCGACGCTTTCATGGACAATGCGCTCGTCCGAGACATGGCGCGGGGGCTGGCACCACACAAGGAAATCACCGGGGCCGACTCCGATCGCTCTCTGCTGCGCGATCGCCTGGAGGAGATCGAGAGCGGCAGGGCGGATACGCTGAGCGTTTTCATCCTTGGCTGGCTTCACGACCGAGGTGAACTGGCAGTGAACGACCTCGACGATCATCTGGTGACGTTCGTAGCCACGATCATCGACGGGATTCGCCGAGGCGGTCCCGAATCCCGGGCTCGCACCGTCCAGTTCAACTATCTCAGGGCCTTCGATGGGCTCACTCGGGATCAGCTGACCGGTCGTTACCGGATTCATCCCGGGCGCGCCAGGGAGGCGATGGCCGCGCTGGCCACCCAGTTGCTGATCATCGAGCGCAACGGCGACTACCAGGCCGCCGAAAGACTGGCTCAGGACATGGGTGGGCTCGACCGGACACTTCAACAGGACCTGACGCGGTTGTCCGGTCTGGAGGTGCCGGTCGGTCTCGTATTTGAGCAGGGCCTTGATGTGCTCGGCGTGAAAAGAACGGCGAGATGACGCTCCGGGACTGGCTGGAGGCGGAGCCGTTCACGCTGGTGATGTCGTCCGGTTTCTTCAGCTTCTTTTCTCACTGCGGCGTGCTGGCGGCACTTGCAGATGAATCCCTGGTGCCGGAGGCCGTATCGGGTTCGAGCGCCGGCGCACTGACGGCAGGGCTCTGGGCGGCCGGGCTGGAGCCAACCGAGATTCGCGAGTTGTATGTGTCGTTGCGCAAGGAGGATTTCTGGGACCCGGCACCGGGACCGGGGTTGCTGAGGGGCCGCCGTTTTCGCACCCTGATCCGCCGCGCCAGTCCGGTGCAGAGACTGGAACACTGCCGGCGACCGTTAACCGTTTCCGTGTTTGACCTGCTCAGAATGCGCACCCGCGTCTTGTCGAGCGGCGATCTGGCGAGGGCCCTGTATGCCAGCTGTGCCGTGCCGCTGATGTTTCATCCCCTGTGGCATCAGGGTGGCTGGCTGATTGACGGTGGCCTCGGTGATCGTCCCGGGCTTTCAGGTGTGCCGGCGGGGCGGCGGGTCTTTTATCATCACATCATGTATCAATCGACGTGGCGCCGAAGGGACTCCGCCGATCTTGGATTGCCCGACCGGCCTAACCTGGCTGCCCTGACCATCCCGGCTCTGCCCCGGCCGAGGCCCGACGCCCTGCACGTCGGGCCGTCCGCCTGGGCGGCGGCACGGACAGCGACGCTGCGGGCCCTGGATCGGCCGGTGCGGCCGAGGGGGGATGGTCACGGGCCCGGGCCAAAGGAAGAGGTCGTCTACGGGACGTCATGATCAGGGATTTCGCAGATGGCTATCGCTACGGTCTCAGCGGAATGGGATGGCTATTCCGTCCCGGGCTGAGGGTCTTCGTTTTCGTTCCCATCTTGATGAACGCAGCCGTTTTTGCAGCCGGGACATGGTGGTTGGCCGGATTCCTGGGCAGGGCACAACAGGCGATCAATGACTGGCTCCCGGACTGGCTCGACTGGCTGTCGTGGCTGGTCTGGCCGCTGGCCGCCGTCGCCTTGCTCATCGTCGTCTGGTCGACCTTCACAATGATCGCCAACCTTCTGGGATCGCCATTCAACGGGGTTCTGGCGGAGAAGGTGCAGCGCACGCTACAACCGGGCGTGGATTTCCCGGATCTCTCCCTGGTGCGGGAGATCGTCCGTGCCCCCGTCGCCGAGTTCGCCAAGCTCGGTTACTTCGCCGCACTCGGCCTTCCGGTGATCCTCATTGCCGTTATTCCGGGAGTGAACGTCATCGCGCCCCTGGCCTGGGTCGCGTATGGCTGCTGGCTTCTGGCCGTGGAGTATCTCGATTACCCACTGTCCAACCAGGGGTTCAGGCTTGACCAGGAGCGCCGACTGCTTCGTAAGCGTCGGTGGCTGGCGCTGGGTTTCGGCGCCGGCGTCATGACCATGACCGTCATTCCAGGGCTGAACTTGGTTGCGATGCCGTCGGCAGTGATCGGTGCCAGCCGCATGTGGGCGGAGCGACTGTCAGGCCGGGCAGGGAATCTGTACTAGAATATCCAGTCGGCGAAAGCATGGGTCCAGACCGTGTGAACGGACCCGGAAAAAATGAACCGCCCGGTGGACGGGGTACACGCTCCGCCAACCGGCGTCATGCCCGCGGGGCGACGGACGGCGGACTGCTTGTTCGGAGGAAAGTCGTTTGGAATCTCTCGAGGAGCTCCTGATACCGATCGTAGCCATCGTAACCTTGTTCGGCGGCACCTTCGGTTGCATTTTTTTCTGGCTGAAAACGCGCAATCAGCAGCGTCTGGCCATGCTCGAAAGGGGGCTGGAACGGGATATCTTCGGCGGCGGCATGACCGGTTCCCGGCTTCGGCGGTGGGGCGCCCTCCTGATAGGTGTTGGAATCGGTGTGCTCGTCGGTTACGGCGTCTCCCGCGCATTCGGGATAGATGCATGGGTCGCGTACGTGGCAGCCACCTGTCTTGCGACCGGAATGGCGTTGTTCTCCGTCATTCGGTTGGAACCATCCGGGGAAGGGCGCTGATTTGAAAAGGGCGATTATCACGGTGGCTCTCCTGCTGACGGCGACCGGCTTCGCCAGGGCCGATTTCGCCAACGTTGAACCGGATTTACGCAAAGCGGATCGCGTGGTTGTCCACAAGAGCGACCGGGTTCTCCACCTGGTTCGTGACGGCCGGGTTTTGCGCACTTACCCCATATCATTGGGAGGCCGGCCGGAGGGGCACAAACAGGAGGAAGGCGATCAGCGCACTCCCGAGGGAGAGTACGTGCTCGACTGGCGCAACCCGGTCAGCGACTTTTACATGTCCATTCACGTGTCCTATCCCAACGAGAGGGACCTGCGTCAGGCCCGCGCCGCGGGACGGGATCCCGGCAGTATGATCATGATTCACGGACTGCCCAACGACAGCCCGCCCACTCGAACCGACTATCTCGACGAGGACTGGACGGACGGCTGCATAGCAGTCAGCAACCAGGCGATGATCGACATCTGGCTTTCCGTGGAAGACAACACGCCGATCACGATACTGCCGTGACGCTGCCGAACACGACAGAACCGGGCCTGGATATCGCCGGCTTTTTCTCCGTTCCCATCGCCCACGTGGTCATGGCGGATCACGAGGCCCTGTGTGACGAACTGGAAAGCCTGTTCCTGGAAAAGGAGCGGGACGGCGATACGTATCGCCATCAGAAGTACATCGACACCATGCACGGCCCGCTTTTTGAAAGCCGGTTCGACCTGTTTCGTTGGCCGGACGCCCCCGTGCGAACGCTCGCCGGCTGGTGTCACGGCCATCTGGCTTCCCTGGTGCAGGATCTGAACCAGTACGATGATGCGGAGATGAGCCTGCTGCGCTTCGATTATCACGCCTGGTTTCACATCACGCGCCGCCACGGTTATCAGGGACAGCACAATCATCCGAACGCCTCCTGGTCCGGTATCTTCTGCATACATCCGGGAGAGACCCTGGCGGACAGACCGGACAGCGGGCTGGTACGTTTCCACGATCCTCGTACTCATGTCGACATGTATTCGGATGCCGGCAACCGCAGCCTCAGGCTGCCTTTCTCAACGGGGACCTGCGACTGGCGCCACCGGCGTGGCCAGCTGGTGATCTTCCCCTCCTACCTCCGTCACGAGATATACCCTTATCTTGGCGAGCGACCTCGCATCGTGGTCGCCTTCAACTGCTGGATCAATCGGTTGGGTCAGAAGCCCCACGCCGTTCCCGACCCCCGTGCCTGAGGTGCCGGCCGCCGAATTTCCGGACGCGGTGGCTCTTCTCGAAGCCATGAGCCGCGGCGATGTCAGCTCCGAACAACTCGTGCGACAGCACCTGGACAGGCTGGCAGCGGTCCACCACACGATCAATGCCGCCACCTGCGTGTTTCGGGAAGAGGCCCTGTCCGAGTCGCGCAGTCCTCGTCCTGGGCGATTGTCAGGCCTGCCGGTTTCGGTGAAAGAGACCTTCGGGATCGCCGGGCACAGCGTGACCGCCGGCTCCATGCGGATGCCGGCAATCCCGTTCGACAAAGACGCGGAAGCCGTCAGGCGGCTGCGGGAGGCCGGGGCGATCGTCATCGCCCGGAGCAACGTTCCCGAATTCGCCATGGCTGGAGAGACGGAGAATCTACGTTACGGCGTGACACGCAACCCGCTAGATCCCACCCGAACTTGCGGCGGATCTTCCGGAGGGGAGGCCGCGCTGGTGGCCAGCGGAAGCAGCGCTGCCGGACTGGGAACGGACATACTCGGGTCGATAAGAATACCGGCCAGTTTCTGCGGTCTGGTGGGTTTCAAGCCGGCATCCCAGGCGGTCAGCAAGGCGGGGAGCTGGCCCCAGCTGAGAGGTCGGTTCACCGACAGCTGGTTGTGTGCCGGACCCATCGTCAGATCGGTCCGAGACGCGCGACTGATATACGAGGTGCTGAACGGTTCCCGGATGGAGACCCGCGGGCAGCTGACTGGCGTCCGGTTGCTGGAGCCGTCCGGGTTCCCGCTCGCGTTCCGTCAGGACGCGATCTCCAGGGCACTCGGAGTCGCGCGCTCGGGCCTTGTTGCGGCTGGCCTGCGGCCCGAGTCCCGTTCCCTGGGCGACGTCCGACGATGGTACCGTGACAAGATACGGTTCCTGTCATGGGAATTGCTGCCACTGCTGGAGGAACTGCTGAGCGACCCGGAGAGGGGACGGGTCACCCTTGCCGGGGAGACGGTGAGGCGATGGCGCCGCAGGCCCGAGATCTACGAAGGACTCTATCGTCTGCTCATCATCGGTAAACTGACCCGTTACCGCAGCCCGCGAGCGGCAGCCCGTTACGTCGGCCGGATCGAGGCAGCTCGTATCCGGGTTCGGGAGATGCTCGGGAACGATGCCGTCATGCTTCTGCCGACTCTGGGTACGCTCGCCCCTCGGCACGGACAGATGAACCGACTTTCACTGAAGGCGGGTGTCAACGGCCTGTTTACCTCCCTGACCCTGTGCAATTACCTGAATTTGCCGGCGATCACGGTACCGGCGTGGCGCTGTCGTGATAAAGAAACCGGCATGGTGCCCGGCGTCATGCTGGTGGCGGCCCCCGGCGCCGAGGCGCTGCTGCTGACGGTAGCCGAGTACCTGGAGGGCATCGTCGGGCGCAAGTGGAAAGAGAACGACATATGAAGATCCTGCCCGAGGAAGTGATGGTCTCGCCGGCCGGAAGCCTGGACATGCTGTCTCAACTGGAGGTCAGCACTCTCAGGGATGTCGGGCATGGCGGTATGCACGAGACGTTTCGCCGCTGCGCCCTGGCGGTGCTGAACTGTGGCGGTGAAATGGACAGCGCGCGCCAGGTGTTCGAGGCGTTCCGCGACTTTGAGGTGGAACTCATTCAGCAGGAGCGGGGGCTGAGACTCAGGCTGCGAAATGCGCCGGCCAGCGCCTTCGTCGACGGCAAGCTCATCCGGGGTATCCGGGAGCATCTGTTTTCTGTTCTTCGCGACGTGGTCTATGTAGGTACGGAAATCGAGGGGCGTCTGGATACGGGAACGTCGGCCGGTATCACCAATTCGGTCTTTTACATCCTTCGAAACGCAGGGGTGATGCGACCCCGGGTCGATCCCAACATGGTCGTCTGCTGGGGTGGGCATGCGATCGGCCGGGATGAATATGACTACTCCAAGGCAGTCGGTTACGAGCTCGGCCTTCGCGGGCTCGACGTATGCACGGGATGCGGCCCGGGGGCGATGAAAGGGCCCATGAAAGGGGCCGCAGTCGGTCATGCAAAACAGCGAATCCCGGACGGCCGATACGTTGGCATCAGCGAGCCCGGCATTATCGCGGCCGAGGCTCCCAACCCCATCGTCAACGAGCTGGTGATCATGCCGGATATCGAAAAGAGGCTTGAAGCCTTCGCCCGAATGGGGCACGGCTTCATCGTTTTTCCCGGCGGGGTTGGAACGGCGGAGGAACTGCTGTTCCTGCTCGGCGTCCTCCTCGATTCCAGTAACAAGGACATTCCGTTCCCGGTGATTCTCACCGGTCCATCGTCTTCCCGGGCGTATTTTGAGCGGCTGGACGCTTTTGTTCGCCACAGCCTGGGAGACGCAGCCGCCGATCGATACAAGATCACGCTCGGCAACCCGGAACACGTCGCCCGAGAGATGATCGCGGGCGTCTTGCGGGTTCGCGAGTACCGTCGGAGCACTGGCGACGCCTTCTACTTCAACTGGCGGTTGTCCATCCATTCATTGTTCCAGACGCCGTTCAATCCGACCCACGAGGCCATGGCTTCCCTGGAACTCAGTCGCGACCTGGAGACCCACGTGCTGGCCGCCAACCTGCGGCGGGCTTTCTCGGGGATCGTGGCAGGCAACGTGAAGGATGAAGGCATTCGCGCTGTCGAGAAGAGCGGCCCGTATGAAATTCACGCAGAGGCGCGGATCATGGACTCGCTGGACGAAATCCTGAGAGCATTCGTCTCCCAGGGCCGCATGCGCCTCCCGGGCGCCGCCTACACGCCCTGCTATCGGATCTGCCGCTGAACATCCCGATCGCTTCGCCAACAACGGCCGTATTGCCTCTTGCTGGCGGGAGAAAACGTTAACCCGGTCACAGATATACCCGCCCTGATTCCGTCCGGGACCACTATGTGAAGCGTTTCACGGTCCTGTCATCGGGTAGGGACTAGTCTGCGAATCCACCTGCCAACCGACCGGAGTACGTCGTGGCAACAGATCGCCGGCAAAAGAAGAAGGGGAACACCCGGGCCGACAGAAATGGCAATGGGTCCGATTTAGCCGTCGAGCGTCACCGCCTGTCGTCGCCTGCTATTGGCTGGGACGCATATCGTGGCTGGCTCGGTCGACTCGACAGGCATGGGACAAAAAGACAGGGCCCGGACTCGATTTATACCTGGAAGGGCTACCAGGCCTGGACCGCCAAGGTCAGGGCCGACTGGGAACAGGAAGGCTGACAAACACTCTTTGTTCGTTGGGGGAACATGGGGAGACATAAAGCATGCGGATCAATCGGCAACTGACGACCAAAGACGGCCTTCTTGACGCCACGCGTGCTCGGGACCGATGGACCTGGGTCAGCATCGCCCGCTCCCGGGCGGCATCGAGCCTGGAGCGGCAAAGGGCCGGCAGCAGGTCCGGTTTCTATCTTTCACTGCCCCATCAACAGGAAACGCCGGAAGCGTAATCAGTCCCCGTCGCTGCGACAGCGGCCTGACCTTTATAATTCATCCGTATGGCCGCGCTGCTTGCGGTCGCGTCAACGGGACAACGCTGCATGGCGGTACTCTGGATCTTCCTTGCCCTTGCGGTTGGGGTTTTCTCACTCCTGGCGTTTTTCAGGATGAAGCGGGAACAGTCGCTGGCCCGCAATCGGCAGATCTTTAATCGACTGGCATTGCCGGACGTCTCGGGAGACCTATTCAGCGCAAAGGAAATGACGCTGTTGCCGCCGCCAGCCGCCCGTTACTTGCGGCATGCGATCCAGGACGGGGCACCCCTGACCAAGACAGTTGATTTGCACCTCATCGGCGAAATCCGCGTTAAGGCCGCTGGTGACTGGTTCAAGTTCGAAGCCATGGAGAGAATTTGTCCGGAGCGTGGCTTTTTATGGCAGGCGCGCATTGAGGGGCTTGGGAGGCTTTGCGCGGAGGGCGCCGACTACTTGTCCGGCGGACACGCCGGGACTGATTTCTACTTCGCCGGTATTTTTCCTTTGGTGCATGTGCGGGACGGTGAGTTCGGCCGCTCGGCAGCCGGTCGGCTGCTGATCGAGTCAATCTGGCTGCCCGCCTGTCTTACGCCGGCTCGCGGGGCGGTCTGGCAACCGGGCGACGATTACAGAGCGACGGTGCGGCTGCCCGGGCAGGCGGAAATCTCCACCCTCAACATGACGATTGCGGAGAGCGGGGCACTGGTGGATGTCAGCATGATGCGGCACCAGGGCGGGGAGGCCCGCAATTTCGGCCTGATGCCGTTCGGCATCCGGATCGAGAAGGAAAGGCGATTCGGGGATTACACCATTCCGTCCGCCGCGGTGGCGCTCTGGGGCTATGGCACCGATGATGCCGAGGAGTTCATGCGCATCAAGGTAGAAGATGCCAGGTTTCTCTGAGCCGGGCCCGACCTTTGCCCGCAGTCCGTTCGACGCCGACTTGTTCAAAATGTGACTCGTGTCACAGTGCCCTCGCGGTGCCGTGGATACCTTCCGGGGAGGAAGAGTCTCGGAAGACGGTGCATGGAAAAGGTCGTTCAGTTGCTCGATGAAGTGGACGAAGTCGTCGGTATCATCGTGCTCGGTCTCAGGGCCAACGCAAGTCGTATCGCACTCAGCGGCTGCCTGTTCGCGTTGGCGCTGATCGCCATTTTGCTTCCGCTCTGAGCGCCGGTCGTCATCCGGCCGGAGCCCATGCCCGTGAACATGTGAAGTGCCCCGCGGGATTGCCCGGAGGGCAAGCGGGGTTTCCAGCCAAGGCAGTAAGAGGCCGAGCAATGGACAGACGAACACGCACCGCACCGGACGGCGACGCGAGGGCCACGGGTTCCAGCGATACCTACCTGGCCGAAGTGGTTCGCCAACGTCATTCCCTTCTCACGCCGGGCGCCCGCCCTCACCAAGCAGAGGGGCCGGCGTGGGACGGCGAAGAGCGCAGGCAGGAAGACGTAAGCTGCTACGATCCTTACTTGGTCGGGCTCACTCGTGGCGGGCGATCCTCTCCGTAGTGCAGCCCGCTCGGGCAGACCATGTCCGGCGACCCCTGGCGGCCCGACCGCCTGAAAATCAACATGCGGACGTCTCCCCGGCCGCATGCAGTCTCTCCAGGCAAGTTTGCCTGGGTCCGTCCCCCCCTAAACACACAGCCTGATTGGCACCCCTCGATTTAGCAGCACAGAGACCGGTCCTGGAGATCGCGGCGGTGGACTGGCGCGTTTGCTCGGTTTACGCTTTCCGACCCCGGGGAAGGAGACGCCATGAGTGACAAGACGCGGCCGAGCAAGGAAGAGCTCCGTCAAAGATTGACGGAGGAGCAGTATCGTGTGACTCAGGAGGCAGCCACCGAGTCCCCCTTCTCGGGTGACTATGTGGACTGCAAAGACGGTGGCGTCTATCAATGCGTGTGCTGCGGCAGTGAACTGTTCAGTTCTGAGCACAAGTACGATTCGGGCTCCGGGTGGCCGAGTTTCTGGCTGCCCCTGGCCGGTGATCGGGTGCGCGTGCGCGAGGATTTGACCCTTGGTATGGCGCGACAGGAAATCCTCTGCGCGAGCTGCGGCGCCCATCTCGGTCACGTGTTTAACGACGGGCCCCGGCCCACCGGTCTGAGATATTGCGTCAATTCAGCAGCATTGCAGCTGGAGCCGGAGTCCGAAGGCGAGGCGTGAGGCTGTGCAGGGCAGCCCTGGCTCGTTGTCCCAGTGGCCGCCTGTTTCAACGAGAGGTAACGAAATGCGAGCGATGGTGAGCCTGGCGGCAGCAATGCTGTCGATTCTTTTCCTGGTTGCGGCGCAATGTGCGGATTCGCTGCAGGTGACGGATGTTGTCGAGGGAACGGGAGAAGTCGCAGAACCCGGCCGAGTGGCCGTCGTGCATTACACGGGCTGGCTGCATGATGCCGAGGTCGAGGACGGAAAGGGCACCAAGTTCGACAGCTCAGTGGACCGGGGCGAGCCGTTTCGATTCCCCCTCGGCGCCGGAAGGGTTATTCGCGGCTGGGACGAGGGCGTGGCCGGCATGCGGGTCGGCGGCAAACGGCAGCTGGTGATTCCGCCGGACATGGCTTACGGCGAGCGAGGCGCGGGGCGCCTGATCCCGCCGGGGGCAACCCTGGTGTTCGATGTGGAACTTCTGGAGCTCGAATAGGCGATGCATCGAACGTTCGTGCCCGCCCCAAGACTGGCATTGCGGGGACCGGTGTTGGTGAAGGCGGCAACTATCGGCCCGATCATGGAGGATTCGTTCGAAATGATCGGAACCGGCAAGGCCGGTGAACTGACGATATGCCCCGGAAATCCTTCAGAGGACGTCTCCCGCCTGACGGAAATCGATTTCGTCATGAAGGATGGCGTCACTGTCCGTCGCTCGGAGCGCGATGCCGGCTGAAACTCGCGAAATATTCCGATTCGCCGGCGCGGCAATCGCTGCCTGCGCGGTCGTTGCTGTGATTCTGGTCGGCAGTTTGTGGTCATTTGGCTTCCTGGATAGGCCGAAGGGTCACCACGCGGTAGACATCAGGTTGCTGACCCTCAGTGAACGCCTTGACCTTGCCGAAATGCTGGGCGAAAAACGGCAAGACGGTCGTCCGAGCTTGCCACCGTTGGAAGAGATTCCTCCCCTGGAGATACCGCGCCACAAAAGCGCCGGCTTCGTACAGGTGGAGTTCTCCGTAGACACCCAGGGGAGAGTGACGGACGCACACGTTGTCAGGTCGGTGCCGGAAGGCCTGTTCGAGCAGCAGGCCCTGGAGATTGTCCGATCGCGGGAATATGCGCCCGATGAGAGCGGACGGCGAACGGATGTCGTCAACTTCACCGTCGAAAATAAGGGGCAATAAAGAGCTGCTTCGGGCATCCGGATCCAGGTTGAGCGTATAGCGCCCGACAACCGGGATTTCTGTCGGCACGATCCCGTCGATCTCGAGTTTCGTTCTTGCAGTCCTCCGGGGCGCCCGCTGCCTAGGACGCCCGCCTGACCGCCTCCATCTCCCCGAGCACGGCCTCGATCTGGTCCACGGCCCACTCAAGGGCGGCCCGGTCGACCGCCAGCGGGGGTGCGAGTCGGACTACGGTTTCGTGAGTTTCCTTGCTCAACAGGCCCCGTTTCATCAGGCGCTCGCAGACCTCGCGAGCGCGAGCCCGTGCCGGATCGATCTCGATGCCGATGAAGAGCCCGCGGCCGCGGACATCGTGAATGAACGGGCTTTCGATTCGCCGCAGCCGATCGAGCAGCCAGGCGCCCTTCTCGGCACTGGCGAGAACGAGGTCCTCGTCCACCAGGATCTCAAGGGCCTCCAGGCCGATAGCCGCGGCCAGAGGATTGCCGCCAAAAGTGCTGCCGTGATCGCCCGGACGAAAGACATCCATCACCTCTCGCCGGGCCAGAAACATCGATACCGGGAGGATGCCTCCCCCCAGGGCCTTACCCAGGATGAGACCGTCCGGACGTATCCGGTCGTGTTCGAAGGCGAACATCTTTCCAGTTCGGCCGAGGCCGGTCTGAACTTCGTCGCAGATCAGCAGCACGTTGTTTTCACGGCAGATCTTGGCGCAGCGGGACAGATAGCCTTCCGGCGGTATCACGATGCCGCCCTCCCCCTGGATCGGTTCCACGATGAACGCTGCGGTGTTCGGTGTGATCGCCCTCGCGAGGGCCTCGGAGTCGCCGAAGGGAATCAGGTTCAGCCCGTCGGGGAAGGGTCCGAATCCCTCTCTGTACTGGGTCTCGGACGACATGCCGACGATGGCGATCGTGCGACCGTGGAAATTGCCCTCGCAGGCGACAAGCTCGGCCTGGTCGGCGGTGACACCCTTGACCTGATAGGCCCACTTTCTTGCCGCCTTCATGGCCGTCTCGACGGCCTCGGCGCCCGTGTTCATCGGCAGCGCCGCGTCCATGCCCGAAAGTTCGCAGGCCCTTTCCAGAAACGGTGCCAGCCGGTCGGTATGGAAGGCTCGAGAGACGATATTCAGAGTCGCTGCTTGCTCCACCAGCCTGTTCACCAGGCGCGGATGCGCGTGGCCGTGGCTGACGGCAGAGTAGGCGCTCATCATGTCCAGATAACGGTGGCCCTGATCATCCCATACGTAGGCGCCCTCGCCCCTGACCAGGACGACGGGCAGAGGATGGTAGTTGTGGGCGCAGTACCGGTTTTCCAGTTCAATTGTGGGGTTGGTCACGGGATCCTCCGTCTGCGGGCTCTGCTCGCCGCCAATGACGCCATTTTAGGTTAATGTCGAGTCTGCTTTCACGCAGCGCTTGCGTGACCGAGGGGCTGTCGCTACGGTAACAGGCCTTTTTCTCCGGGGAGACCTGTATTGGAGGGTCCGATACTCCTGTTCGTCATGGTGCTGGTCGTGGGCGTAGGCGCCCAGTGGCTGGCATGGAGGGTGCGCCTTCCGGCCATCATTCTGCTGGCCGCCGGTGGCCTGCTGATCGGTCCGGTGGCTGGATGGGTACCCCATGGGCCGGAAATGGCTCATGCCGTGGAGCCGGCAGTCGCCCTGTGTGTCGCCGTCATCCTTTTCGAGGGCGGCCTGTCGCTGCAGAGAAGCGAGCTGCGGGTCGCTGCCCGCGGGGTGCGCCGGCTCGTGTATGTCGGGGGGCCGCTTGCCTGGCTGTTCGGCAGCCTGGCGGCTCACCAGATCGCGGATCTCAGCTGGCCTGTTGCGCTGGTGTTCGGGGCTATCCTGGTGGTCACCGGGCCCACCGTGATCATGCCTTTACTCAGGCAGGCGGGACTCAACCGAAGGGTGTCCTCGTATCTGAAGTGGGAAGGCATCGTCAACGATCCCATCGGCGCCCTGCTGGCCGTTCTTACCTTCCAGTTCTTCATCTTCGCGGGCGAGGGACAGGGGTGGGCTGCGGTAATCGAGGGATTGGCCTCCGCCATCGCCGTCGCCGTGGGCCTGGGCGGGCTGGTGGGCTGGCTGACCGGGAAGGGGTTCCAGCGAGGGCTGGTCCCCGAGTACCTTAAATCGCCGGTCATGCTGACACTCGTGCTCCTCGTCTACGCCCTCTCCAATCTGGCCCAAGAGGAAGCCGGGCTCCTGGCGGTCACCGTGATGGGTATCGTTGTCGGCAACATGAATCTGCCCGGCCTGCAGGACATGAAGCGTTTCAAGGAATACATCACGGTGATGCTTGTCTCGGTGGTGTTCGTGCTGCTTACCGCCACCATGGATCCCGACGTGGTACGGGCGGTCAACTGGTCCAACATCGCTCTGATCGCGACGATCCTTTTCCTGGTGCGTCCGGCAGCGGTGATGCTCGCAACCATGGGTGCCGGTATGGAGATCAGGGAGCGGATGCTGCTTTCCTGGATTGCTCCCCGGGGGATCGTCGCGGCCGCCACCGCGGGTGTGATGGGACCCGCCCTGGCACAGCATGATTTTGCCGGGGCAGAATCGCTGCTGCCCCTGGTGTTCGGCGTCATCTTCGCTACCGTCGTTGCCCACGGGCTGAGTATCGGCTGGTTAGGCAGAAAGCTGGGACTGGCGAGTCCGACCCGCGACAGCGCGCTGATCGTCGGCGCGTCACCCTGGACCGTGGAACTCGGTCGCGTCCTCCAGGACCTCGAGGTCAAAGTGCTGATTGCCGATAACTCCTGGCACAAATTAAGACCGGCCAGGCTGGCCGGCATTAAGGTTTTCTACGGCGAGATCCTGTCCGAGTTCGCCGACGAGTCCGTCGAACTCGGACACGTGGGTGCCGTGCTGGCCGCCACCGATAACGATGCTTACAACGCGCTCGTCTGCACGGCGCTGGCGCCCGACATCGGTCGTGACCGTGTCTTTCAGCTGCCGATGGGCCCCGGCGAGGACGATGATCCCAAGGGGGTGGCGCTGGGATTCAAGGGGCAGATGGCCTTTGGGGAGGAGGCCGAGTATGAAAACCTCTGGCGGCTCTACGTGGATGGCTGGATATTTACGCGTACCCGCCTCACGGATTCCTATGGCTACAGCGACTTTCTCGGTGATGCAGACTCGCGAACAATGCAGATAGTGAGAATCAGGCCGGAATCCCGCGCCCAGTTTGTATCGCCTCAGCAGGAGGTGGAGCCCGAGGCCGGAGATGTGCTGGTGTGCTTCGGCCCGCCCCGGCCTGAGGAGGTCACGGTCCGTCCACAGGGCGATCGGCCTGCCGAGGCCTTGCCCGGATGAGCAGGATAGAAGCGAGCCCCGTCACGATCGCGGGGCCCGTCGGGAAACTGGAGGCGGTGGTGGAGGCCCCCGCACTCCTGCACACGGATGCGATGGCCGTGGTGTGCCATCCTCACCCCGTGTATCACGGCACCATGAACAACAAGGTCGTCCATACGCTGGCTCGAGCTGTCAACCTGCTGGGCCGCCCCGCCATCCGGTTCAACTTTCGGGGCGTCGGGGCAAGCGATGGCGAGTATGGGGGCGGCGACGGCGAGTCCGAGGATGCCCTGGCAGTCATTCGATGGGCCAGAGAGACGTGGCCGGCTGCCGAGCTCTGGCTGGCCGGCTTCTCGTTCGGCGCTTTCGTGGCGCTGAGGGCGTCGAGCAGAGCCGATCCCGCATGTGTGGTGACGGTTGCGCCACCGATAAGGCGTTTCGCGGTCGCCGACCAGCCGCGCCCCGCTTGTCCCTGGCTCGTGGTGCAGGGGAGTCGGGATGAACTGGTCGACAGCGGCAAGGTCGCCGCCTGGGCAGCCGGACTCCGGCCGGCTCCGCGCGTCGAACTGATGGAAGACACGGATCATTTTTTCCATGGCCGGCTGACCCAGTTGCGGGAGACCGTGAAGAGCTTCCTGCTTTCACAGGCGCCGGCATGTGAGGTCGCATGATTGCCAGGTTGAGAAAATTTCTCCAGGTGGCCCTGGAGAAATCCGGGGAAACGCCGGAAGAGGATCGCAAGCCCGAGGCTCGGGTGGCGATCGCTGCCCTGCTGGTGGAGATGTCCCGGGCGGACTTCGTAGAAGCGCCCGAGGAGCGCCGGCTTATCCGCCGATTACTCGAGGAGCAGTTTCTGCTGGAAAAATCGCAGGCCGAGGAACTCCTGGGCCTGGCGGACGACCGGGCAGACAGGGCTGTCTCACTGCAGGAATTTACCCGTGAGATCCATGAGTCCCTCGGTCTCGCCGATAAGTTGCGGTTCCTGGAGATGTTGATGCGAATCGCGCTGGCAGATGGCCGGATGGACGAGCACGAGCGCCATCTTCTCGGCAAGATTGCCGACCTGATCTATGTGCCCAAGGCGGATTACGTGACCCTGCGAGATCGAATACTGGGCGAGGGGTGCACATAAAAAAACGCCCGGCGACGCCGGGCGTTTTGATTCGGGCAAAGGTCGCTCTCAGAGCATGTCCTTTAAACCCTTGAGGGCGGTAAGCTTGACCGCCTTGCGAGCAGGCTTGGCTTTGAAAACCATCTCCTCGCCGGTGAACGGGTTGATGCCCTTGCGTGCCTTTGTGGCCGGCTTCTTGACGACCCGGACCTTCAGCAGACCGGGCACGGTAAACTCACCGGGCCCCCGACGGCCGATGTTCTTCTTGATGAGCGCGTTCAGGTTGTCGAACACGGCGCTGACGTCCTTCCGGGTCAGGCCCGTCTTGTCGGCGATGTCACCGATGATTTCGCTCTTGGTGGGCGGCTTCTGTGCGGCCTTGGTGCTCGATGCCTTTTTCTTGGCAGCCATGTGTATCCCCTCGGTAGTTCGATATGGACTGTTAGTTGACGGTGCTCGAAAAATACCACAAATGATTGGGCCTGCCCTTACGGGCCGAGAGCCGATCGAGCGACGGCTCAAATTCTATTTTCAAAGAGCTTCTGCGCATCAGCTCGTGTAGAACTGCTGGCGAAACTTGACCTGGAACGAGGATTTTTCCCCCTCAGGTCGAACAGATATGTCGAATATCAACGTCTCCCGGTTGGCGACGCCGAGCTCGCCAATGTAATAGATCGCTTCCGATTCCCTGATTTCTCGTGTTTCGACGGATTTGAGCTGCCCCGTGAGATTGCTGGCATTGACCGTCACATCGGCGGCGACGGTCTGACCGATGGTGCCTTCCTGTTTGCGCACCACGCTCACTGTAATCATCGCCCTGTTCGCGCTTCGCTGAATCCCATAGGCCCGAGCCACTTCCGGCGGCAGCATTTCCGTCGCCTGGGCGTTGTAGTGAACGACATAATCGCCGAACTCGCTGAAGCTTCGCTGCGTGATCTCCCTTGCGGGCTCAGCATCGGTTCTGCCGCCCTCGCCGCCCCCGGGTCCGCAGGCCGCGAGAACAGTGGCCAGGGTCGCCAGAAACAGGGGTCGCCAGGCAGTCAGAATCATCGCAGGTTGCTCCGTCACTTCCGGGTGCATTCGAGAAATACAGCGTAACTATAGCGTATTCGGAGGGTCAATTATCCACGCAGTCGCGAATTTCTGCCGGTATTTTTCGCGGAGAGATGATCTCCACGGTTTTGTTGCGTCCCTTGTGTCCGGCGACCAGGCGAATGTGGGCCCGAGTCACGCCGAAACTGTCGGCGAGAAACCTCATCAGGGCATCGTTAGCCGCGCCATCCACCGGCGCACAACCGATACGTACCTTCACACGATTTCCGATCCGCCCGGAAAATTGGTCCCGGCCTCCCCGGGGCTGAACGCGCAGTTCACAGACCAGCGCTTCTCCCCGCCATCGGCAAGGGCCGCCGCCGGTCAGCGCAGAACCCCGGGCAATGGTACGGCCATGATCAGTGCTTGCAGACCGATGATGACGAACAGAGGTGACAGATCAAGGCCGGCGATGGGTGGAATGATCCTCCTGACGGGTCGCAACAGTGGTTCTGAGACGCTGGCCAGCACACTTGTCAAGGGATTGTAGGTTCCGGGATTGACGAAGCTCATCAGGGCGTAAATCAAGACGGCGAAGACATACATTCGCAGCACCGTCATGACAGTTCGAAGAAGCGCGAAATAAAAGAGCCCGCCTGCGGTCAGCGCGACCCCCGTCTTCACGGGAAACAGCACGGCAGTGGCGATCAGTTCAAGAATCACCACCACAATGACCGAGGACATGTCCAGGCCGCGATAACCGGGCACGAGTCGCCGCAATGGGACCACGATCGGGTTTGTTACGCGGACGATCAACTGTGACAGGGGATTGTGAAAATCCGCCCGAGTAGCCTGCAGGACGAATCGAAGCACGAAACAAAGAACGTACAACTCGAAGAATGTTTCTGCGATGAATATCAGCGGCGCGCTCATGATCCTTCCAGTTCAGATCTTGCCGGAACGGCACCATCGAAAAAGCCCGAGGACGACGTCACTCCGTTGCGAGGCGACGTCGTGTTCCGCGGTGTGTCCGGCGAGAACCCGGCGCCCGGTTCGTCTCCCGGGACGAAAACAAATGGCCTCTACTGTTGTCCCCATGCCTCTAGTTCTTGCCGTATTCCTCTGCCAGTTCGGCCGCTCGAGTTCCCGCGGCGCGGATGGCGTCGGCCATCGCTTCAGGAATGCCCCGCGACTTTAGCACTTCCATGGCCGCAGCGGTTGTTCCTCCCGGCGACGTGACCCGTTGTCGCAGTTCGGCGACTCCGGCATCCGCCTCCAGCGCCATTCGAGCCGCTCCAAGCGCGGTCTCCTGAGTCAGGAGTCTCGCTGCTTCAGGGTCGAGACCCATATCGATACCCGTGCGGGTCATGACCTCCATCAGCAGGAAAAAATAGGCAGGCCCGCTTCCGGACAGGGCGGTCACGGGATCCAGGAGTGCCTCGTCCTCCACCCAGATCACTGCTCCCGAGGAACGCATGACACTCTCGGCGAGTTCCCTTTGAGTGTCCGACACGGATGTTCTTGCATACAGCCCGGCGATGCCGCAGCCCAGCAGCGCGGGCGTGTTGGGCATGGCCCGCACGATGGGCCCCTCTGTTTTCAGCCATCGGCGGAGGTCGGTCTCCCGGATGCCGGCGATCACCGACAGATAGAGGGCGTCGTCCGTGGCCGGCGCCATGGACCGCAGAGCCGTGGCTGCGGCCTGTGGCTTTATTGCGAGAACCACGACATCCGCGCCTGCCGCTGCCGCGGCGTTGTCCGCCATAACCTCGACACCAAATCGTTGCCGAAGTCTGTTCCGTTGCGAGGGATCCGGGTCCGCCACGCGAAATCGCTGCGACCCACAGCCATCGGATATGAGGCCCCCGATCAGGCTCGCCGCCATGTTGCCGCCGCCGATGAAGGCGAATCTGACGTTCTTGTCCATGAGCCTCCTGGTTGTCCTCCGACGTTCCCGGTGTTCCGAAGATTATCGGTCCGCGCAAGCGCTAACCAGTCCGCGGTCGTGGCCCGAACAGCGCGGTCCCGACTCTGAGCATAGTGGATCCCTCGGCGACGGCTGCCTCCAGGTCGCCCGTCATGCCCATGGACAGGGTGTCGAGTCGGAAGCCGTCGAGCGCCAGCTCGTCTCGAAGCTGCCGGAGCCGGCGAAAATATCCGCGCTGTTCATCGAATTTGTCCGACGGGGGCGGCATGGTCATCAGTCCCCGGAGGCGCAGCCGAGGCAGTCCCGTGATGACTTCGGCCAGTGAACGTAAATCGGCTTCTTCCACGCCGCCTTTGCCCGGCTCTTTCGCTACCGAAACCTGAATACATACATTGAGCGGCGCGGCGTGGTGGTGTCGCTGGGCGTCCAGCCGCCGGGCGATTTTCTCCCGATCGACGGAGTGTACCCACTGAAAATCGGTGGCCACCTGGCGGGTTTTGTTGGACTGGAGATGACCGATGAAATGCCACTCCAGATCAAGGTCGCGGGTCGCTTCGATTTTCTCCAGCGCCTCCTGGACGAAATTTTCGCCAAACCGTCGCTGCCCGCACGCCGCGGCCTCACGAACTGCATCCACCGGCTGCAGTTTGCTGACTGCGAGCAAAGTGATTTCTTCGGGATTCCTTCCAAATTGCTGACAGGCCGAGGAAATCCTTTCCTGTACCTGGGAGAGCCTGAGTGAGAATTGCGTCATGTTTTAGCCCGCCAGCCTTGGTTATACTCTCCCCGTCGCGTGTTTACATAACGTGGTCTTACCGCGGCACCGAACAGCATAACCCGAAGGAGCCCCCATGGCCGTCGAGATCGACCAACTTCTGACTTTCGCGGTCAAGAACAAAGCATCGGACCTGCACCTTTCCGCCGGCGTGCCGCCGATGATCCGGGTGGACGGGGACATCAAGCGGATCAATATGCCGGAACTGTCGCACAAGGAAGTGCACAGCATGATCTACGACATCATGAACGACAAGCAACGGAAGGCATTCGAGGAGTTCTTCGAGACCGACTTCTCCTTCGAGATTCCGGATCTGGCCCGGTTCAGGGTCAACGCTTTCAACCAGTCCCGGGGCGCCGGCGCCGTGTTCAGGACCATTCCGGCGACCATACTGACCCTGGAGGATCTGGCAGCGCCCAAGATTTTCAAGGACATCTCGATGTATCCCCGCGGCATCTGCCTGGTAACCGGTCCGACCGGGTCCGGCAAGTCCACCACGCTCGCGGCGATGATCGACTATATCAACGACAACCGGCCGGACCATATCCTCACCATCGAGGATCCCATCGAGTTCGTCCACGAGAGCCGACGCTGCCTGATCAACCAGCGGGAGGTTCATCGGGATACGCTCGGATTCAACGAGGCCCTGCGCTCGGCCTTGCGAGAGGATCCCGACGTGATTCTCGTGGGCGAGATGCGGGACCTGGAGACGATCCGGCTGGCGCTGACGGCTGCCGAGACCGGACACCTGGTTTTCGGCACGCTGCACACCAGTTCGGCGGCCAAGACCGTAGACCGTATTGTTGACGTATTTCCCGCCGGCGAGAAGGACATGGTCCGTTCCATGCTCTCGGAGTCGCTGCGGGCGGTCATTTCCCAAACGCTGCTGAAGAAGAACGGCGGCGGAAGGATCGCGGCGCACGAGATCATGATTGGCACCGCGGCGATCCGAAATCTAATCCGCGAAGGCAAAATCGCCCAGATGTACTCGGCCATACAGACCGGGCACGGCGTGGGCATGCAGACGCTGGATCAGTGTCTCCAGGACCTCCTTGCTAAAGGGCTGGTGAGCCGCGAGGAGGCGCGCTACAAAGCGCAGAACAAGGAGGCGTTCTAGTACGGCCCAGCGCGAAGCGACTTGCACCGAGTTCAGGCGTGTTTCCGGCGGGCGGTCAGGCGAAATTAAACGGGATCTGAATAGATATGGACAGAGACCAAGGCATACGATTGATGCAGGACCTGCTCAGGCGCCTTAAAAAGGCGGACGGGTCGGACCTTTTTATCACCGCGGGCTTCCCGCCGGCGATCAAGGTGGACGGAGAAATCAAGCCCGTCACCGAGCAGCCGTTGACGCCCCAGCAGAGCAACACGCTGGTGCGGGCCATCATGAACGACAGGCAGACCAAGGCTTTCGATGCCACCAAGGAATGCAACTTCGCGATTGCGCCACCCAATATCGGTCGATTCCGGGTGAGCGCATTCGTTCAGCAGGGCCAAGTCGGTTGCGTTTGTCGGACCATCAACACCGAGATTCCGACCATCGAGGAGCTCGAACTCCCGCCGATACTGAAGGACATCGTGATGACCAAGCGCGGCCTGGTCATACTGGTCGGTGGCACCGGTACCGGTAAGTCCACCACCCTGGCGGCCATGGTGGGCCATCGCAATGCCAACTCGCACGGTCACATCATCACCATCGAGGATCCCATCGAGTATGTGCACGAGCATCGGGGTTGCGTGGTGACCCAGCGCGAGATCGGCGTCGATACCGAGGGCTGGCAAGTGGCCCTGAAGAATACATTGAGGCAGGCCCCCGACGTCATCCTGATCGGAGAGATCAGAGACCGGGAAACCATGGAATATGGGATCCAGTTCGCCGAGACAGGGCATTTGTGCCTGGCCACCCTGCATGCCAACAGCTCCAATCAGGCCCTGGATCGGATCATCAACTTCTTCCCGGAGGAGAAGCGCGATCAGCTCCTCATGGATCTGTCGCTGAACATGAAGGCTTTCGTTTCACAGCGACTGCTGCCCAGAGAGAGCGGTTCGGGACGAATCGCAGCCCTCGAGGTCATGCTCAATTCGCCGCTGATCGCCGATCTGATCTTCAAGGGCGAGGTTGCCCAGCTCAAGGAGGTGATGGCCAAGTCCACGCGGCTGGGCATGCGCACCTTCGATCAATCGCTGTTCGACCTTTACGAGGAAGGGGTCATTTCATACGAGGAAGCCCTGAAGAACGCGGATTCGATGAACGAGGTCAGGCTGCGGATCAAGCTGGAGAGCAAGCGCGGCGCCAAGGAAGTCGACGCCGAGTTCGAAATCCTGGACGAAGAAGACGGCAGCTACTACAAGGCCGAAAAGGACATGGAACGGGAAATCAGCTACCCGTCCGGCAAATAAGGGACACTGCGATTCATGGACATCACTCCGCTTCTGAAATTGATGACGGAGAAGAACGCCTCTGACCTGTTCTTCACTCCAAAGGCGCCCATCAAGATCAAGATCGAGGGCCAGATTCTTTCCCTTGGCAAAGATGAACTGACAACGGAACAAGTCAAGGAGGCTTGCCACGGGGTGATGACCGACGATCAGATCGCTCATCTCGAAAAGGAACTGGAGATCGATTTCGCCATCTCGAGGCCTGGCCTGGGCCGGTTCCGGGCCAATGTGTTCTACCAGCGCGGCAATCTGGCGATGGTCCTCAGGTTTGTGACCCTCGACGTGCCGCGGCTTGACGCGATTCATGTTCCGGAAATCCTCACCAAGCTGTCGATGGACAAGCGCGGCCTGGTGCTGATGGTGGGCGCCACCGGGTCCGGCAAGTCGACCACCATCGCGGCCATGATCAACCACCGCAACGAGAACACCTCGAACCATATCGTCACCATCGAGGAGCCCATCGAGTTTCTGCATCCCAACAAGCAGTCCATCGTCAACCAAAGGGAACTGGGTCTCGACACGAGGTCATACGCCCGGGCCCTGAAGAGCGCCATGCGCGAGGCGCCCGATGTGGTTGTGATCGGCGAGATCAGGGACCGTGAGACCATGCAGGCGGCCATTACCCTGGCCGGTACCGGCCACCTGTGTATCGCCACGCTCCATGCCAACAACGCGGCGGAAACCCTCGACCGTATCATCAACATGTTTCCACAGGCCCAGCAGCGCCAGATCTTTATGGATCTGTCTCACTACCTGAACGCCATTGTCGCCCAGCGGCTGGTGATCGGTCGGGACAGGAAGCGTGTCCCCGCGGTGGAGGTGTTGCTGAATACGCCCCACGTGGCCGACTTGACCGTGAAGGGCGACGTCTCCGGGATCAAGGACGCTCTGCGGGAAAGCATGGAGGCGGGCATGCAGAGCTTCGACGTCTCTCTTTTCCAGCTCTACAAGGACGGCCAGATCGACCTGGAGACGGCCCTTGCCAATGCCGACTCCGCGACCGACCTGGAGGCCAAGATCAACTTCGGCTGACGTTTGCCCAGTCTGGGACGGGAAACACCGCCGCGGCGTCGAACACCGGCCCGTCCACGCAGACCCGTTTCATCGCGACCCCGTCCGGCGTTCTCACTGGGACTGTGCAACCGGCACAGCCACCCACGGCACACGCCATGTACTCCTCGAGCGACACCTGACACGGAAGGCCGAAGCGCTCGGCCACCTTGGCCGTGGCGGCCAGCATCGGCGTCGGCCCGCAGGCAAATAAAGCTGATTCGGCAAGCTCTTTTTCACCGAGCCCGGACAACCATGCTTCTGCCAGGTCCGTCACAAAGCCGTCGAAGCAGCCGGCCAGTCCGGCGACGCTCGCAAGCCGGCTGGGCACACCGGCCGCCTGCAGTGCCGCCAGCGCGCCCGTCGCGCCGGCAGGAAGATGACAGTGCTGCCCGGCGTCGGCCAGCTCAAAGGGAAACGGGACTTCGGAGCCCATCAGCACCAGGGGTTGCCACGGGGTGTCCGGGTCGGCAGCCAGGCGTTCTGCGAGAAACACCATGGGCGGGATACCGACACCGCCTCCGATCAGTAAAGCCCTGGGCCGGGTCGGGTCGGGTCGGAAAGGCTGCCCGATGGGTCCGAGCACGCTGACACTGTCGCCAGGTTCACGCTGGGCGAGCAGCGCAAGGCCGTGGCCGACGATTTTGTAGAGAAAATCCACTGTCCCGGTTGCCGGATCGGCGCCCATGATGGAAAGGGGCCGTCGCATCGGCAGCTCCGGGTCGCAGGTGATGTGGGCGAAACTGCCCGGTCTGGCCGTCTCGGCACAGCGCGGTGCGCGAATGCGAATGATGAACTGGTCTGCGGGATAGGCGACCTGCTCGACGACCTCCCCGTCCTCAACGAAGATGGTGCCCCGGTGCGCCTGATCCTTCATGACAGGCGTCTCACTCCGCATTTTCCTCCATATTTTCCGTGAGACGGGCCCCGACCGCCTCCATCACGGCCATCCGAACCGCCACGCCGTTGGTCACCTGCTCGCGGATTACGGATTGGGGGCCGTCGGCCACGTCAGGGGCGATTTCCACGTTGCGGTTCATGGGGCCGGGGTGCATCACAATGGCCTCGGGCCGCGCCATGGCAAGGCGCCGGCTGTCGAGGCCGAAGCGCTGGAAGTACTGATCGCTGTTCGGCACATCCGCCTCGCTCATGCGTTCCTTCTGAATCCGCAGTGCCATGATCACGTCGGCGTCCGCCACGCCTTCCTCCACATCGGATGTCAGCAGGGCGCCCGGAAATTCCTCAGCCGTCGGGGTCAGGTTTTCAGGCGCCACCAGGCGGAGTTCCCCGACCCCGAAAATTCCAAGCGCCTGGGCAGCGGACCTCGCCACTCGCGAGTGCCGAATGTCGCCGATGATCGTGACCACCAGGCCCTCGGTTTCAGGTTTGTGACGACGGATTGTCATCAAGTCCAGGAGACCCTGGGTGGGATGGCTGATGTAGGATTCACCGGCATTCAGGATATGGACGTGGTCAGATACGTGTTCGGCGATGTAATCGGGTACCCCGGACTGGGCGTCGCGGACGACGAAAATGTCGCACTGCATGGCCTCCAGGGTGTAGATGGTGTCCAGCAGGCTCTCCCCCTTGGCCCGGGATGAGGTGCTGATGTCGAGACTCAGCACGTGCGCTCCAAGCCGCTTGGCAGCCAGTTCGAAGGATGCCCGGGTTCGGGTGCTCGGTTCGAAAAACAGATTGGCGACACTGCGGTCCGCCAGGGAATTGCTGCACGCCGGTACCTGCCCGGGTTCGCGAAGAAGCGACTCTGCTCGATCGATAATCGAGAGGATCTGTTCCTTGGTGAACCCTTCCAGGCTGATCAGGTGTCGCAGCCGTCCCCGCGCGTCAAAATGTTCGATCATCCTCTTTCGGGTCCCTGTTCTTTCGTGCTGTCCAGCCAGTTCTGCAGGATGATGGCGGCAGCCAACTCGTCCACCTCCTGTTTGCGCACTCTGCGCCGATCACCCCGTTGACGTTTTTCGCGCAGTTGCCGTTCGGCTTCGTCGGACGAAAGCCGTTCGTCCACGAATTCCACGGGGAGCCCGAAGCGTCCTCCCAGGCGGTGGCCAAACCGGCAAGCCGCCCGACTCATATCGCTCTCGGAACCGTCGATATTATAGGGCAGGCCGACCACCAGAAGATCGGGTCCCCAATCGTCGATGAGTTTGCCGATGCTGGTCCAGTCGGGCCGACCCTCCCGACAGGCGACGCAGGTCACCGGCGTCGCGGTTCCCGTCGCGCGCGATCCCACAGCCACGCCGATTCGGCGGCGACCGAAATCAAAACCGAGCGCCAGGGCGGGGTTGTCGGGCAAGGCGGCGAATTCCGTCAGGCGTGACCGATTTCGCTGCTGATTTGGTCGATATCGATACCGATCAGCGCTGCGGCGGCCCGCCACCGATCCTCGAAGGGGATCTGGAAAATGATTTCACGGGATGCGGGCACGGTAAGCCAGGCGTTGGCGGTCATTTCGCCCTCCAGCTGACCGGCGCCCCAGCCGGCATAACCCAGCGCGACCAGCGCGTCTCGCGGCCCTTCTCCCGCCGCCATCGCCTCCAGCACGTCCCGGGAAGTGGTCACCTGGATGGTGTCCGAAACCGGCAGAGTGGACCCCCACTCGCCGCCGCGATCGTGGATAACGAAGCCCCGTTCCGGCTGAACCGGGCCCCCATGGAGAACCGGTATGCCGGCGGTATGCGGATCCACCGCCTCCAGGTCCATCTGGCTCAGGATGTCGGCCAGCTTCATTCCCGTCGGTCGATTGATGACCAGGCCGAGGGCGCCGTCCTGGTTGTGCTCGCAGATAAACGTGACGGTGTGGTCGAAGTTCGGGTCGCCCATGTTCGGCATGGCAATCAAGAACTGGTTCGTCAGGTAAGGGGTGTCCATACGAAATATTATAAGCCCCCGGGAAATTTGGCCCCGGGGCTCGGTCATTTAGTCATTGCGCCGGTCGGTAACGGCGGCTGTGTCGAGGAATCGCCACTCGTAGGCGAAGCGGAGGATTTCGAAACGTTCCGTGAGCTCCCGGGGGAAAGGATCGAAAGGCGAGGCCAGACGCAGGATGCGGACGGCTGCAAGGTCCAGGGACTTTTCCCCCGACGACTCCCGCACCAGGATTTCTGCGATGCTTCCGTCGGATTTGAGGGCGACCTCGAGGACCGGGCTGCCCTCCATATGTAGCCGCCTCGCTTCGTCCGGGAAGTTCAGTGTGCCCACCCGCTCGACCTTCGATTTCCAGTCCACGAGGTATTCGGCGAACAGGGTCTGACGGGTGTTCACCGAAAGGAAGCGTTCCCTGGGATTCCGACTGGTCGCCGCCGGCGCCAGGGTCAGGATCTGCCGGGCTGCGGCAACGGTGCTGGGCTGTTCCGGGAGCAGGTCCTGGAGTATCCGTTGGTCCTCGTTCTGCCGGGTGGCGATCAGGTCCCGTTCCTCTGAACCCGACAGGGGCGATGGCTCCCGGGGATCAGCCCCCGAGACATCGTCGCCCGGGGACGGCGCCAGCTCCGGTTCTGGCAGCCGGGCTCTTACCTGGTCGGCAGTGTTGCCGCCACCGGTCTGGTCAACGGTGCCGAAATACTCGGCCTCGTCGTCCGGCGGCGCCTCCAGTCCCGCCGTCGACAGCACGATTTCCAGGGCCGGCATCGCCGGTGATGACGGTGGGCGTGGCTCGATGAACTCGATGCCGAGAATGACCAGTCCATGGGCCAGGGCCGCGAGGCCCATGGCGTAGGCCAGCCGTTGTGAGGGGTTGAGGGTGGGCGCCTTCACGGGTGAGTCCGTGTCTCCTCACTCAGTAACCGGTCCACGCTCGCGGCGATCAGGCCGCTGACCGTGCCGAAGACCAGGGCCGCAGTCAGCAGGATTGGTGCCAGGCTCAGCAGGGCCGGGTGAGGGATGAACAACAGGTAGGCTACGGTAATCTGGCCTGACATGTGGGCTAGGGCAGCCACCAGGCTCAGTCCCACGGCGCCGACCAGAGCGGGCCCCAGGCCGCCGACGAGACCGAGGGCAATCAAAGAAGCGCATGCCCCGGCGGCGCTGAGCAGGAAGGTGGGGCTCAGGAACGTGCCGATAAGAAGGCTCCCGACCAGCACTCTGAGCGTCGCCACCCAGACGGCTGTGGTGAAACCGTAGCGGAGATAAATGACCACTGTAACCACGTTGGCCAGGCCCGGCTTGACCCCCGGGAGGGGGCTTGGGAAGGCGGCCTCCAGAATATGGATGGCGATGGCGAGGGCGGCGAACCCGGCGACCAGGTGATCCTCCCTGTCCGGGGGCACTGCGCGCTCGATGTGCTTAACCGTGGCGGTCATGAGCTCAGAGATTTATCGCATCGAACTCGCGGACGCCACCCCTGACCTCGATCACAACGCCGTTGGGCAGGCATGCGGCGACCTCGCCGGTCCGATTGATCCACCCCATGTGCACGCAGTAGCGGCCCGGGCAGGGAGAATCGATGAAACGGATCTGCCCGTCACGGATCTGGATGACGCTGTCCCCCAGGTGTCCTTTCACAGTGAGCCGGCGGTCCTCCGTGAGGGCAACCTCTTCGTGATTGTCGAGGCCGATACTGATCAGGGCCGTCTCTCCCGATGTGCGTGGTCCCCAGAACCGGGCATAGGATGCCCCCACCAGCGCGGCGGCAAGAACCAGGATGATGAAATCGCCGGGGCGGAAAAGGCTCATGGGATAACGCGAATCTCCACCGTGGGCTGCTCGTCTCGCAGGAGGGTCACCCGTTCCCGCATGGCCGGTGACATCTGGATGGCACCGTCTTCGCCGACGACCATGACCTGATCGATTCCCAGCGACGAAGCCACGGCTGGCCAGTGCCGCAGGCCCGCCACCATCAGCGCGGTGCACGCGGCATCGGTGGCGGCCGCCTCTGCGTCGATCACAGTCACGGACGCCACGCCGCGGGTCGGATATCCTGTTCTGGGGTCCAGAACGTGGTGATAACGTCGGCCCTGGTACTCGAAATAGCGCTCGTAGTCGCCCGAAGTAAAGACGGTTTCATCGCCGGAGATCTCGATGGCGGCCAGAACGCCCGATTCCCTCGGCTCCCTGACGCCGATTTTCCACGGGCGCGTTCCGTGGCGGCCGATGGCCCGAAGGTCTCCCCCGGCGTTGACGATTGCATTGTTAATGCCCGCGGAGAGCAGAAGCTGGACGGCGCGATCCACCGCCTCGCCCTTGGCGAAAGCGCCCAGGTCGATGGTGGTGCCGGGTGCGGCCGACAAGACACCGTTGTCCGGATCCCACATCAGGGCGAGCGGGACCATGGAATCCAGAATGCGCTGGATACTTTCTGCTGAAGGAGGCTGGTCTGGCAGCGTCTCTGCATCGTTGAAGCCCCAGAGCCGGACGAGCTGTCCGACCGCCGGATCGAATGCACCGCCGGTGGCCGCGGATATCCGACTTGCGCGGCTGAGCAGGTCGCCCAGCCCGTTGTCAGGCCGCACCTCCCCGCCATCCGCGGCGGCGGCGTTCAGTGCGGCGAGCGCGCCCCCGTTCCACGGATCCCATTCCCTCTGGAGATCCAGAAATAGCGTTTCCACACGGCGGACCGCCGCCTTGGCCGCGGCAGGCGGGGAATCGTAGATGGTGATCTCCACCAGGGTCCCCATGGCCGTGAATCGATAACGAGTCTCCGCCGGTTCCTTGGCGCAGCCCCAGACGAGAATTGCCAGGACCGTCATCGCCAGCGGTGCGGCCCGGCAGCGTGTCGGCCCTGCTGGGGTCACAGGCGTGCCTCAATGGCGTCGAACAGCAGTCCAGCGATGTTGTCCCCGAAGAATCCTTGCAGTTCCCGAATACCCGTCGGGCTGGTGACATTGATTTCCGTCAGATAGTCCCCGATGACGTCAAGACCCGCGAATATGATTCCCTTTTCCCTGAGGACGGGGCCGACGCGCTCGCAGATCCACCGGTCTTTCTCGGTCAGCTCCCGGCCTTCGGCCCGGGCGCCCGCAGCCAGATTTCCCCGGTTGTCGCCCGCCGCAGGGATTCGGGCAAGGGCGTGAGGATAGGGCTGGCCATCGATCAGGAGGATGCGTTTGTCGCCACCGTCGGCGATTTCCCGGATGTACTGCTGCGCCATGGCGAACCGGGTGCCCGCTTCGGTGATGGTTTCGATGATTACATTGCTGTTGGGGTCGCCGGCGTGGATGACGAAAATCGAGCGTCCTCCCATACCGTCCAGAGGCTTCACTACGATTGAGCCCAGCTCCGTCAGGAAGCGCCTGATCTCCTCCATGGATCGCGTGATCAGTGTTGGCGGACAACAGTCTGCAAACCACATGGTGTAGGCCTTTTCGCTTACGTCTCTGAGGCTGCCGCTGCGGTTGACCACCAGGCAGCCTGCGTCTTCGGCCCGTTCCAGAAGGTAGGTCGTATAGATGTACTCCATGTCGAACGGCGGATCTTTCCGCATCAGGATGACGTCCAGGTCGGCCAGGGGTTCCGGGGTGGCCTCACCCAGATCGAACCAGTCGGTGACGTTGTCACGTACAGTCAGGCCTCTGGTGCGTGCGCGGAGGTGGCCGTCGCGGACCCAGAGATCCGATTGCTCCATATAACGGACATCCCAGTCCCTGGCCTGCGCCTCCAGTAGCATCGCCAGGGTACTGTCCTTGACGGGCTTGATACTGCTTATCGGGTCCATCACGACGCCGAGACGTCGTTTCTGCTGATTCATCGGCGAAAGCCTCCTGCCGGGGTTCCTGCGCCCGGGCCAAAAGCCGCGGGCATTCGTAATATATCAGTATGCGTCTCGCGGCCCTGCTTGCCGAAAACCTGCTGGCCTGCATGGCGACCACCGCTTCAATATGTTAAAAGGCCTGTCCAATGAAACGAGTTGCCGGGCGGCGTTCGCGGCCGATTTGATGCCACTGCTGACCGGCTCGGCGGGCCCTCGCCGCCGATGCCGAGGAGAACATTGTGGAGAGGGTCAATCCGAAGGATATGCGCGGTCTGAAAGTCCTCGTCATCGACGACAGCAAAACCATCCGGCGAACCGCCGAGACACTGCTTTCTCGCGAGGGCTGCGACGTCTTTACCGCCATCGACGGGTTCGACGCCCTGTCCAAGATCGCGGATCACCACCCGGACGTGATTTTTGTGGACATCATGATGCCCAGACTGGACGGCTACCAGACCTGTGCGCTGATCAAGCACAACAAGGTATTCCGCTCTACGCCGGTCATTATGCTCTCCAGCAAGGACGGATTGTTCGACAGGGCCAGGGGCCGGATCGTCGGTTCGGAGCAATATTTGACTAAACCATTTACCAAGGATGAGCTGATCAACGCCATCCGCGGTCAGCTCGGCGCGTGACACTGGCGCGCAACCCCGTTCAGGAGGATTGGAACCATGTCTCTCGTTCTGATCGTTGACGACTCGCCGACGGAGGTCCATGTGCTTCGCCAATACCTAGAAAGGCACGGCTATGAGACAGAGGCCGCTGAGGACGGAACCGAGGCCGTGAGCAAGGTCCGTGAGCTCAAGCCCGATCTGGTTCTGATGGACGTCGTGATGCCCGGGATGAACGGTTTTCAGGCGACGCGCGAATTATCCAAGGACCCGGAGACGGCGCGCATCCCGGTCCTGATGGTCACCACCAAGGGCGACGAGACAGATCGAATCTGGGGTATGCGCCAGGGCGCGGCGGATTACCTGGTGAAACCGATTACCGAGGCCCAGTTACTGGAGAGGGTCAAGGCGGTCCTGGAGGGATGAAACGGGAGTCTGCGACAGGCATGGACTGGCAGATGCCGGACGAAGGGAGATCCGGATGACCGAGGCCACGGTGCTGAAAGATCTGACGAGCCGTCCCTACGATCTGCTGGTCGAGATGGAGCGCATCGGTCGGCGTGCGGCCGCGGACAGCCTCGGGCAGAGCGAGCACGAGTGGATGGGGCTGGCATTCCGCCTCGGCGAAGAGATCTTCGTGGCATCGCGGGACGAGGTCCGGGAGGTGCTTGTCTACCCCGAGCACACGTCGCGAATTCCGGGGGCCAAGGGCTGGATGACGGGGCTCGCCAACGTGAGGGGCCAGTTACTGCCGGTGATTGATCTCAAGGCCTTTCTCGGTGGGGCGGTCACCCGCCCGGGCAGGGAAACGCGGGTCATCGTGGTCAATCATCGTGATGTGCCGGCGGGGCTGGTTGTCGACGAGGTCATGGGTTTCAGGCGATTTCCCCGCGAGCAGAGAGTGGGAGAGGCGCCGGATACTTTGTTGCGATGCGAGCGCTACCTGAGAGGGGCGTTTCGCCAAGATTCGGACACTCTTCCCGTTTTCGATCTGACCGGGCTGGTTGAAAGCCCGCAGTTTCTGAAGGCGGGGGACCTGCCGACGTAGATCGGCGTGTAAAGGGATTCGGGTACGTAAGAATGGATGAGAAAAAAACAGGCGCCAGGTGGCATCCGTTTGTCGGGACGATGACGGTCGTGCTCCTGGTACTCGCTGCCGCAAGTCTGTTCTATGCGTTCCAGGGCGCAGCGCGCACCGCGGAGCTGGAACAGCAGAGAAACGCCATGCGGGTGGCCGTGGCAACCATTGGGACGGCGGCCGCGGCGGCGGTGGATAACCAGCCCGAGGGCTTTGATCGCCTGGAGAGCGCGGCGACGGCGGCACGCTCCGCCAATCAGGCCCTGCCGGCGGCCAATCGGCCCGCGGATTATCCGGAACTTGCCGAAGCGGCAGCCAGCCTGGTTGAGAATCGCCAGTACGTGACCGCGGCATGGGGTGCCGCGGCCGACGCCGAGGGCGCCGCCGGCGCCCTGTCCGGTCACATGTCCGAACTTGGCGAAGCCGTTCCGCCGGGCAGCCAGCCGAGCGCTGAGGAGCTGGGCGCGCTGGTCTTGCGGGTGACTGCCACGGTGAAGGCCATGGCAGCCGGGGCCGGCGATCCGGATATCCTTGCCCGCCTCGCGGGAGACGACGAGCTGCGTCTGGGCCGCATCGTGTTGGGTCTGTCCGGAGAAGACGGCACGCTGGGATTGCAACCAATTACGGGAGAAGAAAACAGTGACGCCGTGTCCCGTCTGGTCGCTGCCTACCGGCAGCTGAGCGACGCGGTCATCGCAGCGGTTGCTGCGGCCGGCAAGGCGTCGGCAGCACACCGGTCTGCCGTGCGGGTGATCGGGCTGGCCAATACGGTTGACGGACAGCTGGCGAAGGCCACGCCCGCCGTGGCCGGTGGTCTCGCGCTCGGGCCACTGAAATTCACGGATCCCCGTCTCGGCCTCGGTCTCCTGGGTGCGGCGCTGCTGCTCGCACTGGCCGGGGCAGCCATGAGTTTCTCGGGAGAGGACACCCGGCGCGCGGCCGAGCGCCAGGCCCGCCAGAATGAGCGCAATCAAGCTGCGATTCTGCGGTTACTCGACGAGTTGGGAAGCCTGGCCGACGGAGATCTTACGGTCCAGGCGACGGTCACGGAGGATATTACCGGCGCTATCGCCGATTCGATTAATTACGCCATCGAGGCGCTGCGAGAGCTCGTCACGACCATCAACGATACGGCGATCAAGATCGACGGCGCCGCCCGACAGACCCAGGCGACCTCGGGCCATCTGGCCCAGGCCAGCGAGACTCAGTCGAAGCAGGTGGCGGACGCCACCGAGTCGATTGCCAGGATGGCAGCCTCCGTGGAGGCCGTGTCCGGCGACGCTGAGCGCTCCGCCGACGTGGCCCGCCATTCCGTGGACGTCGCGCACAAGGGCGGCGAGGCCGTCAGGCGGACCATCGAGGGTATGAACGCCATCCGGGAGACCATTCAGGACACGTCCAAGCGAATCAAGCGACTTGGAGAAAGCTCCCAGGAAATCGGCAACATCGTCGAGCTGATCAACGACATTGCCGAGCAGACCAACATCCTCGCGCTCAATGCATCCATACAGGCGTCCATGGCGGGTGAGGCCGGTCGGGGATTCGCGGTTGTGGCCGACGAAGTACAGCGCCTCGCTGAACGTTCCGCCAACGCCACCCGGCAGATCGAGGTGCTGGTCAAGACGATCCAGTCGGACACAAATGAAGCTGTGGTATCGATGGAACGCAGCACCACCGACGTGGTGGGCGGTGCCTTGCTGGCAGAGAACGCCGGCGCAGCCCTGGAAGAAATCGAGAGCGTCTCCAACCAGATCGCCAACCTGGTCCAGAACATTTCGGGCACCGCCCGGGAGCAGGCGGTGGCCGCCGGGGATATCACCCGGAATATGGGCGTCCTGCGGGAAGTGAGCTCCCAGACTGCCGAGGCCACGGGGGCGACATCCGAATCCATCGGCAAGCTGGCGGATCTCGCCGCCCAGCTTCGCAGCTCCGTGGCCGGATTCCGGCTCCCCGAGGCGGGAGGCAAGCGGATCGAACACGAGTTTCCTGAGAGTTTCAGGGATTCGGGTGAGGCCAAGGCGGCCGATGCCTGAAATGGTAACCAGATGTCCGGGATTCTCCTTCACTAGCGCATGAGCGAAGCCGTATCACAGACCCTCGTCTGGGTTAACGAAGAGCTTGCGACGACCTTGCAGGAGGCCCGGCAGGCACTCGAGGACTTCATCGAGCGGCCGGAAAACAGTAACTCCCTGGCCCGCTGTGCGGATCGCCTCCACCAGGCCCACGGCGCGCTGAAGCTGACGGAGGTCGAGGGCGGTGCCCTGTTGGCCGACGAGATGGAGCAGGTGGCCCTGTGCCTCCTGAAGGACCCCACGGATGCCCGTCGACGTTCGGAGGGTCTCGACGCGCTGACACGCTCCATGGTGCAGCTACCGGCGTACATGGAGCGTGTGATCAGTGGCGGGGCCGACATACCGCTGGTTCTGCTCCCGCTGCTGAACGATCTCCGGGCCGCCCGCGGGCAGCCGCTGCTGTCCGAAAATACGCTGGTGCTGCTCAACCTTCCCGCTGACCGCGCCTTTGCCGGTACTCGGAAGAGGGCGCGACCGGAGAGCCGGGAAAGCATGCGCCAGCTGGCGCGCAGCCAGCGGATCCGTTACCAAACCGCCCTTCTTGGCTGGATCCGCGGCCAGAATCCCGACAGCAGCCTGGCAGCCATGGCTGACGTCATGGATGCGCTGGAGCAGGCGTCGTCCGAGGATCGAAGCTACCAGCTCTGGTGGGTCTCTTCGGGTGTCATCGAAGCGCTTCGCCAGGGAGGTCTGGAGAGCAGTGCCTCGGTGAAGCGTCTTCTGGGGCAGGTGGATCTGCAGATCCGGCGCCTGATTGACGAAGGCGAGCGAGCGCTCGAGGCCGACCCGCCCTTCGAGCTGATTAACAGTTTGCTGTTCTACGTGGCGCGAACGACCTCACGAGGGCGAAGGGTTTCCGAGATTCGCAAGGCGTTCAGCCTGGCCGATCTCATGCCCCAGCAGCAAGAGCTGACAGAGGCCAGGGACAGCCTGTCTGCGCCCAGCATCAAGCTCATGCAGACCGTCGGGGCCGCCATCCGGGAAGACCTGACCAGGGTCAAGGACGTGCTGGACATATTCGTTCGCACAGGGATGAACCGTGTGCAGGAACTGTCGGGTCAGCTGGATCTGCTGAAGAAGATCGGCGACACGCTGGGGGTCCTCGGCGTGCCTGCGTTGAAGGATGCAGTACAGGCCCAGGAACGATTGCTGCGCGACATTGCGGAGGGGCGGGTGGACCCCGATGAGGAGACTCTGCTCGGAATCGCCGCGATCCTCATCGAGGTCGAGTCCAATCTCGATGGACAGCTCGTCAGCCTGGTGGTCGACGAGGAGGCTGCTGCGGGCGACGCGGAAGATTTGGCCGAGATAGAGGCTCACCGGGATTTCGAGGCCGTCACCACGGCAGTCCTGCGGGAGTGCATCGCCAACCTGGAGCGTGTCAAGGACGCCATAGTTCAGGCCCTGGAGGCGCCGCTGGAACCCCAGGTACTCGACGAAGTGCCCTATCTGTTGAAGGGCATCACCGCCGGCCTGCTGCTGCTGGATCGTACCCGTGCCGTTTCGGCCGTCGAGAGGATCGGCAGCCAGATCCGACGCTGGTTGTCCATCGGGGACGCCGTTCCCAGCATGGAGGCCCTGGAAAGGCTTGCCGACGCGATCGCAAGCGTCGAGTACTACATGGAGACGATCCAGGGTGGTCGCAGCGATCCCATGTACATGCTGGACAATGCGGAAACCTGCCTGGCCGCACTCGATGCCATCCCCCGAGAACCGATCCTGCCGCCAACCGCGGTCGCCGCGGGCGGAGCCGAGACAGTCAATCTGGAGTCTCTTGCGAGAGCCGGCGCCGACGGCGATCTGGAGGGAGCGGCCGCGGACGACAGGACGCGCATCATGCCGCGGCCGCCACTCGCGCCGGAAGCGCCGCGACCGGGCACGCCGTCCCAGACACCGCGCGAGGCGCCTCCGCCGATGCCCGCACCCCGGGTGGGCCCCGAGGCCGGGCAAATCGATCCCGAACTTCTGGAGTTGTTCATCGAGGAAGCCGGCGAGCTGGCCGAGACCTTGTCCACGCGGTTCCCGGAATGGGAATCCGAGCGGGATGCTGAGGCGTTGGCCGAGGTACGGAGGCAATTCCACACCCTCAAGGGCAGCGGCCGAATGGTCGGTGCCGAACTCATCGGTGAATTCGCCTGGTCGATCGAGAATCTGCTGAACCGGATCATCGCAGGGACCGTGGAATGCAGCGACGCCATGGTGTCGTTCATCGGGCGATCGATCGAGGTTGTGCCGTCCCTGGTGGAGCAGCTGGAGTCCGGGGCCCAGCCCGACATCGATGTTCAGGCCTTCATCGACCAGGCAAACGCATTTGCCGAGAGCAAACCCGACGCCGAGGAAATGCTGGTCAGGACCCTGGCCGGTCGCATGCCCGAGGTCGCAGAGCCCGAGGCCGGCGAAATGGACCCCGTGCTCCGGGACATATTCACCAAGGAAGCCTCGGAACACCTCAAGGTGCTTCAGGCCTATGTCGCGTCGCGGCAAGGCGAGGCCCCGCCCCACGAGGTCACCGAGGAATTGCATCGTGCCTGCCACACTCTGAGCGGCAGCGCCAACATGGCGGGGGTTGCGCCGGCAGTGGCCATCGCCGCTCCGCTGAACCAGTTGTTACGCCGACTGCACGAAGATCGTGCCGGCCTTGGAGACAGCGTCCTCGATCTGTGCGACCGAGCGTCGCGTGAACTGGAGGTCATCATCGATCAGGTTCGCCAGGGCCAGATGCCTTCAGGCCAGGCGGAGGACCTGGTCGAAGCGATCCAGCAGGAATATGCCGAGCACGCCATGAAGGCGGAAGCCGAGGAGGAGGAGACCCTCATCGAGGCGGGCCCCTCGGTCCGGGAAGAAGTGCGGCTGGACCCGGAGATTGCCGCGATTTTCTGCGATGAAGCCTCCGAACTGCTCGACAGTGCTGACTCCGCCCTGGTGCAGTGGCGGGAGGCGCGCGGCAGAAACGACCTGCTCGACGAATTGCAGCGCCACTTGCATACGCTCAAGGGCGGAGCCCGGCTGGCTGGCGTCCTCGTGATGGGCGATCTGAGTCACCGCCTGGAGTCCGTGGTCAGCGGGCTCGCGGAAGGACGCGTTGAAGGGACCGACGACGTGGTCGGACTGCTTCAGGCCTGTCTCGATGAACTCCACGGCATGCGGGAGATCGTGGAGAGCGGGCGCCTGCCGGAAATGGCAGAGGCGCTGGAAAGCCGTCTCGAGGCCGTGCTCGCCGGTGCCCCGGCAGAAGTCCCCGAGGAAGAAGGGGTGCCGGAAGCAGAGCCGGCTGCACCCGAGGCGCCGGCGCTTGAGTTGCCCGAGGAAGAGGCAGTGATTGCCGCGGCGCAGGCGGAGGAGGCAGTCCCGGAACAAGAAGTTGCGACGGAGGAAGTCGTGGAAGAGGCAGTGGCAGGACCGGAGGCCGGCGTAGAGCGCAGGCCGGCTCTGCCCGCCGCCTTCATCCCGCCGCCGGCGGCATCCGCCCTGCTGAGAGCCGTGCCGTGGCCGCCGACACCCCCTGCCGAAGTTACCGAGATCTCTGCTGAGCCGATTGAGGAAATCCCCGTCGAGCGGCGTGAAATCCTCCCCCCGCCCGCTGCAGCCGCCCAGTGGCGCGCGGTGCCCTGGCCTCCGGTTGGGCCGCCGGCCATCGAGGCCGAGCCGATGGAAGTCGCCGCCGAAGCTCCCGCGGATGTAGAGTGGCCCGCCGCCGGATTCGAGGTGCCGGCCGAAGCCCCGCCCGAGCTGGAGGCGCGGGTGCCGGTGCCGGAGGCGGCTCCGATGGAACCCGAGAGCGTCGAGGAAGCGCCCGAGTTGCCCCTCGAGGCAGAGCAGGTCCGGGCGTCGCATCCGGGTATTTCACGTCCGGAGATTGCCCGAGTCGATGCGGACCTACTGGAGTCGCTCCTTAACAATGCGGGAGAGGTCAGTATCTTCCGCTCGCGTCTGGAGCAGCAGGTCGGCTCCATCGAGTTCAACCTCGAAGAGCTCAGTCAGACGGTCGTGCGATTGCGCGATCAGCTTCGCAAACTGGAAATGGAGACAGAGGCTCAGATTCTCCATAGACACCATGACCATATTCTCCGTCGCGACGACTTCGATCCGCTGGAAATGGATCAGTATTCCATGATCCAGCAGCTGTCCCGCGCCCTGGCGGAGACCTCCAGCGACGTGGCCAGCCTGCAGCAACTGCTTGGCGAACTCACCCGCGACGCCGAAACCTTGCTTACCCAGCAGTCTCGCGTGATATCGGAACTGCAGGACGGGCTCATGCGGACACGCATGGTGCCCTTCAGCCGGCACGCCCAGCGACTCAACCGGATCGTTCGCCAGGCCGCTCGGGATGCCGGCAAGGAAGCCGAACTGCATATCAAGGGCGGGACCAGCGAGATTGACCGGCAGGTGATGGAAAAGGTCATTCCCGCCTTCGAGCACATGCTCAGGAACGCGGTTATCCACGGCATCGAGACTCCGGAAGTCCGAGCGTCCCGCGACAAGCCGGCCGCCGGTCGGATCGACATCGGTCTTCGGCGAGAGGGCGCGGAAATCATCATCGAGGTGGCGGACGACGGGAGCGGTCTGGATCTGGGGGCGATCCGGCGCAGAGCGGAGCTGCAGAACCTGCTGCAGCCAGGTCAGCCCCTGTCCGAAGATGCGGCAGCGGAGCTGATCCTGAAGCCCGGGTTCAGCACGGCGACGGAGCTGACACAGGCCGCCGGCCGGGGTGTCGGCATGGATGTCGTGGCGACCGCAATCCGGGATCTGGGTGGTTCGCTGCAGGTTCTGACCCGACAGGGCACGGGCACGCGGTTCATGATACGGCTGCCCTACACGCGGGCGATTACCCAGGCGCTGCTTGTTCGCTGCGGGGAAGAGACCTTCGCGTTGCCGCTGCCTACCGTGGAGGGCGTGGTCAGATTGCCGGCCGCTGAAATCTCCAGGCATCTCGGTGATGATGCGGAGCCCTACCGATATGGCGATCGCGAATACCGATTCCGCCATCTGGCCATGCTGGTCAACGGGCAGGCGCAGGCCATTCCAGACAACGACGTCAACGTGCCTATCATCCTGGTCAGGGCGGGGGACCGGTCTACCGCGCTCCTGACCGATGAACTTCTGGGATCGCGGGAAATCGTCGTTAAGACCCTGGGGCCGCAATTGACCGGGATCACGGGCATTTCGGGGGCGACCATCCTGGGCGACGGCAGTATCGTGGTGATTCTGGACGCACCGGCGCTGATTCGCGCCTGGCCCGAGGAAGCCGTGACGGCGCCGCCGACTCCCGAGGTCGAGGCAAAGGACCACCGGACGTTCGTCATGGTGGTGGACGACTCGATCACCGTGCGGCGGGTTACCGAGAGGTTACTCGAGCGCAACGGCATGCGCGTGATGACCGCAAAGGATGGCGTGGACGCGGTTGCCCAGCTTCAGGATCACCTGCCCGACATCATGCTCCTCGACATCGAGATGCCGCGCATGGACGGCTACGAGGTTGCCACCCATGTGCGGAATGACCCTCGACTCAAGAATATCCCCATCGTCATGATCACCTCACGAGTCGGGCAGAAACACCGGACCCGGGCCATGGAGGCCGGCGTGGACGATTATCTTGGCAAGCCTTATCAGGAAAGCGAGTTGCTTGCGGCGATCGAGGCGCTCACCGGCAACGGCTCGGCGCGGAGCAGGGATGAGTAACTCCAGCGAGGAGCTGTACAGCTTGCTGGTGCCCATTGCCGGCGCCCGCCTGATCGTTCCTCGAGTCTGTGTGGCAGAGGTCACCGGGTTGGGGCAACTCCATCTGACCGAATACGGTCCGGAGTGGCTGACAGGCAGTGTGGGTTGGAAAGGGCGGGAAGTGCCGCTGCTGTCATTTGAAGCGGTCTGCGGAAACGAGACGCCGGACATTGTCAGTCGGACCCGGGCAGTCATCTTCCACGGCAGCCATCCTCAGGGTGGCGCGTTTTTTGCGATTCTCAGCCAGGGCCTGCCTCAGCTGGTGCGCATCAATCGCGAGGTAGTCGGGCCGGACGAGTCCCGGGATTGGCCGGCGGATGCACCCATCCTTTGCAGGATCCGCATGGTCAACGAATATCCCCTGGTGCCGGACCTGCAGCGTTTGGAGGAGATGCTCGCCATGGCCCTCAACCACGGGGTCTGAAGTCACCCCACAGAGTCTGGGCCACCGCAAGGGCGACCAGGGCTGCCGTTTCGGTTCGCATCACCCTGGGCCCGAGCGTGAAGGGCTGGAACCCTTTTGCCAGCGCCGTCTTCTTCTCGGCCTCGCTGAGGCCTCCCTCCGGTCCGACCAGCAGCACGAGCCGATCGGCTTCCGAGACCAGGGCACGTGGGGACCCATGAGCCTCGAGCATCAGCCGAGTCGTGTCGGGAGGCAGGTCTGTCAGGGCCTCATCCAACCCACCTGGCCGGCGAAGCGTCGGCAGCGTCGCCCGGCCACATTGCTCGCAGGCGGAGATGGCGATTGATCTCCAGTGATCGAGCTTCCGGTCACGCCGTTTCTCGTCCAATTTCACCACGCTTCGTCGGGTCGTCACCGGACGAATCTCCGTGACGCCTAGCTCAGTGGCCTTCTGGATAACCAGGTCCATTCGCTCGCCCCGGCTGATTCCCTGGATCAGGCAGATGCCGAGCGCCGATTCCGGGACCGCGTCGACCGGCGGGCCGATGCGAAGAAGGGTCGCCCTGCCCGGGGCGATCAGTGTCGCCGAGTGCTCGTGACCGCGCCCGTCAAAAACAGTCACCGGCGCGCCGGTGCGCAGTCGCAGGACCTTGACCAGGTGTTTTTCGGCCCGTTCGCCCGGATCGATATCGGCACCTTCGAGGAGCGGCCGGTCGACGTAGATTCTCGGTGTTCTGGACACGCTGTCCCTCTGATGTCAAGCAGGTCAGGCAGCGGTGGCCCGCCGGATTCCCTCCCGTGCCACGCCGGCCATCAAGTCAATTTCATGCTCCGTGATGACATAGGGGGGCATGAAATAGACCACATTGCCGAGAGGCCGCAGGAGGACACCCTTCTCGAGGCCGTGACGGTAGACCCGGAGTCCGCGCCTTTCCTGCCACGGATAGGGTTCCCGGGTGTCCCTGTTCTTCACCATCTCGATCGCGAGGATCATGCCGTACTGCCGGATTTCGGCCACGTGCGGATGTTCCTCCAGGTCGGCGACACTGCTGGCCATGCGCCTGGCCAGGCGCTGATTGTTAGCCAGCACGTCTTGCTCGCGGAACATCTCCAGTGTGGCGATCGCCGCCGCGCAACCGAGCGGATTGCCGGTGTAACTGTGTGAATGCAGGAATGCACGCAGCGTGGCGTAGTCGTCGTAGAAAGCCTCGTAAACCTTCTCGCCGGTTAGCACTACCGATAACGGCAGATATCCGCCGGTCAGCCCCTTGGACAGGCACATGAAATCCGGGGAAATGTCACCCTGTTCGCAGGCGAACAGGGTGCCGGTGCGGCCGAACCCGACGGCGATTTCATCAGCGATCAGGTGCACCCCGTATCGATCGCAGGCCTCGCGCAGCAGGCGCAGGTATACCGGGTGGTGCATGCGCATGCCCCCGGCACACTGGACCAACGGCTCGACGATTACCGCGCAGATACTGTCGCCGTGTTCGGCCAGGCAGGCATCCATCAACTCGAAGACCTTGCGGCTGTGGGCCTCCCAGCTGTCGCCGGGCTGCCTGAGAAAGCAGTCCGGGGAGGCCACTGTAATCGGCTCGAGCAGCAGAGGGCCGTAGGTCTGCTTGTAGAGATCGACGTCGCTCACCGACAACGCACCGAGGGTCTCCCCGTGATAGCTGTTGGAAAGGGCGACGAACCGCGACTTGCGACTCTGACCCGCGTTGCGCCAGTAGTGGAAGCTCATCTTCAGGGCGACCTCGACTGCCGAGGACCCATTGTCTGCGAAGAAGCATCGCGTCAGGCCCTTGGGTGTCATCGCCACCAGCATCTCGGCGAGTTTCACCACCGGCTCGTGGGTAAAGCCCGCGAGGATGACATGCTCGAGCATCTCGAGCTGGTCACGAACGGCCGCATTGATCCGCGGATTTGCGTGCCCGAAGAGATTGACCCACCAGGAGCTCACTGCGTCAAGGTACCGTCGGCCGTCGAAATCCTCGAGCCAGACACCCTCGCCACGGCGGATAGGCACCAGCGGGAGCCACTCATGGTCCTTCATCTGGGTACAGGGATGCCAGAGGACCCTGAGGTCCCGGTCGACCAGCCTACGATTCAGGCTCACCAGTCTTCCTCGGCCGGCTCCGCGCAAAATCGATGGATCAGCCTGCCGACCAGGTCCACCGCCTCTACGGCACTGGCCAGCTCGAGATATTCATCCGGCTGGTGGGCCTGATCGATGCTTCCCGGGCCCATGATGACCGTTTCCATGCCAAGGCCTTGAAGGAAGGGCCCCTCCGTTCCGAAGCACACGGCGCCGCGCTCGAGGCCGGTTTCGGCTTCGCAGACCCTGACCAGTTCGTCCATGGCGCCCGGAGCGAGTGGATTGACGCCCTCGAACAGGGCGTCGAAATCGACGTCCAGGCCGCTGCCGCGCAGTTCCCGCCTGATTCTTTCGCGGATGACAGAGCGTACCGAATCCACCGTCATTCCGGGATTCAGACGGACATCGATATGCATCTCGCAGCGCGCGCAGATCCGATTGGCGCTGTCACCGCCGTGAATATGGCCCAGATTGATGGTCGGTTCGGGCACTTCGAATTCCGGGGCCCTGTAGGTCTTGGCAAAGTCTGCGCGAATCTCGTCGAGGACGGCCGCGACCCGAAGCATGCCTTCCAGGGCGTTCCGGCCCAGGGCCGGATTGCTGGAATGGCCGCTCCTGCCCGTGATCCGAATACCCTCCATGACGATGCCCTTGTGAGCGCTGACCGGGCGAAGATTCGTCGGTTCCCCGATAACGGCGAAACGTCCCAGCGGCCGCCCGGATTCGGCAAGCGCACGGGCGCCACTCATGGTGCTCTCCTCGTCCGCCGTGCCGAGAATCGTCAGGGGCGCCTTCAGACGGGTCCCCGGGAATTCGGATGCGGCCCACAGCGCCACCGCCAGGAAGGATTTCATGTCTGCGGTGCCCAGACCGTAGATCCGGCCGTCCCGAACCCGGGTGTCGAAGGGATCCTGCGACCAACGACCCTCGTCCCAGGGAACGGTGTCTGTGTGGCCAGAAAGGACCAGCCCGCCCTCTCCGGCGCCCAGCCGCGCGATGAGGTTGAACTTGCCCGCCTGACCCGGAACCGGAATCACGTCGGTGGAAAACCCGAGCGTGTCAGCCCATTCGGCCAGGGTTTCGCAGACGCCCAGATTGCCGGTGTCCAGGTCCGGTTGGACACTGCTTACCGAGGGGATCGCGACCAGCCGGCGGATCATTGTCTCTAGGGGGGGGAGTGTGTGTGTCATGGTGCCGATGATGGTAAGGGCGAACGGCCAGCGCAAGTTTTGCGCCGGCCGACGTGGCGCGGCATGATGAGATTTCGCTGATCCACATTCTCTGGAGAGCCATGCGAATCGATACGAACACAGGGTTGCTGGACGCGGCCGACCAGGTGCCATCACCCAATCAGGATGATCGGCCGCCCGGTGCCGAGCCCGAACTGATCGTGGTGCACTCTATCAGTCTTCCACCGGGGGAGTTTGGTGGTCCGCATATCCAAGAACTGTTCACCAACAGCCTGGATCCTGCTGCACACCCTTATTTTGCGACCATCGCCGACATGCGGGTTTCCGCCCATCTGCTGATCCGCCGGGACGGCAGTCTGCTGCAGTTCGTGCCTTTCGGGAGGCGCGCATGGCATGCGGGAATGTCCTGTTATCAGGGCCGTGAACAATGCAACGATTTTTCTATCGGTATCGAGCTGGAGGGTACGGACGAAGGCGAATATGACGCCCGTCAGTACGAGGTTCTCGTCGATGTGATCGAGTCTCTATGCGAGGCCTATCCGCGCCTCAGCCCGGCGCGTATCGCCGCCCACAGTGACATCGCCCCCGGGCGCAAGACGGACCCTGGACCGGGCTTCGACTGGCAGCGCGTTGACTCGATGCTCGGGATCAGCCGCCGGGTATAATCGCCCCACACAGGGCTCGGCACGGCACCCAGATGAATCTGATCGCTCTTCTCATCGGACTACTCGTCGAACGGACCGCCACGCGGGCGCTGCACCTCCGCGAGCTGCGGTGGATGGACCCTTACTTCGATGCTTTTTTCCGCCTGTTCCAGCGCGTTTCTTCGCCGACGGCTTACTTTGCCGGCGCAGTCGCCATCGTGCTGCCCGTTCTGCCTGTTTTCGGGCTTGCGTTGGCATTTCGGGATGTCCTACACGGCCTGGTGTACATCGCTTTCGCGGCCCCGGTTCTGGCGTTCAGCCTCGGACCGCGGGATCTGGGCAAGGAAGTCGAGGAATATGCAGATGCAGTTACCCGCGGGGATAAAGAAGCCGCCGGTCACCTCGAGAGAGCGCTCACGGAGAGCGAAATCGCAGCCGGTCCCGGCCGACGGGTGCTGGCTGTCGAGGAAGCGGTGCTGGTGAGGGCCAACAGCCGCATCTTCGGCGTGATTTTCTGGTTCATGGTGCTGGGTCCCAGCGGCGCCTGGCTGTTCAGGGTGGCGGATCTGATGCGCCGCAGAGCGGTGTTCGAGGCGAGCAGAGCGCGGGCGGCCGGCGCGGCCGAGCCCGCATATCTGGTCCTCAGTCAGTCCCTGTTCGGTGTCGTTGCCTGGCTGCCGGCCCGACTGCTTGCATTGGGTTACGCCATGGCCGGCAGCTTCGAGGACGCCGTGTCTGACTGGAAGAGCTATTACGCTACATGTTCTGACAAGTTTTTCCACGTGAATGACGAAATTCTCGCCTATGCCGGAAGAGGCGCAATTCGCGAGCGTTTCGATGCCCAGAGCAGCCTGCAGCCAGTCCACGAGGCCATGCGCCTCGTCAAACGCACGCTTCTGATCTGGCTCACCGCCATCTCGCTTCTGACCGTACTCGGTCAAGTGGGATGACGACGGGGGCCACCCGGACATTTTTCCTGTGTGTCCTGCTGGCGCTCCCGGCCATGGTGAACGGAGCGGCGCCGGCGACTCGAATCGTCTCCCTGTCTCCCCATCTGACGGAACTGGCCTTCGATGCCGGCGCCGGACCCGGACTCGTGGGCGTTGTCGAATACAGTGATCATCCCGTAGAGGCTCGCATGCTGCCCCGCGTCGGAGATGCCTTTCGGATAGATCGCGAAACGCTGGCCAGCCTGGAGCCGGACCTGATTCTGGCGTGGGCCGGCGGCACACCGACCGCCACCGTGGAGCAGCTGCGGCGCGACGGATATCGGGTCGTCATGATCGAAACGGGGGATCCGGAAGAGGTGGCAGCTGCACTGGAGAAAATCGCCGAGCTGGCCGGGACGGAAGACACGGCGGCGCCACTCGCTGAAGCATTCAGAGCCGGGTTTTCCGAACTACGGCGGCGGTTCGCTGATCGTCCCCCGGTCAGGGTTTTCGTTCAAATTTCGCCGCGACCGCTGTATACGGTCGGTGCCGGCCAGATTATCGACAGCGTTCTGACCACATGCGGCGGGAGGAACGTGTTTGGCGAGATCGAGCAGCTGGCCCCGGTCGTCACGGACGAGGCCGTGATCGCGGCCGATCCTCAGGTCATCATTGCGCCGAGCGCCGCTGCCGAGGACGTGTTGACTCGCTGGCATAAGTATCCCGGTATCGCGGCAGTGCGTTCGGGGCGACTCCACATCGTGGAGGGCGACCTGCTATCGAGGCAAAGTCTGCGTCTTCTCGAGGGTGCCCGCGAGATATGCGCTTTGCTGGACGAGGCCCGGGACGGCCCCTAGGCCCGGCGATCGTGACGCCAGAGGACCTCCTCGCCTGATTCACGACGGGCCAGGATCCGGGCGATCACGAACAACATGTCGGACAGGCGATTCAGAAAGCGCGGCACCTCAGGGTTAACCGGCTCCAGGGAGGAGAGAGTCCACACCCGCCTCTCGGCCCTGCGGCAGGTCGCCCGGGCCATGTGTGCGGCCGCCGCCGCCCGACCGCCACCGGGGAGAACGAAGTCCTTGAGCGGCGGCAGGTGCGCGTTGAAGGCGTCAAGGGCTTCTTCTGTCTGCCCGACGTAATCGGCAGTAATCATCCGGTGCCCTGGGATACACAGCTCGCCGCCCAGATCGAACAGCTGATGCTGTACCTCGGTCAAACGATCGCGCACGTCCTCGGGCAGATCATCACAGGCAAGGACCATGCCGACGGCGCTGTTGAGCTCATCCACAGACCCATAGGCCTCCACCCGCGGATGATCCTTGGCGACCCGGGTACCGTCCCCCAGCCCCGTCGAGCCATCATCGCCGGTCCGCGTGTAGATTTTGCTCAGTCGGTTACCCATGAGATTTGTCCAGGTCGTTTTAATGAATATAGGCCAGGGATGCATAGAAACCCCGACCGGCCGAACGGTAACCGTCCGCAAGTTCGTAATCCTGATCCAGCAGATTCTCAATCCGTGCCTTGAACTGCCAGTGCGACCCGAGCTGCAGCCGGGAACTCAGACTTGCAAGTACGTAGCCCGCCAGCCGGGCACCACCAAAATCCTGTCGAGAGTCGGTGGCCAGGACGTCGATACCCACGTCATGCGGGCCGAGCCGGCGGACGAGCGACATCGTCAGGATGCGATCGGATCTGCGCAGCAGCTTGTCTCCGGTCGTTTCGTTGCGCGGGTCCTGCAGCGTCACTTCGGTACGGAGTCGCCACTGGTCTCCCCGGTACCGGTAGCCGAGTTCCAGACCCTCTATCTCCGCCTTGTCCACGTTCCTGTTTTCGCCCACGAAATTGTCCGGATCTGTGAAAACGAATTCGATCAGATCGTCAATTCGGTTGCGAAAGGCGCCGGCCCTGAGCTCGTGACGGGTGCCGATGCGTTGGGTAAGGGCAAAATCCAGATTCCGGGACACCTCCGGGTCCAGCTCAGGGTTGCCCCCGTACCCGTAAAGATCGAGGCTGCTGGGTGCACGGAACGCGCGCCCGGCACCGGCGGTGAACCGAAGCGAGTTCGACAGATCCAGGCCGTACTCCACGTTCCAGCTGTTCTGTCCCCCGAAGATTTCGTGATCCGTGTGCCGCGCGGCGGCCAGGGCCTGATGACGGCCACCGGAGAAAGAACTCTCCAGGTAGGCCGCATCCACGTCGATGTTGACGTCACCACCGCCTGGACGCTCCTCCAGTCGACTTCCGAAGATCAGTCCCGACGTGGTTTCCCGGGACGCGTAGACCCCCCCCACAAACTGCAGCCCGCCGGGCCCGGTAATGGTGTTCTGCCAGTCCGCGGTGTAGCGCTCCGTCTTCGTGAAATCCGACGGATTGAAAGCGCCGTCGCCCTGCTCAATGTCATCCACAACCCTGTTAAGAGAGAGGGAACTTTCCCAGTGGGTCAGGGGTTGCCCGGCCATTCTCAGCCGCGACACGCGGTTGGTATAGTCCTGATCGACCGGTGCCAGGAAGAAATCCGAGTACTCCGTTGTCCCGCTGGACTGCCAATGGGCCAGTTCCACCGAGACCGGTCCCAGGTCGGTGCGGGTCCAGGCATCAAAACTGAGATTGTCATAACCGGACCGGTTGTCGCTGGCCTTCAGGGTGGGGAAGCCGTCAGTGTCGTACCAAGAGACATTGATGCCGGCGGCACCGGCCTGACCGGAAAGGCCAAATCCGCCCGCGGCGTGCCGCGTCCCGTACCGGCCTCCGCCGGCTTCGGCATGAAAGCGGGCGGGATCTTCCTCCCCGCGGGTGATGATGTTGATCACCCCGCCCACCGCCTCGCTGCCGTAAAGGGATGATCGCGGTCCCTTCACGATTTCGATTCGCTCTATCAAGTCCGGTGAAACGTTCTGGATCGCTGCCAGCCCCGCGGTGCCTGAATTGAGGCGCACGCCATCGATCAGTACAAGCGTGTGGTCGCTCTCCGCACCTCGGATGAAGACCGACGTCACCTGACCCGGGCCGCCATTACGGGCCACCTCGATACCCCCCTGGAAGCGGAGGAGTTCAGCCACGTCCGGGCTCAGGCTGCGATCCAGCTCTTCCCGGTCGATGACGGTGACGGGCGCGATCACCCTGTTCTCCTGCACGCCGGTGCGGGTCGCGGTGATAACGAGGGGTGGAAGGGATGTGTCCGCGCTGAAGGCAGGCGAGGCAGCGCCGCTGGCGATGAGCCAAAGCAAAAACACTGACTTCGATCTCATTGAAAGTTTCTCCCCGTGCGTGCACGCCCGCACCCACGGAAGCGGTGGTAAAGCCGGAGGGGGAGGAGGAGCAGGGCAGTCGCGGTGACTGGCGATCCGCCCTCCGCAGATCCGGCGCCGGGTTCGCAGGGCCGGTCTCCGGGCTGACGAGCGAGGGCGGGCCTCGATTCCACCACCTTCCCACGCATATGCGCAGTGGTTCCGGTCACGACTGGCAAGCGGACCGGCAGTGGGATCTTTACTCGATCACCGTTGCGGGGGCAGCGCCGGATTTTCCCTGAAGGAGCACCGACTTCCCGTGATCCCCTCATCTTGCGAGGGGAATACCGTGCGAACCATTTCACTCTAGGTGGCGCTGCCCGGCCCTGTCAAGCAAGCGTCGGGGGCCGTTCAACGCTTAGAATAGGGCGCTCGTCAACGGGAGACCGATCCGTGGATACGACGATCTATCTGGAGGCTGCGAAGGCGGCCGCGCAGGCCGCGGCCGACGTCATCAGATATTATTACCGCACCCAGCTCGAGGTCGAGCGCAAGGCTGACGACAGCCCCGTGACGCGTGCGGACGTCGAGTCCGAGCGGGCGATCCGATCTCTGCTGGAGTCCCGTTTCCCAGGCCACGGCTTTTACGGGGAGGAAACCGGTCGCAGTGACCGGGATTCCGAGTTCCTGTGGCTGGTCGATCCCATCGACGGCACCAAAAGCTTTGTTCGGCAGTATCCGTTCTTTTCCACCCAGATCGCACTCATGCACCAGGGTCGCATGCTGGTCGGTGTGTCCAGCGCGCCCGCTTTCGGCGAGCTCGCATGGGCGGCCGCCGGAAAGGGCGCATGGCTGGACGGACAACGAATCCGGGTCAGCGATATCGCTGCCATAGAGCGCGCGTCGATCTCCAGCGGCAATCTGGCCACCCTGGCCAGTGGCGAGCGATGGTCACGATGGGGCGGCATCGTCGCCCGGGCCGATCGCATCCGGGGTTACGGTGATTTCTATCACTATCACCTGCTGGCGTCCGGTCGCATCGACGCCGTTGTGGAGTCCGACGTGAACATCCTCGACGTTGCGGCCTTGTCCCTGATCGTCGCAGAGGCTGGAGGGCATTTCACCGATCTCGAGGGCGCCGACGTCGACCTTCACACCACCAGTGTGCTGGCGACCAATGGCGTGTTGCACGCCCCGATTCTGGATGCCCTGGGATGAGGTTACCGACCCTCAGACGGATCCCGTTACGGATCAGCGGCCGCTAAATCGCCGCAGGCGCGACTTCCATCGGAGTCACCCTGCACGGTGCAACGGTGACGCCTCAAGTCGTCAGAAACAGACGCTGACCACTCTGTTCGAACTGCTGCATGCCGATACCATACAGTCGGAGCAGGGTATCCTCGTCGAGAACCTCAGCCGTTGGGCCCGCCATCCATTCTCCGTCACCGAAAAGCAACAGGCAGCGATCGCAGTATCGGCTGGCCGCGTTGACGTCGTGCAGGCTGGCGGCCACCCCGTGGCCTTCATCCGCCAGTTGTCTCAAAAGGGACAGCACGACTTTCTCGTGGGCCGGATCGAGATGATTGGTCGGTTCGTCCAACAGACAGGTCTGTGACGCCTGGCAGAGAAGCATGGCGATGGCCAGCCGCCTGCGTTCCCCGCCCGACAGGGTTTCCACCACCCTGTCTTCCAGTCCCTTGAGGCCGACTCTGTCCAGAGCGTCCCTGGCGCGGTCCCGATCGTCCTCGCTTTCCCATCGCCAGAAGTCCAGGTGGGGATGACGTCCGGCCATGGCCGTCTCCAGAACACTGGTTGGGAAAGGGTCTTCCAGATGCTGGGTGACCAGAGCAACGCGCCGTGCGACCTGCTTTCGCGGCCACTCCCGGATGGGTCGGCCGTCCAGGAAGACACCGCCGAAAGATTCGCTTCGAAGGCCGCAAAGGGTGTGCAGGGTGGTCGTCTTCCCGGTGCCGTTTCGACCGAGGATGCCCAGGAAGGACCCTCCCTCGATCTCCAGGTCGAGCCCGCTCACCAGAACACGACCGGGCACCGACACCGTCAGGTCGCTGCAGGCAAGGCCCGCGCCGCTCAAGATGCTGACTCCGCGGTCAGTTCCGGGTGACCATCAGGCGTCAGGTTCACTCGCAACAGGATCGGGTGACAGCAGACGCTGCAATCTTCGATGAATTCCGCCGGCAGCTCCGTCGGCGCCACCTCGGTCTCAATGGTTTCCCAGCAGTGAGGGCAGGCATAACTGATTGTCTGGAGCGCTTCCATATCGTTTCACGGTTGCAGCCGGCAGCATTCCCATGGACCGGTTTCGCAGCGATCGCCATCGATGCGATGCAGGTCACGTCGCCAGAGCGCCCTGTCATGCACCCGCCCCGCGCCTTCGGTCCATAACTCCAGGCGGTCAATCCAGAGGCGGTAGCCGCCCCAGAAGGTCGGGCGCGGGATCCGGGCAGCGTCGCCCGGGCCCACGAATCGTCCGTCGGCGAACGCCGCGCCGAATCGGGATGCCGTCTGGCTCACGGACCTGAGAAGTGCTTCACGGCTCGAGACTGGCTCGCTCTGGCGGCTGGCCCATGCGCCAATCCGACTCTGCCACGCCCGGGCAGCAAAATACTCGTCGCTCTCATGATCCGGTGAACGGGTCACCGAACCCTCGATACGTATCTGTCTGCGCAGGCTGTCCCAGTGAAAAACGGCCGCCACGTCGGGTCTCTCGGCCAGTTCTCGTCCCTTTCGGGAATCGTAGTTCGTGAAGAACACGACATAACCCGGATCGACAATGAAACGTTTGCATAGCACGACACGCGCGCTGGGCTTCCCGGTTCGGTCCGCGCTGGCAAGAACCATGGCGTCCGGATTTGGCTGAACCCGGCCATCGACGGCGTGTTGAAACCACTGCACGGCGATTTCCATGGGGCCGTCCGGCAGTACATCGGGCAGCGTTTCTTCGTGCCAGCGGCTCATCATGATTCTCCGGGCGACCAGTGACGGCTGTCGCCATTATCCGGGATCCAGAACTCCCCCGGCGCAACTCCGGCCCTATCCAGTGCGTTCTGAAGATCCTGCACAGGCTGCTGCTGACCGTCGTCAGCGAGACGAAACGTGCCGAAGTGGATGGCCATGCTCTGGGTGGCACCCAGCGCTCTGTGGGCCTCGACGGCCTCCGCGGGATCCATGTGCTGGGGACCCATGAACCAACGCGGCAGATACGCGCCGATGGGTAAAATCGCCAGATCCGGTCGGCCGAGTCGCCTGCGCACTTCGCTAAATTGGTTACCCATGCCGGTATCACCAGCGAAGTAGATCCGGCGTTGCCCCGCCTCGATGACATAACCCGCCCAGAGGGCCCGGTTGGTGTCGAGTAGGCCGCGCCGAGACCAGTGCCTCACGGGAACGGCGCGAATTGAAGCAGTCGACTCGTGGTCCAGTGGCTGCCACCAGTCCAGTTCCTTGCAACGATGCGCGCCAAAACGCTTCAGATAAAAGCAGTTGCCCAGGGGAACGACAAACAGGGGGGCATGGTTCTCCGCCAGCAGTCGCAGGCTGAAAGCATCCATATGGTCATAGTGATTGTGGCTGAGCAGAACCAGGTCGATGGGCGGAAGCTGGTCAAAACGCAGTCCTGGCGGCCGGTGTCGCCGCGGGCCTGCATGCCTGAAAGGGCTGGCCCTTTCCGACCAGATCGGGTCGGTGAGCAGGTTCAGCCCGGCGAGCTGGAGCAACACCGTGGCATGGTTCACGAAGGTCACACGCAGCGAGCCGTCATTGACCCTCCCCGGAGGCGCGGGCGTGTCGAGGGGCGTCAGATCCCGATGCCACGGACCTTCGGATTGCCGGGTGAACTGCCACCTCAGGACCTCCGACAGGCTCTTGTCCGCACTGGGCACGTCATAAAACCTTCGACCGTCGAAGTGATCGGTCACGGGGCCGTCGTGGCGCGGCACGGCGCCGGTGCAGCTGGCGATGCCGATAGTGACGACCGCAAGGATGCTTCCAAGAAGGATCGACCGGCGTATCGATGGCGCACTCCGTTCATTACCGGCCGGCAATCGCGGTGCCCCCCTGCCTGCGTGGGTCGGCGGCCACGGTGAAGCCCTTGTCCGGGTCCCACTCGGCGACGCCGACGCCCCCAAAAAACATCGAGTTTTGATCGAACGGGCGGCCCGGAAGGTCCACCGCCTCCATGGGCAACCCTCTCTCGTAGGCTACGCGGTACCCGTCCCCGTCTTTCTCTACGTGCGCCCGCGGATGGGCCACGGCCTTTTCCAACGGCATGCCGAAATGCATGTAGTTGACGAGCACCTGGAGAATGGCGCTCGTGATGCGGTCCGCTCCCGGAGATCCGGCGGAGAGCACCCGGCCGTCACCGCTCCGCGCGACCGTCGGCGCCATGTTCGAAACCAGCCGTGCGCCGGGTTGCATCGCCTCGAAGCCGCCCCGGTTGAGCTCGAGTTCGCCGAGGCAGTTATTGAGCCAGATCCCGGTGCCCGGCGGCACGGCACCCGCGCCATAGCCGGAGGACATGGTGATAGAGCACCCCCGGCCTTCCTCGTCCACCGCCGACGTATGCACGGTGGATCCGGAGGTATTCGGCAATTCGTTCGCTCGCGCCATCTCAAGGAGCCGTCTCACGTCTTTGCCCAGGTCCGCGCTCTCGTCCAGGACGCGATGCCTGTAGGCAATGACGGCATGCTGGACTTCCACCAGGCGTTTGACAGAAGCCGCGTCCCAGCCCGCGTGGCGAACCTTTTCCATCATCAGAAGCATGGCCGCCAAAGTGGCGCCCCCGATTGCGGGGGCCGGGTTGGTGCCCACATGCCATTCATCGAGGGGGACGTCCAGTGCGGGCCGTTCTATCGCCCGGTACTGCGCCATGTCTTCACGGTTCAGCGCACCGCCATTGTCGTAGATGTAATCGGCGATGGCATGTCCCAGGTCACCGGTGTAGAAGTCCTGAACGCCACAGCGGCCGATACGTTCAAGGGTTTCGGCCAGGTACGGCAGGCGCATCGTTTCGCCAGCCGCGACAAGCTGATTTTCAGAGTTCAGAAAGACTTCCCGACTGTGGGGCTCCCAGCCGTACACCAGGTCCGCCGAAGTCTGAAGATACTGGTGACAGGCGAATGGCAGAGGGAACCCCGCCTGGGCGATTGCCCGGGAAGGCTCTACGACCTCCCGCCAGGGAAGCCTGCCGAAGCGCTCCGCGGCCTGCCCCATTGCGGCGAGTCCACCGGGCACCCCCACGCTGCCGTAACCCACCGCGGTCCTGACACCGCCGCCATAAGACAGTTCGACTTCCCAGGCGGCCTGGCCGGCACGGGGCTCGGACAGGCCGAGACCGGGGACGGCCGCGTAACCGTCGATCGTCAGCGGTCGTTGGCCTGGCACCCAGACCGTGACGAAGCCGGCGCCGCCGAGTGCACACACGCCCGGTTCCGTGGTCATGGAGGTCAGGCAGGCGGAGATGGCCGCGTCGACCGCGTTTCCGCCCTGGGCGGCAACGGTCGCGCCGGCGTCGGCGGCCAGCTGGGAACTCGAGGCGACGGCTACGGCGGTCATTGAGGTCGGCATCACTCGCGGGACTGTTTTACCCGGTCGGCGATCATAACAGAGGGTCCCGTGGACTCGGCGTCAGGCGGCCAGTCGACGCGCATGCCACTCCAGGTGATCGTCAATGAAACTGGCCACGAAGTAATAGCTGTGGTCGTAGGCCTCGTGTCGGCGGAGAGTCAGTGGAGTACCCGAAGCAGCACAGGCCTGCTCGAGCAGGTCGGTGCGTAGCTGTTCATCCAGGAACGGATCCGCTTCGCCCTGGTCAACCAAAAGATCGGACAGCTGGCGGCCGCCAGTCAGAAGCGCACAGGCGTCGTGGCCGGCCCAGAGGCCGCGATCTTCACCCAGATAGGCCCCCAATGCCTTGTGTCCCCAGGGACAGCGGGTTGGTGCGGAGATGGGAGCAAAGGCCGATACCGACAGGTACCGATCGGGATACCGCAGCGCGAAGACGAGGGCGCCATGACCGCCCATGGAGTGTCCGCTCACGCCGCAGCGCCCCATGTCGAGGGGCAGATGCCGGGAGACCACCGCGGGAAGCTCGTCATTGATCCAGCTTTCCATGGTATACCGGCCCTGCCAGGGTGGTTGCGTCGCGTCCACGTAGAAACCTGCGCCGCTGCCCAGGTCCCAGTCATCGTCCTCACCGGCAATGCCTGTCTCCCGCGGACTGGTATCCGGCGCCAGGATGGCCAGGCCGAGTTGCGCGGCGCGTTTCTGGGCGCCTGCTTTCACCATGAAGTTTTCCTCGGTGCAGGTCAGCCCCGACAGCCAGAGGAACACCGGGAAGGGTCCCTCACCCGGGGGCAGGAATGCGGAGAATCGCATCGTGCCTCCGCAGGCGTAGGATTCATGGGAACAGAAAATCACTTCGCCGCCGAAGCTGCGATGACGTGAACGGATCTCGACGGCGCTCATGTGTCCCTCAGAAGTGGATGACGGAGCGAATGCTCTTGCCCTCGTGCATCACGTCGAAGGCCTTGTTGATCTCTTCCAGCGGAAACCGATGAGTGATCATCTCGTCCACCTTTATCTGACCGGACAGGTACTGTTCGACCATCCCGGGAAGCTGACTGCGGCCCTTGACCCCGCCGAAGGCGCTGCCCCGCCAGACCCGGCCCGTCACCAGCTGGAAAGGGCGGGTGCTGATTTCTTCTCCCGCACCGGCCACCCCGATGATGGTGGATTCACCCCAGCCCTTATGGCAGCATTCCAGCGCCGCGCGCATGACCTTAACGTTGCCGATGCACTCGAATGAGTAATCCACACCCCCGTCCGTCATTTCGACAATGACCTCCTGGATGGGCGCCGAGTGCTCCGTGGGATTGACCAGGTCCGTGGCCCCCAGGGCCTCGGCCATCTGGAACTTCTCCGGGTTCATGTCAATGCCTATGATACGGCCAGCCCTGGCCATCACGGCGCCCTGGATGACCGACAGGCCGATTCCGCCCAGGCCGAAAACAGCGACACTTGCTCCCGGCCTGACCTTGGCCGTGTTGAGTACGGCGCCGATGCCGGTGGTAATGCCGCACCCGAGCAGGCAGACCTTGTCGAGCGGAGCCTTGGGGTTGATGCGCGCCACGGAGATTTCTGGCAGAACCGTGTACTCAGAGAAGGTAGAAGTGCCCATGTAGTGACGGATCGCCTTGCCATTGAGCGAGAAACGGGAAGATCCGTCCGGCATCAATCCCTGGCCCTGCGTCACGCGGATCGCCTGACACAGATTGGTCAATCCGGAAGTGCAGAAATTACACTCCCCGCATTCGGGGGTGTAGAGAGGAATGACGTGATCTCCGGGCTCGACGCTTGTGACCCCGTCGCCAACATCGACGACGATCGCGCCGCCCTCGTGACCGAGGATTGCCGGAAACAGGCCCTCGGGGTCCGCGCCGGAGAGCGTGAATGCGTCCGTGTGGCAGACGCCCGTTGCCACGGTCTGCAGGAGCACTTCGCCCGGCTTCGGGCCCTCCACCTCAACCATCTCGATCTCAAGGGGGCGTCCCGCCTCCCACGCCACGGCAGCTCTGGCTTTCATGACTGCGTCTCCTCTCGATTACTGTCGCCCGATGACGACAGATAATAGACTACCCTCGATTCCCGGGTCCTGATGCTGGAACGTGGCTCGGCAGCGCGTCTATATTGGGAAATAGGAAATGGATGAGGAGACGGTTGATGGCCGCCAGTCCGGAGTTCTTGTCTGAAGCCCGAGAGATACAGCGCATGGAGGGGATCTTCAGGGCTCAGAAGGAAGATTTTGCCCGCGATCCCATGCCCAGCGCGGAGGCGCGACGAGGGCACCTCGACCAGCTCAGAGAAGGTCTCGTCGCCCGCAAGGAACAACTGGCTGACGCGTTGCAGGCCGATTTCAGCGGCCGATCTCGGCACGAGACTTACGCTGAACTGCTGGCCTCCATCCAGGGCATCCGGTACGCCCGCAGTCACGTTCGTCGGTGGATGCGCCCATCCAGGCGGCGGGCCGGACTCCTGCTGGCCACCACCAGCTGCCGTGTCTATTACCAGCCGAAGGGTGTCGTGGGCATCATGGTGCCTTTCAATTATCCCATCGCGCTGTCGATCGGGCCGCTGACCTGCGCCCTGGCGGCCGGCAACCGGGTCATGCTGAGGATCACGGAATCCATCCCCAATACCGGCCTGGTCCTAAAGGAGCTGCTGGGGTCGGTGTTTCCCCCGGAGCGTGTGGGCGTGACCCTCGGGCTGGTGGAGACGAGCAAGGCGTTTTCGAGGTTGCCCTTCGATCATCTTCTGTTCACAGGATCCACTGAAACCGGTCGCCAGGTGATGCGGGCGGCGGCGGACAACCTGACGCCGGTCACCCTGGAACTGGGCGGTAAGTCGCCTACGCTGATCGGCGAAGATGTGCCAATGGCCATGGCCGCGGAACGCATCTGTTTCGGAAAAGCCCTGAATGCGGGCCAGACGTGTGTGGCGCCGGACTACGTACTGTGCCCGGCGTCCCGGGTCGATGAGTTCGTCGGCGCCTTCCGAGCAGCCTTCGAGCGCATGTACCCGGACCTTCATCGCAACGAAGACTATACCTCGATCATCAGCGATGCCCATTATCGCCGCCTGCAGGGGTACCTGGATGAAGCACGAACCGCTGGTGCGGAGGTCATCGAACTGAATCCGGGCGGGCACGAGGGGCCATCGGCGACATCCCGGAAAATGCCAGTTTATCTGTTGAAAAACGTCAATCCGGGAATGAAGGTCATGCGGGAGGAGATCTTTGGCCCCATCCTGCCCATCGTGACCTATCGGACGCTCGACGAGGCCATCACGTACATCAACGAAAGGCCCCGGCCACTGGCGATCAACCTGTTCGAAAACGACGCCGAAAGGCGCCGTCACGTATTCGATGGCACACATTCGGGCGGCATATGCGTGAACGATGCCATTACCCATTTCATCGCCGAGGATCTCCCTTTCGGTGGCGTGGGCGACTCGGGCATGGGGCACTACCATGCCCGCGAGGGATTCCTCACTTTTTCCCACCACAAGGCGGTACTGAGCAGGCCGCGGGTCAACACGGCCAAGGTCCTATATGCGCCCCACGGCGGGTGGCTACAGAATCTCCTGTACAGGATTTTCCTGCGTTGATGCACCGCGCCGCGTCATCGTCCTGATATGTCGCCACCCGGGAAACCCGAGGACGAGAATCGATACCTCCGAGAGCAATTGGCCGTGCTCAGGCGTGAGGCAAAGGAAAACGAGACGATCCTCAGGAAGGCTCAGGATCGAGAGCTGCGCCTGTTACAGGCCGAATCTCTGGTTGCTCTGTTCGACGAAATCGCCGACGGGTTGAGGCGCTCCCACGGACTTGATGCCGTTACTCTCGTGCTTCTCGACCCGGATCACGAGATTCGCCACCTGGCAGTGGGCGAGAAGTTCGATCCCCGGATGCGGCCGGAGGTCATTTTTGTCGACAGCCTGGCAGCCCTTGCGCCGCAGTTTGCCAGCCTGTATCGAGCCTGGCTGGGGCCTTTCATCGGCGCTGACCACGGCCTGCTGTTCCCCGATGGTAGGGCGCTGGCATCTCTGGCGATCCTTCCCATCCGCCGGCAGGACCAGCTTCTCGGTAGCCTCAACCTGGGAAGCCGCGACGATCGACGGTTCACCCGCCACCATGCCACAGATTTCCTGGACCACCTGGCCAATATCACAGCCGTCTGCCTAGAGAATGCGATCAACCGAGCGCGCCTGGTTCGCAGCGGTATCACCGACGTGCTGACCGGGTGGAACAATCGTAGATACCTGCAGAGCCGCCTGCTGGAAGAGCTTGCCCGCGCCCAGCGAACCGATGCGAGTCTGGCCTGTCTGCTGATCGACGTGGATCACTTCAAACAGGTCAACGATGCCCATGGCCATCTGGCGGGAGACCTGGTCCTTAGGGAGATCGCAGACCGGGTCGAGGCAGAGGTTCGGGCAAGCGACGTAGCGGCCCGCTACGGAGGAGAGGAATTCGCCCTGCTGCTGCCGGACACGCGGGCCGGCGACGCCGTGATTCTGGCGGAGCGCATACGCGATGCGGTCGCCCGGGAACCCGTCACCCTGGCGTCCGGTCCCCGTCTGCCGCTCACCGTGTCAATCGGGATCTCGGCGGTGCGTCCCGGCCGGACCGCGGCGGATCTCAAAAGTCTCGGTGAGAAGCTGATCGCTGAAGCGGATGTGCAGCTTTACCGCGCCAAATCCGACGGTAGAAATACCGTTCGCTGGGAAGCGGATTGATCTGGATACCGGGCGGGCGAATCAGGCGGTCGATTGTTGCCGACGGATCAGGACCAGGAACAAGGGCACACCGATGAGGGCCGTCAAGGCGCCCACAGGCAGCTGACGTGGCGCAAATACGCTTCGGGCCACGGTGTCGGCCAGCACCAGCAGAGTGCCACCGGCCAGCGCAGCCGCCGGGATCAACACCCGATGGTCCGAGCCCACGACGGACCGCATGAGGTGCGGGACAACCAGCCCAACGAACCCGATACTGCCGGCGCTCGTGACGGCGACCGCCGTGAGAAGGGAGCTGGCGACGTAGATGCCTGTTCGCAAGGGCCGAACCTCGACGCCGAGAACCTGCGCCAGGATATCGCCGCGGGACAGAATATTCAGGTGCCTTGCGAGTATGACGCCCGCCACTGCGGCGAGCCCCAAAAGCGCAAGTCGGGGCCCCGGGGAGCCCGCGAAACTGAGGTCCCCCATGAGCCAGAAGAGCATGCCTCTGAGACTGGAATCCGGGCCCAGCGCGAGCATCAGGCTGATGACCGCCGCGAACCCTGCCGCCAGGACGACGCCGGTCAGCAAGAGGCGGACAGGGGTCCAGCTCCCCGGACCGCCCGAGGCCAGGGCAAAAACGAGTAGCGTTGCTCCCAGGGCGCCGACGAAGGCCCCGCCGTCGATCCAGATGCCACCGAGCCCCAGCATCATTGCCAGCAGCGCGCAGACCGCCGCGCCTCCAGAGACGCCAAGAATGTAGGGATCGGCCAGCGGATTTCTCAGGAGGACCTGCATAAGGGACCCGGCGATGGCCAGTAGACCGCCCACCGCAAAGGCCGACATGGCTCGCGGCAGGCGCAGTTCCATGATCAGCGTCCGTGGCAGACCGCTGTCGGGATCCGTCAGGCCGGCGAGGATCTGGGCCGGCGCCAGCTCTACACTGCCGGCGACGACAGCGAACGCCAGCGCCGCCATCGCAATCGCGACCAGGGCGAACAGGCGCGCAGTCATCTTCGGGTGGCCGGTTCCCATCGCTCTCCTGTCTGACTTGTTGCTAAACGAATGCCGGGTGGAGCGGCCGGGGCCCCCAGGGCCGCCGACCTCCGCGAGCCGGTTCACAGTATCACGATGACGGCCATCTGCGGTGTTGTCGGCTTCCGAGAGTTTGTGGAAGAATGAACGTATCAAAAGGGATCAATGCCTGATGGCAGATTTCATTGACGAGGACGGCTATCGAGCGAACGTCGGCATCATCCTGACAAATGGCAACGGCAGACTCTTCTGGGGTGGCCGGGCCGGCCGGGACGGCTGGCAGTTTCCCCAGGGCGGCATCTATCCGGGAGAGTCCGCAACGGAAGCCATGTTCAGGGAACTGAACGAGGAAATCGGGCTGGTCGACGCCGACGTGGAGATCATGGGCAGCACCCGCGGCTGGCTGCGCTATCGGCTGCCCAGCCGCTATATCAGACGCCATAGTCTGCCTGTCTGCGTGGGTCAGAAGCAGCGTTGGTTCCTGTTGCAGTTGACGGCTTCCGAGAGCCGGTTTCGTTTCGACACGACAAGCCATCCCGAATTCGATCGCTGGCGCTGGGTCGACTACTGGCAGCCCGTACGGGAAGTGATCTATTTCAAGAGGCGCGTATACCGGAGAGCATTGCAGGAGCTGGGCAGATTCGCGTTCCCGGAAGGGCCCCCGCCCTGTCCGCGACCGCGGTGGCGCCAGAAAAAGAAGGAGAAGTGAGGCCCCGGGGACGCTGCTCCCCGACGGGTGCCAGCAGGAACCCCAATGAACGCGCCCCTGGTTGTTCGGCCCCAGATGCCTTTCCGGCAGAGAGCCGCCTTGCTGGCGGCGGCGGCCCTCGGCGCACTGATGATCTGGGGTGTTTTCGAATGGGGTCGCAGAGCCGGCGGGCATGATGCCATCGAGGCCGGTCGGGCCCGGCAGGCACTGGCCGACAGAGTCATGAGCCTGCAGGCCGACAACGAGACGCTGCGGCGAGAAATCGCGCTCATGAAGGCAGCGGGCCGGGTGGATGGGGAGGCTTATGGCCGAGTCTCCCGGGAAATTGACGACCTGCAGTCTCAGATTGCCGAATTGAACCAGGAACTGGCCTTTTATCGCGGCATCATGGCGCCTGCGGAAGGCACTAACGGCTTGCAGGTTCAGACGGTGCAGATCAAGCCTGCCGACGGCGAGGGAAAATTTCGGCTCAGCCTGGTGCTCATTCAGGCGGGCCGGCAGGATCGTCGCGTATCCGGGTCGCTGCGGGCGGCCGTCGTGGGTTCTGCGGCCGGCACGGTTAGCCGCGTTGAGTTGACGGATCCGGCGGGAGAATCGCAAGACCTGCGGTTCGCTTTCAGGTATTTTCAGATACTCGAAGCGGATGTCGATATGCCGGCCGAGTTCAGTCCGGAAAGAATCGATATCTCGCTGCATCCTGACGGTAGAGGTCAGGAGAAAATGGAAGTTTCCTTCCCGTGGGAACTGGAAGAGGCTTGATCGTCCTGTGTTCGGAAAGACACGCCGCCATCAAACGGAGATTCGGACCCTGCTCGCCATCGACACCCGGGTTGTCGGTGACATCAATTTCACGGGCGGTCTCCACCTCGATGGTCGGGTCCAGGGCAACATTCTCGCCGCGGAGGGGGCGGCTGCTGTCCTCAGCGTCGGGTCGACCGGGGTCGTGGAAGGAAGCGTGGAGGTCCCCGAAGTGATCCTCAACGGAACCGTTCAGGGCGACGTCATCGCCGGTGAACGGGTCGAACTGGGGCCAACCGCGCGCGTGGTCGGCAATGTGGTCTATAACCTCATCGAGATGGCCATTGGCGCCGAAGTGAACGGGAAGCTGATACACAGAGCCACGCACCCGACGGAAGCGACGGGAGATGGAGAGCGGAATTAGGGATTTCCCGCGACGAGGGGCTGGTCGGTTCACTGAAAGCATGAATCGCGGTTAGAATGAACTCCCTGTCAACGGATTAACGGCAACCATGGAAACCACTGCTGACATGAATACTGCCCCGCCGGCCCCGCTGGTCTTTACCGATTCAGCGGCCACCAAGGTGGCGGAACTCCTCAAGGAGGAGGACAACCCGGCGCTGAAGCTGAGGGTGTTTATTTCCGGCGGTGGCTGTTCCGGATTCCAGTACGGCTTCACCTTCGATGAGAAGATCGAGGAAGGCGATACCCGTATCGAGAATTGCGGCGTCACCCTGTTGGTGGATCCGCTGAGCATCCAGTACCTCATGGGCGCCGAGATCGACTACCGGGAAGATCTCGAGGGGGCCCAGTTTGTCATCCGGAATCCAAACGCCACCACCACCTGCGGCTGCGGATCCTCTTTTTCCGTCTAGTTCCACCGCTGACGGATTCGTCAGCGCGATGCTCGACGGCCAGGTCCTTGCCGCTGTCGATCTCGGATCCAACAGCTTTCACATGGTCGTCGCCCGTCTCGAGCACGGGCGTCTGTCGGTGCTGGATCGGATTCGGGAAATGGTCCGACTCGGGGCGGGCCTGGATGACCAGGATTGCCTGTCGCAGGACGCGGTAGATCGGGCAATCGCCTGCCTGCAGCGGTTTCGCGAGCGCCTTCACAGCCTGAATGCCGCCAGCGTGCGTGCCGTGGGTACCAACACCCTGCGGCGAGCAAGGGACCGGGATGCGTTCCTGGCCCGCGCTTCATCGGCGCTCGGTCATAACATCGACGTGATCTCCGGTGTGGAGGAGGCGCGCCTGGTGTATCTGGGTGCTGCCCACGACCTGCCGGGCGGGAACGAAGAAAGACTGGTCGTGGACATCGGTGGTGGCAGCACAGAGCTGATTGTGGGACGCGGCTACGATGCCGAGCGACTCGAGAGCTTGTACATGGGCTGTGTGAGTATCAGCTCGGCTTTCTTTCCGAACGGCCGCGTGACAGGCAAGCGTTTCCGGCTTGCCCGGATTGCCGCCAGGCAGGAGCTGGAACCGGTGGCGCCCAGGTTTCGGGGTCAATGTGGCGACAGGGGTTACGGGACATCCGGCACCATACGGGCGACAGCGCGCATGTTGTCGGGAGATGACAATCCGTCGGGGATCATCAACCGCGCGGGGCTGAATCAGCTCGAGAAGCGGCTGATTGACTGCCGCGACCTGCACAGGCGACGTCCGGCGGGTCTTGGCGATCAGAGAGCCCCCGTCTTTCCGGGCGGCCTGGCCATCCTCATCGAAGCCTTCGACGCCCTTGGCATCGAGTCAATGGTGGCCGTTGACAGCGCCCTGCGCGAGGGCCTGCTTTACGACATGCTCGGACGGATGACCGACGAGGACGCCCGGGAACGCAGCGTTCGGTCTCTGGAAGCGCGGTTTCATGTCGATCTGGGTCACGCTTCGAAGGTGGAGGCGTCGGCTCTCGATTTCTTCGCTCAGGTCACCCGGGACTGGGACCTGGGCGGTGAGCTTCCCCGGCCTCTGCTGGGGTGGGCAGCCCGTCTGCACGAGATCGGGCTCGACATCGCCCATGCCAAATACCATTTCCACGGGGCCTATCTGCTACGCAACGCGGATCTGCCGGGCTTCACTACAGGTGAACAGCTGTTGCTCTCGACCCTGGTCGGAAGCCACCGGAGAAAGTTAAAACGCGAGACCTTCGACGCCTTGCCGTCCGCATGGCAAATCCGGGCGCTACGTCTGACGGTGATTCTGCGACTGGCCGTACTGGTCAACCGGAGTCGTTCCGGCGAATCGCGCCCGGATATCGCTATCAAGGTCGGCAAGGGCGGGCTGGCCATGAAATTTCCCGTCGGATGGCTCGATGCCCACCCGCTGACCCAGGCCGACCTGCAGCAGGAGCGGCAGTACCTTTCGGCCATGGGAATTCGCCTGCGCGCTGGCTGACGATGCGGCCGGTCAGGCCGGGTATACGCCGCCGAGGACGACCTCGGACCGTGCGCCGGTGACCTCGGGGACGTTGCCGGCAAGTCCTGTCATCGTGCGGCTGGCCAGCCAAGCGAACGCTGCAGCTTCCACCCAGTCGACGCCGAGACCCAGTGCATCGGTGGTCTCCAGGCGCCAATCCCCCAGTCTCGCCTTGAGTCGGGCGACGAGGGTGTTGTTGTGGGCGCCCCCACCGCAGAGGTAGAGGGCCCCTGCCTGCGGGCATGATCGGGTCAGGGACGTCGCGATTGTTTCCGCCGTCAGCTGACAGAGGGTGGATTGAACGACCGGCGGCGAAACCGGGCGCGGGAGGCCGTCAAGGCGTTTCTGGAGCCAGGCGAGATTGAATTCCTCGATGCCGGTGCTCTTCGGCGCGGGTCGATCGAAGTACTCGTATTCCAATAGCGTCGACAGGAGCTTCTCGTCGGGCTCTGCTGACGCAGCCCATTTCCCGTCCTGATCGTGGCTGCGGCCGCGCTGGAGGCGCGTCCAGGCATCCATCAGAGCGTTACCCGGGCCTGTGTCGAAACCGCTGAGCGTCTGGCCCGGGATCATCAGGCTGAGATTGGCGATGCCGCCGATATTGCAGACGGCCCGCGGTTCAAGTGAATCGCCGAACACGGCCTGATGGAATGCCGGAACCAGCGGTGCGCCCTGGCCGCCAACGGCTACGTCACGGCGCCTGAAATCGGCGACCGTCGTGATGCCGGTCTCCTGGGCGATGACGTTCGGATCGGCCAGTTGCATGGTGAACGGTACGGCGCCACCAGGCGCATGGTAAACGGTCTGGCCGTGACTGCCGATGGCGCTGATTCCGGCGGGGTCGGCGCCCGACGATCGGATCAGCTCATTGGCGGCAGCAGCGAACTCCCTGCCCAGAAGAACGTCGAGTTGTCCGAGTTTGTCCAATGCGACATGATCCGGATGATCCACGATCAGGCGAAGCCCCTCGAGGGTCTCCTTGGCTATCGGATGTGAGTGGGTGGCCACGATCTGGCATAGCCCTTCCCCGAACTCGACCAGCGCGGCATCGATGGCATCCATGGAGGTGCCCGATATGAGACCGATGTAACGTTCGCTCAACGGGGCTCTCCGAAGTGAGGACGACGACGGGAAATGCCCGCAATCAGTCCGCCCGCGCCAGGCGGGTCGGCGTAATGGCGTCGAGCTGCGCCAGCAGGGGACGGCTCGCCTGGATGAAATCGTCTCGATACTCAGCGGCCACCGGTGCCGCTTCCGGCAGGGGAACCGTTCGCGGATTCCGATGGACGCCATTCAGACGATATTCGTAGTGCAGATGTGCGGCAGTGGCCAGCCCGGTCGCGCCGACGTAGCCGATCACCTGGCCCTGGGTCACGCGGCCACCTTTTGGCGCGCTCTTGGCGAATTTCGAAAGATGGCCGTACAGCGTCGTGACGTTGCCGCCATGCTGGATGATGACGCAGTTTCCATAACCACCGTTTCTTCCGCGGAATATCACCCGCCCGTCCCCCGCGGCCTTGACCGGCGTGCCTTTCGGGGCCGCGTAATCGACGCCCTTGTGCGGCCGCTTGGTCTTGAGAATGGGGTGAAGCCGGTTCGGATTGAAGTTGGAACTGACCCGGGAGAAGTCCAGCGGCGCGCGCAGAAACGCCTTGCGCACACTCAGGCCTTCCGGCGTGTAGTAATCCACCTTGCCGTTCGGGTCGCGGTAGCGCACCGCCCGGTAAACCCGGCCCTGATTGACGAACTCCGCGGCAAGCACGTCCCCATCCCGAAGGCGCTGTTCGTCCTGCCAGACCTCTTCATAGACCAGTGAGAAACTGTCGCCTTCGCGAATCTCGAGAGCGAAATCCACGTCCCAGGCGAAGACGCCCGCCAGGTTCATGATCAGAGTGTCGGACAGTCCCGCATCCGCGCCGGCCTCGAACAGGGAACTCTCGATGCGGCCGCGGGCATATGCCGGCCGTCGCTCGACCGGGTTGGCCAGGAATTCAGCGACAAAACTGTCTCCGTCGCGGGCCAGGCGCAAGGTCAGTTCCTCGCTCAGTTCCCGCGATAAAGCCAAAACCCGATCCTCGCGGCGTACCAGCTGGATGTCATCGCCTGGCTTGATGACGGCAAGGGCGTTCTTCGCTTCCTTCAGCTTCAACATCGCCGCCAGATCCGCAACGCTCAGCCCGTGCCGCCGGAACAGGCGATCCAGGCTGTCACCCGGCTTCACGGTCACGGTCAGCTGTTCTCCTTCCGGAAGGATCTCCGGATCAGGCGGCTCGCCGTCGAGCGCTGCCGACGATGGGTCGCCGGCGTCGACTTCCTCAGCCCCGGTTTCCACCGCCAGATTCAAGTTTTCCGAACCGGCGTCCCGCCCAGGCAGGGCGATAACCAACCGCTGCATGTTTTTGGCCGACTGAGTCGCAGACGACTCCGGCAGTTGTCGCGTGCCGGAGGCTTTTTCCAGGAACATGAACAGGACGGCGCCGAGAACCAGAAAGACTATGCCGAGCAGGAGCCGGCGGTGCGGGACCCGACGGTCCGGCAGCGTCATTCCTGGCTTGTAGTCGTGCCTGAGCTGGCTGCTGACTCGACCCATCTGATGAATCTCTGCAAAATTGGACATAAGGTAGCCGGAGACATCCGGTCGGTCAATCGAGGAGCCGCCCCAAGGGCGGTCTTATTTTCAGGAGAACCAATGGCTTCCGTTCAGGAGCAGATGGAGGAACTGAAGAGAGGCGTCGACGAGATTCTGGTGGAAGCGGAGCTCGTCCAGCGCCTGGAGTCAGGCGAACGCCTTCGAATCAAGGCCGGATTCGATCCTACGGCGCCCGATCTTCATATTGGCCACACCGTACTGATCAACAAGATGCGGCAGTTCCAGGAGTTCGGTCACGAAGTGGTATTCCTGATCGGCGATTTCACCGGGATGATCGGTGACCCGACCGGCAAGAACACCACGCGCCCGCCACTGAGCAGGGACGAGGTGATCGAAAATGCGCGGACGTACGAGGAGCAGATCTTCAAGATCCTCGATCCGAAAAGAACCCTGGTGATGTTCAACTCCAGCTGGATGAGCGGCATGGATGCGGCCGGGCTGATTCAGCTGGCAGCGAAACACACCGTGGCGCGGATGCTCGAGAGGGACGACTTCAGCAAGCGCTACTCAGGCGGTCAGCCCATCGCCATACACGAGTTCCTTTATCCCCTGGTGCAGGGCTATGACTCGGTGGCCATGAAGGCGGACGTGGAACTGGGTGGCACCGATCAGAAATTCAACCTGCTCGTGGGGCGACAGTTACAGCAGGCCTACGGACAGCCTCCACAGGTCGTCATGACCGTGCCGTTGCTCGAGGGCCTCGATGGCGTGCAGAAGATGTCGAAGTCTCTGGGCAATTACGTGGGGATCACTGAGCCGGCCGGGGAGATGTTCGGCAAGCTCATGTCGATCTCTGATGATCTGATGTGGCGCTATTTCGAGCTGTTGAGTTTCCGGCCGGGCGCAGACATCTCGCAACTGAGACAACAGGTTGCTGAAGGCCGCAACCCGAGGGACGTGAAATTCGAACTGGCTCGGGAGATCGTGGCGCGGTTCCATGACGGGTCCGCAGCGGACGCGGCGCAGACGGAATTCATCGCCCGATTCCAGCAGGGTGAGTTGCCGTCCAATATTCCGGAAACGCGAATCCAGGGCGGTTCGGAGGGAGCCATGATCGGGGAAGTGCTGACTTCCGCCGGGCTCTCGGCAAGCAATTCCGAGGCGTTCCGGCTGATCAAGCAGGGCGCTGTCCGAGTAGACAACGAGAAAATCGAGAACCGCGAATGCAGGCTGCAGCCAGGAGAATACGTGGTGCAGGTCGGAAAGCGGCGGTTCGCGCGCATTACAATCGAGTAACTTTTTTAGAAAACGGTGGCAAAAGGGTGACGGTCCGGCCAGCCGGACAGGCTCTGTCGCTACTGATACGTCCTCGGGGGACCAGAAGGAGCCAACTTGTGAGAAAGATGAGTTTTCTGGTGCTACTGCTTGTCGCAGGGCACGCCAATGGCCTGGATCAGCAGCAGGCGGAGAAAGTCGCCAAAGTCCGTGAGGCCGTGATGACGGTGGTAGGGTGGAACGTGGCGCCCATGGCCGCAATGGCCAAGGAGGAGCTGCCCTACGACGCGGCCGAATTCGAAAAACGGGCAAAGCGGATTGCCGAAATGCTCGCCATGACCACGGATGCTTTCCGGCCTGATACCCGGGACGCCGTCCTGGATACCGAATCCCTGGACGTGATCTGGGAGGATTTTGACGAATTCCGGCGCTTGGCCGGCGAGGCCAGGGACAAGGCGCGGGCTGCGGAAACGGTGGCCGGTACCGGAGATTTCGCCCAGGTTCAGGCAGCGTTCCTGGACCTCGGAAAAGCCTGCAAGGCCTGTCACGAACGTTTCCGCGAGGAGGACTGAGTCTAGAAAAAGTCCTCCGGACGCGGTGCCGGAGCGGAGGAAACTACCAGCCAGATCAACCCTGCGGCGAATCCCAGGACAATAACGGCGAGCACCAGTCGTTGGCCCACCAGCGCCTTGCCCGGGTCGGCCAGGTGAGGGGGTTTGCGGCCGGTGAACATGGGCCGCAGCAGGTCGACCCGCCATCGGAGCCAGTAGCTCGAGATGGCACCCACGTGCAGCACCACAAGCGCCAGGAGGACGCCAAAATTGATCTCGTGGACTTCCTCGACGAATTCCACGAAGTCCCCGGAAACGGCGCCGTGCCACGGTCCGGAATACAGAATCTCGTCGCCGTTGAACAGGCCGCTCACGCCCTGGACCAGAACGGTGACGAGCATGGCCAGGATCGCCCAGCCTCCGAGGGGATTGTGACCGGTGTATCGAGGCGGGTCTCCGGCGATCCAGGCCTTTGCGTAATGCAAGGTGCGGGAGGGGCCGACTAGAAAGGCGCTGAATCGGGCGTGGGCCGGGCCGATGAATCCCCAGAGGATCCGGAAAACCACGAGGCTCAGCGCTGTGTAGCCGAGCCACATGTGAACACCGGTCCATTCCAGCCCCAGCTCATGCGTTATCCAGCTGCCGAGCAGTGTGACGACGAGTAGCCAGTGAAACATCCGCGTAGGCAGATCCCAGACCAGCACGCTGGTTTCGGGTGGCAGGGCTGAGCTTTTGGACATAACGGGATATCCTGAGACCGGATTTCCCGATTTTACCCAGCCTCTCTCTCGGCAGACGTGATCAAGGTCAATCCACCAGGAAGTACTCAACGGTGGTGACCACGCGGACCGTCTTTCGCTCCGGGCTGAATGCGTCCCTGTCGCTTATAGAGAAATAGCCCTGCTGGGCAGTCCGGATGACGCCGACGTGGCTCCGCGAGTCTTCCGCGAACTGACGCGCCGCCCGGCGTGCGTCCCGGGTGGCTTCCGCGATCATCTGGGGTTTCAGGGCGTCGAGGGACGTAAACATAAACTGGGGCCGACCCTCGTAATGACTCGCCAGCGCCACACCGCGCCGGACCAGGTCACCTGAGGCCTGTAAGGCCGTTCTGAGGCCGGAGACGTTCCTCGTTCGCAGCGTCACGGTGCTTTGGGCCGAAAACCGTTCCGCCGGGGGGGTCGGGAGGCCCGGCATCTGGGTGCGAAAATCCGTGATATTCGGTATGGAGTCGAAGACCTCTGCCGTGTCGAAGCCCTGATCTTGCAGGAAACTCCGGATCAGACGCCCATTGACCTGTATGCGCTCATGGACCTCTGCCAGGGTATCGCCCGAAACGGTGTGAACGATCGGCCATACGGCCAGATCGGCGTCCACCTCCCGCTCGGCCAGCCCTTTCACCGTCACGACCCGTCGGGACGAGAGCAGCCCGTCCAGCGTGTCGCTCAACAGGCCAGCGGCCAAGGCGATTCCCACTGCGATGGACAGCCCCAGGACGGCCGCTGGGGCGACGCGGTCGTTTGATTCGCGATGTGGTGGCATGAGGGATTCCTTTTGGCTTTGACGGATGCCATTTTCCCGAGGCACCGGGGATGACCGGATGGCAAAATCTGTCCGCAGCGGGGCGCAATTCGGGCGGATTATGGCGGCGCGAGGGGCCGGGAAGGCCCTCGACGGCTGACCGCGGGACCATAGCTGAAGAAGAGTGTTGACGCGGGTCAAACTGTCTTTATAATGCCCCGCTCGCCTGGGCCGGGCATCGTCCATTCGGCCACGCCAAATACCGGGGTTTCTGTCCCCGGGGGTGTTGACAGTGTGGGAAGGTAAGTTAAACTTGTCGGTCTGCCCGGCAAGTCCCGGGTGCGCTCTTTAACAATCGAATCAGGTAATTTGTGTGGGTGCTCGCACCGATGCTTGCGGACGCAACATCTGTGTTGAGCTACCAACAGTCAGCTCTTTATTGAGATGTACGTTGGATCGCTTGACAGCTCAAAACTTTGAACTGAAGAGTTTGATCCTGGCTCAGATTGAACGCTGGCGGCATGCCTAACACATGCAAGTCGAACGGCAGCGCGGGGAGCTTGCTCCCTGGCG